>JAEAME010001748.1_pt1 | contig 14055 bp, 8 predicted proteins | sample 8958731 | NCBI WGS metagenome assembly JAEAME01 (sample SAMN16933194, study PRJNA681113) | bioreactor sludge metagenome | isolation source: anerobic bioreactor sludge (Control) | place: India:Bengaluru | collected 2018-10-24 | reverse complement strand
TGATATATCATTGGGTTAATTTTATGTTGATTATAACAAGAATGGAAAAATAATAATTTCTGAAAATGCTAAAATATTCGGGATAATTGAGGCGAAAATGGGCAGTAATTTAAGTAAAGGAACAAAACATTTTAGCGATTATAATCAAGCAAGTAGAAGCCTAGCATGTATGAGCAGCCAGACATATGATAAAAACTGCGAGATATATTTTATCGTTGTTGCTCCGCAGATGATATTGGTGAAACATAAAATTGATAAACAAATTGATTTAAATAATATGATTCAGCAAATAAGGGAAAGGTTTAAAGAATATTCTGACAGTTTTAAATCTGCTCAAAATATGGATTTAATAATTTCTAAAGCTGGGACATGTTCAGTGAAATCATGGAGCTATGAGGAATGGATTAATGCAATTGTAAATCCTGATTCCAAGAAATTCTTAAGTGATTTTTATGATAAAGCGAAGAAATGGAATAAGATAAAATAATATAAATATTATACTTCCCTAAATTCAGATCACAGAGGAGATTAAATAAAACAGATGACCCACAAATGGTACATTAGTTTTTTTGCCGCACAAGAGCCAACTTTTCCCAAAACCAAAAGAACTGCGTTTTCAACCGCATAACGTAACTTAAATTTTAAAACAAAATCTTACATTTGTCCTATATAGGACAAGTTAGATTAAGGGAAGTCAATGCTTGGACAGAAACTCAAAGAATTAAGAGAGGCTAGAGGACTTTTACAAAGGCAAGTCGCAGCTGAATTAGATGTTGATACCGCCTACATCAGTAAAATGGAAAACAACGATAAGCCGGTGAGTAAAGCCTACTTATCGAAGTTGGCAAAATTGTATGCTTTGGATGAGAAAGAGCTTTTGACACTATGGCTTGCTGATAAAGTTTATGATGTTGTGAAAGACCAAGAAGTGGCTTTGAGAGCTATGGAAGTTGCAGTAGAAGAAATAAAAAGTAAAAAAAAATGAAGTTAATGGATATAAACTCCGATATAAACATTTTAGGCAGTTTGCCAGATTGGACCTTGATAAAAGCTTTCCTCTCTGAAGATATGGATTCTATAAAAGACAAAGGGGGAATACATAAATACACTGCTATAAAAACCGATAAGTCTGTCAAACGCTTTGAAAAAGCCATTAAAACGACCTTGATACAAAATAATAAGCCCGGATTAGAAACAATAATCAGACAAGCCGTACAAGTGAACACCATAAATGCTGATACACTTTTGCTTTTATTCTGGAATGCCTCGGCTAATAATGAATTGTTATTTCACCTTAATGATAAAGTTTTTTTTCCCGCTTTTTTTAGCGGAAGGGTCTCTGTAAGAAATCACGAAGTAGTCGCTTGTATCAAGGAATTAAAGCAGTCAGAAAAGGATCTAAAGAAGTGGTCCGAAAACACTATAACAATTACAGCATCCAAATACCTTACTTTGTTAAAGAAGTTTGGCTTAATGGACGGTACGAGAAACAAAGAAATTATTCATCCACACTTGAACGATAATATGTTTATACTGTATTCCTATTGGATTGCTGCTATTTCAGATAAGCCCAACCTTGTAAACAGTCCCTGGCTTTCATACTGCTTTAGTGAAAAGCAGTTTTTTCTGGAAAGGCTGTTGCAAAAAAAGTTTTCAAAATACTATAACGTGGTTTACACTGGCGACAAGCTCAGTATTGAACCAAAAATACCTTATGAATCAATCTATGAGTACATCAGTAAATCCTGAACATATCATCACGCAGATAAAGCGAATAGTGGAATCTGATAAGCGTTCAGAAATCCGATTGAATGCCAATGGTGGCAATTCCATTCTATTGGTATGCCCTCCGGAAATGGAGTTTCAGTATATTGAAAAGTTGATAGAAATGATGCCATCCGACATCTATAAAATTATAGATATTAACGAGATGATGATTTCGTTTGTAGAAGCATACAAAGCTGACATTGGAGAAATGTTTGATTTACTAAGAGGGTCTGTTCATCAAATTTTCAAGGCACCGGAAGGCGAAACAAGTCCCGATTTATTCAAACATATACTTGGGGCTATCAAACAAACCTTTATGGAGAATAAAATACCTGTCCTTATACATACAGGTGCTTTATATGGCAGCGGTATAGACAATATTCATCTTATGGAAAATGAGTTGGTAATGAAGTCCAAAACACCTCTAATTATATTATATCCTGCCACCCAAGATGGTGATAAATTAATGTTTCTCAATTCACGCCCTGCATCGAAATACAGATGTATGATTGTTAAATAAAGAATATTTAGAAAATGAAAATTAAAGAAATACTAACCATAGACCTGTCCGAAGACATTAAGAATGTAATCGACCTGGAAGATATTTCCGAAAAGGAAATACAGGCAGAAATTGAAAACTATATCGTTACAGACGGATTGGCTCGTGAGTATGCCAATTTTGTAGATAAGTTCACATCCAATATTCTTGAAACAGGTGTATGGATTTCAGGTTTTTATGGGTCAGGTAAGTCATACTTTGGTAAGTTATTGGGCTATATGCTGAGCAATCCAGCCATTGCCGGTACACCTGCAAGAGACAGGATTATCCAACGTTTCACTGGCATCAATGATGAAGCCTTGGTAAGAAATGCTCTATCAAGATTAGATGCTATACAATCAAGGGTTGTTTTTTTAGATATTGCCAAGCAAGATACCTCTAAAGGATTTGCTTTTACTTTGTTCAGAAATTTTCTTAGATCACTTAGTTTACCTGAAAATGAACACGGGTTTTTCTTATTTCAGTTAATGTTGAGTGAAAGCAAAACTGCTGTACAAGATTATATATTTAAAGAATCTGGCTATGATTGGAATGAGATAAGAACAAGTTCCTTTAAATATGCCAAAGCCATCAAAGAGCTTTATATCAAAAAAGGTAATTCGGATGCAGACTACGATAACCTTATAACCACAACCCGCAGAGATATTGACCAATTCAGTTCATCTCGTTTAAGAGATGAAATAACAAATTATCTGCAAATTGAAAAAAATGAAAAAGTAATTTTCTTGTTTGACGAAGCCAGTGAAGCCATCAATCAGAAAAAATACAGCCTGCTCGACCTTGAAGGATTAAGTGAATCACTTTCGTCTTTGGGAGGTAAGGTTTGGACTATAGCTATTGCTCAGGAAAAGTTGGATGATGTTATCAATAACTCCAACGTAAGCAAAGCTCAATTAACCAAAGTTACCGACCGTTTCAAAACTAAAATTCACTTAGAAGCTACCGAAGTAGATGTAATCATCCGCAACCGTCTTTTAAAAAAGTCTGAAACAGGTATTCAAAAACTGACCGAACATTTCACTATAAATTTAGGTAAGATTTCTGATCACGCTGCCATTCACGGTGCAGGTATCAGTAAGACTGATAGTGCAGAAAACTATGCAACCTACTATCCATTCTATAAGTATCAGTTCGACTTATTGCAAAACTTCTTGTTTGGCACAAAAGGATATTCATCTACAAAAGTAGCTGCAAGAGGTATGATTATTACCACTTATGACATACTCAAACAAGAGGTACAGCACACAGACTTATTTCACACAGTTACTGGATGGAACATAGCTAAAGAAGGGCAACCCCAACCGCCTGTAAGATTAGTTAGTCGGTATGACAATGCAGAAAGAATATTGTTGGAAGCAGGCTCTCCCATTTCAGGGAGAAGACTATTGGAAACTATAAATTTCCTTACAGAAGCAGAAGTTACCCCTTCCTCTTTACCAAATATCACCAAGTCATTCATCAGCGATCCCGATGAGCAGTTTAAAGTGCAAGAAGACATCATAAAGGCTTTAGACTTACTGACAGAGGCAAAAGTGTTGCTAGATACAAACAAAACATATCGTATCACTTCGGATATTGAGCAAAGATTATTGGATGAAATGAACGGTTTTACCGTACAAGGTTTCGTAAAAAAGAAGCAATTAGTTACCGCTTACAAAGGAGCAAAGATAACCAATTCAATAGGCAGGGTAACTGATAATGGTTTGCAGTTCGATTTCTACATAACAACAGATAATGATGATGAAATCACTGCACCAAACCTGAAATACCTTAAGGTAAAAGTGAAGAGTGTTTATAACATTTCCGATGACAGGGCAGCTGATATAGATGCATTAAAAGTACAGCACCAAAACGACAAAGATTTATTATGGTTAGTGCCGGACAATAGTCATTTCAAAGAATTGGATCGTTTGATTGACGAAGTGGAACGTATCACCTACCTGGAACAAAAATACAACAACCCTAATTCTGAAGAAGGCAAGATTTTGATTTCATTCACCACAGCCAAAGGGGAAAAACAAAACCGCATAAAAGATCTGGTAGAATATAGTTTAATCAATGCAACGGCAGTTTATTTATACAATACACTGCAACTCCAACAAGATAACTGGCAAACTACACTACAAGCCCAGCAAAAAAGCATTATTAAAAATGTTTATAGCAAGCAATTAGCTTCTCAATTGAGTGATACTGTAGCCGCAGTAGTGATCAAAGAAGCAAACAATAGTCGCTTACAGCAGTACTTTACAACTAACGACTTTGCCTTTTTTGATGCTAAGGGCAATTTTATCGGGGAGAATCTGAAGGTTTCTGAAGAAATATTGTATAAAGTGCGAAACACTTTTGTAGATGGCGCTACTTTAGAAAAGGACCTGGAACAGCCACCTGCCGGGTTTACTTTTGGCACAGTCATTTCATCCGTAGCAGCTCTGATGCGTGCAGGTAAACTCATAGCCAAACACAATGGTTCCGAGAAATTTTCATGGCGTGACGAAGGCGTAACAAGCATTTTTAGTACTGCACGGGAGTTTAGAAAAGCTTCTTTCAAAGCGGTATCTAAATCGCTTTCTGCCATGCAGAAACAAGAATTAGCTCAGTTCTTACTAGATATTGAAGTAGAAAAATATATCGGCAGAAAAGTAGATTTCAATACTAATGATTTTGAGTTGGTAGCTGCTGTTCGTGACATAGCCAAGCACTTTGCTGATAAGGTTACTACACTTAGAAACAGCGAAAAGGAATTTGTTAAATTATTCCCCCAGGCAGATGAAAACGCATCGTATTTAGGTGGGTTCACAGGAGCAGTTAGCGAAGCCAATTACATTGACAAAGCAGTGGAGTTTCTGGCCGCTAAAAATGACTTTCAAAAGGCCATTCAAGAAATTGAGAAGGTAGAAAAGTTTATTCGCAACAACCTACCCAAAGTAAAAGAATGGAAATCGTTTGTTACTGCCGTGCAAGATGAATTAACCAAAGCAGCCAGAAGTAACGCTACCATTCAGCAACACAAAGTTGATTTTGATAGCCATCTGAATGGTGATGTCATCAAACACTTTGCAACCCTGCAGCAATCAGCACAAAAAACCAAAGATGAATACCATCAATTGTTCAGTGTGGCAATGAAAGATTGTGCTGCAAAATATACTGAGATTGATGCTTTGGCAAGCGGACTTATTAAAGAAATTGAGACCCTTCCAACAGGGCTGAATGACCTTGCCTTATCCAAAGCATCTAACCTTAGCCAATATGCAAAGCAAAGAACTTTTGACACTGTTACGATTGATTTTGATGTAAAAGACAAGCAAAGCCGTTTCACGTACTCAGAAGTGCTCTCTTTCATTGATTTATATTCCAGTAAAAAAACGGAAATAGAAATACTTCGTGCAGGTTTAATAAAAGAAAAAGCACCCGAACCTCAACCCGGAACACCACCAACACCCACAGTAAAAAAGTATGCGGTTAAAATGCCAAATACAAAAATGAAAGTGGCTGAATACAAAAGTTGGTTGCAGGGTGAATTGCAAAAATTGGCAAGTGCATCTGATAATGACGAAATCGAAATCAATTAGAAATGAAACTATCCGAACATACCGAACACATACGCCAACTCATTGACCGAGCTTTCCGCAATCGCTTGGGCAGAATGGGTATAAATGAAGGGCAATTAGTACCAATCGACAATCCGCCTGCCGAACGAAAGCGTATGGAAACCATCCGTGAAGTGTTTATTGCAGAAACCGGAACTGTTGGCGATGCTTATGAGAAGTTGGTAGAAGAACTCACTTTTACTTTATTCAACCGCTTGGCGGCTCTCAAAGTGATGGAAGCGCATACCTTGCACCCCGAAATTGTAACCCGCAGAGAAACCCACGGTGGTCGTTCTTTTGCTCATTTGGCTTGGTTGGAGCAAAACCCACAAGCACGAAGTGATGAAGCCGAAGGTCTATTGCCTTTCCTGGAAGAACAACTCCAAAAATTAGCTTCCGATATTCCTTTATTTAGTCCTCAGCATCCTTACCATTTATTGCCTACGGCATTGGAATTATTGGGCATCATCAATGCCTTTAATCAGGTAGAAACCGATACACAAGTAGAAGCCGAGATTTGGAAAAGTGATGATGTATTGGGCTGGCTCTACGAAAGCTACAACAACTACAAAAAAGCAGCACACAAAGCCAGTGGCGACAAAACAGAATACAACAAAGTAAGCATTCAAAGCCAGGTATATACCCCACGTTGGGTAGTGCAGTTTTTGGTAGATAACAGTTTGGGCAAACTATATCTGGAAATGTACCCCGATAGTGAAATACGCCATAAGTATAAAATAGCACAAGCACCAACCACGCAGTTAAGAGAACGAAAGCCATTGCACGAAATAAGAATGATTGACCCTTCCACCGGATCGGGCAATTACCTGCTATATGGCTTTGATATTTACTACGATTTGTACATAGACCAAATAGAAAACTATGGGGCTGATTACAATGAAGCCGACATTCCAAAACTGATTATAGAAAACAACCTGCACGGTGTGGACTTAGATGACCGTGCCATTCAGCTGGCTCAGTTGGGTTTGTACATTAAAGCTAAGAGAAAGAAACGTACCGTAAAGATTGAGCATTTTAATATCGTTAGTTCCGACTTTTTCTTACCGGCTTATGAAGAAGTAAAACACCTTTTTGAAAATGGTGCTCCTTTGGATGAACAGCTTGAAAAAATTGTGATTGACCTGTGGGAAGACTTACAGCAAGCTCACAAATTTGGCTCACTCATTCGTTTAGAAGAAAAGTTCAGCATCAAGCTACACGGCTTGGTAAAAGAAGAAGGCATTACCTTGTTTACCGAACAGAACTTGATAAAGTACGATGAGTTCCGCACCAATTTCTTTACCAACCTACAAAAAGCAGTAGCCCAAAATACCGCCAAACAAGGGCAAACTTTTTTAAACACCAAAACCCAAGATGCCATTACCTTTCTGCAGCTACTCACCCAAAAATATGATGTTGCCGTAGCCAACCCACCATATACCGATAGTGCCGATTTTGGCCCCGAACTGAAAAAGTTTGTGGAAGCCAATTACAAGCAGCCGTATAAATTCAATACCAATTTGTATGCAACCTTTATCAAAAGGTGTTGCGAGATTATTGACGACAAAGGAAAGGTTGCGATGGTGCATCCCCCAACCTTTATGTACATCAAGACTTTTGAAGATGTAAGAAAGTTTATTTTAGATAAAATGCACATCAGCCTTTTTGTTGAGTGGGGTTATTTAGGAATGTTTCACCAATCAGCTAGGGTAGATGCAGCAATGTATATTTTGGAAAAAGAACCAAAGGATATTCCTGTGCAGTTCATTAAGCTTAATCATATCTACGAAGGAAGGCGTTACAATGCTTTTGTGGAAGCCTACGAAAAGCTAAATACCAATCACCAACACACCAACAACTACACCCTCCCCCAAGAAAAACTCAAAATCATTGAAGGCTGGCCTTTTATCTATTGGATTAGTGATGGATTTAGGGAGAAGTTTAAAGTGAAAGCGTTGGGTGATATAAACAAAGTTGCTACAGGATTAATGACTGGAAACAACGATAAATTTTTAAGGTTTTTTTGGGAAGTAGAAAAAGAAAGTATGTCTGACTATTATCCCAATGATAAGCGGAAATGGGTTCCTTATCAGAAGGGGGGACCTTTTTGCAGATGGTATGGCAATAATTGGACTGTTATAAATTTCCAAAATGATGGTTCTTTGTTAGCAACTACTGACAATAAAAAATTCTACTTTACAGAAGGGGTAACATACTCTGCATCCGGATCTAAGGGAGCAAGTTTTCGATACATTGAAGCTAAGTATTCTTTTGATAAAGGTGGTGCTTGTGTTTTTAATTTAACGAAGAATAGTTCAACGCAGTATTTGGTTGCTTTTTTAAATTCTAAATTATCGAGTTATATCGCAGATTGTTTAAATCCTACAGTTAATATACAAAAGGGTGATATTGAAAGAATACCATTTGTGATACCTATCAAATCAATTGAAAACACTATCGAGACATTATCAACTTCGAACATAGGAACTAAAAAACAGCTTTGTTCTTTCCGCATCATTGAAACCAACTTTGAGCAATCACCGTTAATTGCTTTTCAAGGTGTATCCTTAAAAGACCGAGTATTGGCTTATCTCAACTTCGAGAATACCCAACTTACACAGGTATTGATTAATGAAGCCATCATCAACGAGCTAATATTTGAAGTATATGAACTCAGCGATGCAGACCGTGAACAGGTAGAAGCTAAAATGGGAGTTTCTATTGGTTCGCTGCCGGTATGTAAGGAAGCGGTTAGTGATTGGTTATTGGTGATTAGTCAGACCCAATTACCAACAGCTAATCACCAATTACCAACTAATCACCAACAGCTAATCACCAATCACCTAAACAATCTGCCCATCACTGAATTTGAACCCGAGAAAATCAGAGAAATCAAAGAAGGGTTCGCCACACTATACCAAAGCAACAATGATCTGGAAGAGTTTTGCATTCGCCATCAGGTCAATCCCATCAATGTATGGTATTGGTTCAAAGAAGCCAATATAGTGCCGGCTGCAAGAGCAGCAGAAATCGCTTTAGAGTTTTTGGCAGACAGCATTCGTACTTTATTGCAGCAAGATGACGATGGTATTATTCCATTGGTAGGCTTACCCGGAGAAGAAGCCCTGAGCCAACGCTTAGAGCAGTATTGTTTGCACAATGGCTTTACGGCAGCACAGTATATGCAGTTGGATAGTTTGTTGGGGCGTTCTGTAAACGAATATTTGGAGCATCATTTCTTCAACCAATTGAGCAACCACCTCAACTTGTTTATGTACCTTCCCAAAACGCCATTTATATGGCATTTGAGCAGTGGGCAACATCAAGGTTTTGAAGTATATATTTTGATTTACAAATGGAACCGAGACAGCTTGTATAAACTGAAATCCCAGTACATCAACCACAGGGTGCAAAATTTAGAATACCGCCAAATACAGTTGCAGGATGTCAATACCGCCCAAGCCCAGGCAGAGAAAGAAAAAATCCGTTTGCAATTACAAGAAATAGAAACCTTCAAAAACAAAATAGACGAACTCATAGCCGAAGGCTACGACCCTAAACTGGATGATGGTGTAGGCAAAAACATAGCACCCTTGCAAAAGAAAGGAATGCTCAAGGCAGAAGTGTTGAAGTCTGCCGGTAAGAATTCACAATTGGAAAAATACTTAAATGCGGATTGGTAATGACGGATAAATGGATCATACAAGATATAGAAAAACAAATGGCACGTAGCCATCGTGTGGTCATCATAGACCCTTCAGGCGAGTGTGCCTACTTATTGCCACATATTGAAAAGCAAGGTTACACAATACTGAAAACAGATGCTTCCAATAAGGAAGAGTGGCAGCGCATTAAAGAAGAGTTGATGTTACGCTATGAAGCGGAAAGCAAACACAAATCAGATAAAGTAATTTTTTATGTTACCCGACCAAAAGCGGAACTAAGCTTTTTATTTGACTATTGCTTCACACACGGTTGTGTGGATTTATCCAACCCGGTGGAATGGCTTCGCAAAAAACTACTTACAACCACAGGATGTCAAATCACGTTGGAAAACCCAATGCTCCTTACTGCAGCTAAAATGGGCATTGGTAAAGATATAACTTGGTGGAAAAAGATTCTGCAAAATTTGGAAGAATTAGTAACCATCGAAGATGAATTGATTCCTTTTTTAAGTTCTCCTGAAGGTTATTTCTGGGACAAAGAAGCAGATGTTAAGCGACTGTTTGAAGAAAAATTATTTGAGCTTATTGGGCAGGCATATCGTAAAATACCCACCAAAACATTGGCTACAGAAGTAGTCAATTATTTATTTTCAAGCCTGCTCAATAATGCTATATCTTCTGAGCTATTGGGCATTTATCACAAATGGTTGGATAGCCACACCTATTCCAAAACATTACAGGACTACATTGACACATACAAAATTGATCCACAGTTAAATATCTGGAATGTTCATCCAGACCATTGCTTTGTAGCTATTGATAAAAATCAACTTCAACAAATCACAGCCAACTTCAGAAATAAAGTGTTTGTGAAAGAAAAACTTCAAAAATTGCATCACCGCATAAAAAGCCGTAAAGCTGCCAGTTTCGTACCGCAATGGTGGGAAGATGTAATAATGCTTTTTGATTTTGACAATAAGCCGTTGGCTCATTGTAATTCATTGGAAAAAGTTGCCACTTTCTATACTGCTCAGTTTCAAAAGGCAGATAGAGCCATACGAAATATTTATGCAGAATTTTTACAGGAAGAAGAAATTGTAAGACCCCTTCAAGAGCATTACGATAGTTTGAATCACGAACTTTCACAACATTGGTTTGATTATAGCAATCAGTTTCAATCAAACCAGCAGGGATATTTACCGCAATTAATAGCACAGTCAAAGCCCGGTATAGCAATCATTGTGGGCGATGGCGTCCGCTATGAAATTGCCGCCTTCATTGCCTCGCAATTACAGCAGAAGTGCAAAGTGACTATAGATGTAATGTTTGCTGATATGCCTTCGGAAACTGAACACAATATGAGTGCATTATATGTAGGCAATAATGAAGTTCTTCCTTTACACAAAGACAGAGAAAAAAGACTGTCAGAAAGCACTGGAAAAGAAATCACTTATTTGAATTTGGATGCTTTGCATTATGGCATAAAGGCAGAATACTTGATACTCACTTATAAGGATATAGACAGTGCAGGCGAAAAACTTCAAATGGGTGCCATCAAGTTATTTAAAGATTTTGAAAATGTATTAACTGAAAAAATACAGTTATTACTCAATATGGGCTATCATCATGTTCATTTGGTTACAGACCACGGCTTTGTTCTTACTGGTTTGTTAGATGAAGCTGATAAAATTGACCCAATAGTTGCAGGTAAAAATGAAGTACACGAACGGTTTGTAAGGACCATAGAAAAGCAAACAGATAAAGATTGGCTTCCTTTTGAAAAGCCTTACGGTGAGTTTAAATATGTGTATGCAGCTAGAAGTCAGCGACCGTTTAAATCAAAAGGAGTTTACGGATTTTCTCACGGTGGCTTTACACCGCAAGAAATCATCATCCCTAACTTTGTTTTCAGTAAAGATGCACCTGTTGCCAAAGGACTGGAAGTTAACATTCTCAATAAAAAGGAATTAAGTGAAGTGACAGGTGAATTGTTTGGCTTGAAAATTCAAGCCACTGCTAAAGCAGACGATTTGTTTTCTGCAAGCAGAAAAATACAAGTTCTGTTATATGCCAACAATATCACATACAGCAGCAGTAATATTATAACTATTGAGCCAGGAGCTACCAAATCCTTCGATTTTTCATTTGGTGGTCATGGTGAAATTACAGCTGTGGTGGTTGACGCCAATAGCCAGGAACAAATTGATGCAGTCAAAATTAAAAAATCAAACGCCAGAGATTTAGGCGGCCTATTTTAATAATTGAATTATGATAGTTTTAGACGACTTAGATAAAAAGGCATTAGACCACTTCAGGGGCTTTGTCGTAAAGAAGGACCTTGTTGGTATCATTAAAGGTGGCGCAAATGTTCCGGCCTTTGTGTTGGAGTATTTATTGGCCAATACCTGCAGCACCGAAGATGAAGAAAAGCTGAAAGAAGGTATGGATAATGTAAAGGCCATACTTCGCAACCACTACATCAACCCGGAAGAAAGCAGTTTGATACAGTCAAAGCTTCGGGAAAAAGGTCGCTACAAAATCATTGATAAAATTTCTGTGGAATTAGACCCGCAAAGAGACCGCTATTGGGCTAATATCTTCAACAGTAATATCAAGAAAGCAAACATAAGTGATGATTTGGTAAAGAACCATGAGAAATTGCTTTTGGGAGGTATTTGGGCAATCATTGAAATGGAATACGATCCAATGATTACTGTCGGGAACACAGTTTATCCTTTTTTAGTTAGAGACATCAAGCCTATTCAATTATCGACATTTGACAACACCATAATTTCAGAGAAAAGGAAAGAGTTCAGTAAAGATGAATGGAAAAAATTATTGCTCAGAAGTGCTGGTTACGAACCATACAGCGAGGGATTGAACGATAGAAAACTAAATCTATTGATGTGCCGCTTAATTCCTTTGGTTGAAGCCAATTTCAACATGGTGGAGTTAGGGCCTCGGTCATCGGGTAAATCATATATCTATAAAGAAATAACTCCTTATGCCATACTAATTTCAGGTGGTCAAGGCTCAGTTGCTCAGTTGTTTGTAAACAACACAACCGGCAGAGTGGGTGCGGTTGGTTTGTGGGATGCCGTTTGCTTTGATGAAAGTACAGATAAACTATTCAAAGACCGTGATGCCATACCTTTAATGAAAGACTATATGGAATCAGGCTCATTCTCCAGAGCTAAAGGCGGTGAAATATCAGGCTCGGCGGCAATAATTCTTAATGGTAATATCAACCAACCAGTAGAAACTGTTTTACAGACATCACACTTGTTCAGTCCGCTATCAGATGAAGTTAACCATGACACTGCATTTTTAGACCGTATCAACTTGTTTTTACCTGGTTGGGAAATATCAAAGTTTAGCCCATCCAATTTCACCCAGCACTTTGGTTTCAGTACTGACTTCTTTTCGGAAATCTTAAAGGCGCAGCGTAAAACAACTTTTTATGAGGCTCTTGATAAGTATTTCACTTTAGGCTCACACTTAAAGCAACGGGATTCAAGATCTGTAAGGCGAATAGTTTCCGGTTTCATAAAATTGCTCCACCCGGATGGCACATACACCAAAGATGACATTAGAGAATATTTGGTGATTGCCATGGAAATGAGAAGAAGGGTTAAAGAGCAGTTAAAGAGAATCGGCGGAATGGAATTTTGGGATACCAATTTTTCATACATCGACAAAGAAACACAGGAAGAAATATTTGTTGGATTGCAAGAAGAAAGAGGCTCATCTCTCATCGAATCCAATCCTTTATCACCTGGTGTTTGTTACACTGCCACAAGCGATGGAGATAGCCATGCCTTGGTGAAGATTGAAATAGTTGCGTTGAAAGGTTCGGGCAAAATGAATATAACAGGCACCAACAGTCAGGAAGTTAAGGAAAACATCAAGAACACTTACAACTACCTTAGAGCAAACGAAAGAAGTATTCTTAACGATCAGCACTCCTTGGCAGGTTACGACATCAATATCCAAATCAGTAACCTTATGGGTGCTTATGTGAGTGGTGGTATTGGTTGTGCAGTTTATATTGCGATCATAACAGCCATCTACAAGAAGAACTTAAAACCCGCACTTGCAGTATTAGGGAATATCTCTATAGGTGGGGCAGTTGAAAGAGCAACAAACTTTGCAGATAAAGTCACCTTACTATCAGAAAATGGGGCAAAAACAGTATTAGTGCCAATGGAAAACCTTAACGAAATCAGCACCCTGCCAACCACCATACTCGGCAAAACAGATGTTCCATTTTATGGGAACAGTCAAATGTTGTTGCAAAAAGCCGTATTAAGTGATTAATCGGTTTAAGCCAATGGTGTTATCCTCACCTGGTTACCGATTCTATTGGAGCGGAGATTTCGGGTAGATCAAAGTAACTCTGACTATTGGAAATATTAACAATTTAAAATTAATATTATGGCAGAAATGGGATTAGGATATGGTAGTGAATATCAATTAT
>JAEAME010001747.1_pt1 | contig 14060 bp, 15 predicted proteins | sample 8958731 | NCBI WGS metagenome assembly JAEAME01 (sample SAMN16933194, study PRJNA681113) | bioreactor sludge metagenome | isolation source: anerobic bioreactor sludge (Control) | place: India:Bengaluru | collected 2018-10-24 | reverse complement strand
GAAATTGCTGAAAAGCTTGATATGGATGAGGATACAGTCAGGAATTACTTCGGAGGGAGAAATTTTGAGAAGGGACAAAGCGTTGGTGTTCATTTTGAACAGGGACCGGGAGGAGGCATAGTAAGTATAGATGATACAACTATACTTGATCTGGCACAGGAGATGATAAATAATTGAAAATTGCCCTGCTTCCTGTTCAAAAGCAAAAGGCAGTGTCTTTTGCTTTTTTGTTTATCTGATTCAGTAACTAACTGAACTTAAAGTATAATTCAATAGCAGATTAGTGCATTTGCCGGCTATCATAGAAGCTGCAGAAAACAAATATCTGACCCTCCTGGAATCGTTCTTTAATGCCAAATGGGGAAGTTCAGGGCTGTGGTCTCATGATCTGTCTCATCATCGCAGAGTGTGGCAGTACGCACAGGAGTTACTCAGCTTTACTGATCATAATTTTGACCAGGATCTAACTGATAAGCTGCTGATGGCTTGTTACCTTCATGATATCGGGATGACTATTGACCCGGGCGAGAAACACGGCAAATACAGCAGGCAGCTGTGTGAAGAATTCCTTTCCCGGATTAATCATGATCCGGCTGATTTTGATGACCTTCTGCTTGTCATTGAATCACATGACAACAAATCATATAAGGGAGCATCCGTTCAAGGAAGGCTGTTTCTGTTTCTGTCTGCAGCAGATGACCTTGACGCCTTCGGTTACATCGGTATTTACAGGTATCTTGATATCTGCCTGGCAAGGGGAGTTGAACCAGCCAAAACCACACAGATCGTATTAAAGAATGCCGGATCAAGATTTAACTTTTTCGAACAGAATTTCAGCAATTATCCGGAACTCCTAACGAGGCACAGGAACAGGTACAACATACTCAGGGACTTCTTTCAAAACCTTGAATCGGAATTCTCTTCTCAGATAAAAGGCTATAAGGTTTTAGGGCTTTAGGGTATCGATAATCTGCATTCTTCTCGCCGTAATGCCGTAATGCCATAATGCCGTAACGCCTAAATGCCGTTGTGCCTTTTATAGAAACAAATCCAGCTGTCTCTCCCCTTCTTTCTCTTCCGATTCCAGGTTTGAAATGCTCAATCCGAGCAGCCTTATCCGTGTGCCTGACAGATCGAGTGATTTCCTGATTTCGGTTACACACCGGTGCATAACATCAAAGTCGCGTATGAAATCCGGAAGTGTCCTGCTGCGGGTGATCTGTCTGAAATCAGAGAATTTTATTTTTACTGTGATTGTTTTACCTGTTGCTTCTGCAACTCTCATCCGCTCCATAAGCTCTTTTTCAATCTTGTAAAGCTCTGCTATTATCTCAAACCTTGTTGTAAGGTCCTTCTCATAAGTGAGCTCCGTACCAATTGATTTCCTTTCAGAAACAACCTCAACCGGCCGCTCATCTATGCCTCTGCAAATGTCATAATAGAACTTACCAGCCTTGCCGAAATTCCTGATCAGATCCGGAAGTTCCCATTTTTTTAGATCTCTCCCGTTATGAATGCCCAGCTGATGCATTTTTTCAGCTGTCACCTTGCCTATACCATAAAATTTTTCAACAGGCAATTCTTCAATAAATCTCTCTGCATCCCCGGGAAGTATAACAAACATACCGTCAGGTTTTTTCATATCGGAAGCGATCTTGGCCAGAAATTTATTGAACGAAATACCCGCAGAAGCTGTCAGCCCCGTCTTTTTTCTTATTTCTTTTTTTATAGTCCTGGCAATTATAGTTGCGGATCCTATCTTCTTTTTGTCGTCAGTAACATCAAGAAAAGCCTCATCAATTGACAGAGGTTCGACAAGATCAGAATATTTACGTAAGATCTGCATCACTTCATTTGAGATCTCCTCATACCTTTCAAAATGATGTTTAACAAATATAAGATCAGGACATAAGCGTCTGGCTGCAACTGAAGGCATAGCAGAGCGTACTCCGAATTTTCTTGCTTCGTAGCTTGCTGCAGCCACAACATGCCTTTCGCCGCTGCCTCCCACTGCGACAGGCTTCCCCCTGAGTTCAGGATTGTCGAGTTGCTCGACGGAAGCAAAGAAGGCATCCATGTCGATATGGATTATTTTTCGCATAAGAAAGTGACTAAAGTGACTAGAGTGACTAGAGTGCCTAAAGTACTTAAAGTTATATATTAAATTGAAAATCCCGGTGTTTAAGATCACTCATCGCTCATCTCTCATCGCTCACAACTCCGGTCTCCGGTCTCCTGTCTCCTGTCTCCGGTCTCCTGTCTCCTGTCTCCTGTCTCCGGTCTCCTGTCTCCTGTCTCCTGTCTCCGGCTTCTGTTTTAAGCATTTTTACTAAATTAGCAAAAACTACATAAAATGAAAGTACTGGGGATAAACTGCAGTCCGAGAAAAGGCGGCAACACTGAGCTGCTCATAAGGGAGGTATTCAAAGCTCTCGAGGCAAATGATATTCAAACAGAATTTTTTCAGCTTGGCGGTGAGAAGATAAACGGCTGCATCGCATGTCAGAAGTGCAGACAGGAAAAAGATGGCCGTTGTCACCAGGATAATGAAGTCATCAACAGCTGCATAAAAAGAATAATTGAGGCAGATGGGATTATAATCGGAGCTCCTGTATATTTTGCCGATGTTGCATCTCAGGCAAAGGCACTTATTGATGTTGCAGGATATGCAATACGTGGTGCGGGCAGCGTTCTGAAAGGGAAGGTTGGTGCAGGGGTGATAGCTGTAAGGCGGGCAGGTGCGATGCATGCTTTCGACAGCATCAATCATTTCTTTCTGATCAATGAAATGGTCATTCCAGGATCATCATACTGGAATATTGGGATAGGAAGAGAGAAGGGTGAAGTGCTGAAGGATGAAGAAGGAATGAACACAATGAGGGTTCTGGGTGAAAACATGGCTTTCCTGCTGAAGAAATTAAAGAGTTAGCCGGCCGGGAACAATTATGCCTGATTACCGTGTATTTGTTCAGGTTGCTGCAACTGCAGAAGATCTTTGCCTGAAAAAACTCCTCAGATCAAATGCGGAAATTTACAAATTAGTAAATTTCAGGAGACAGGATCATCTGAAAAATATGATTAAATAAGCATAGAAAAAGAGAGGGTGTCCTTTTGAGACACCCTCCTGATATTTAGTAGCTTTCCCTTTCGGTATAGTGTGTATGCAGCAATTCGTGGGCTGCATGACTGTTTGGTTTACCAAGGAACTCCTTGTAGATTGCTATAACATCCGGATTCTCATGTGATTTACGCAATACCATATGTTCGTCTTCTGAATATATAGCTTTCATCCTGTTCTTTCTTATCTCCATGCTTGTAGGGATAGGCTGACCGCCTCCGCCCAGACATCCACCCGGACATGCCATGATTTCAATAAAGTGATAAGGAGCTTTACCCTGACTTACAAGTTTCATCAGCTTATTAGCATTTGTCAGACCATGTGCAATGGCAACATTCAATTGTGCTCCTTCAAGGAATTTCCAGTCGTCGAGGCAGCCTTCTATAGTAATAGTTGCTTCCTTAACACCTTCCATGCCTCTTACAGGAGTTATATTCAGGTTCTTGAAGGGAACTTCACGTCCCGTTACTATCTCGTATGCAGTACGTAATGCTGCTTCCATGACACCGCCAGTAGCCCCGAAAATAACAGCTGCCCCTGTTGATTCGCCCATCACTGAATCATAATGGGAAGGTTCAAGGTTCCTGAAATCAATACCTGCCTGTTTGATCATTACTGCCAGTTCGCGTGTTGTCAGCACATAATCGATATCCTTGTATCCGCTTGATCTCATTTCAGGTCTGTCAGCTTCATATTTTTTAGCTGTGCAAGGCATTATTGACACTGAAACAACCTTTGCGGGATCGATCTTCTTTTTTGAAGCAAAGAAAGTCTTTGCTAGTGCTCCGAACATCTGCTGCGGCGATTTGCATGTTGATAGATTTCCAAGCAGTTCAGGGTATTTATGCTCGATGAACTTTATCCAACCCGGCGAACATGAAGTAAACATCGGTATCTTTGTTTTCTTATCACCGTCTACCAGTACTTTCTTTAATCTTGTCAGAAGTTCTGTTCCTTCTTCCATTATAGTAAGGTCAGCGCTGAAATCGGTATCAAGGACCGAGTCAAAACCAAGCTGACGCAGGGCAGTGACCATTTTTCCTGTCACCCTTTCACCCGGGTCATAGCCAAGATCTTCACCAAGAGCAACGCGCACTGCAGGAGCAGTCTGCACTATCACATGCTTATCGGTATCATAGATTGCATCCCACACCTGGTCGATATATGTCTTCTCAACAAGAGCTCCTGTCGGACAGCGGTTCACGCACTGTCCACAGTTGGTACATACAACATGGCTCATTGGACGATCATGAAATGAGGAAATTTTCTGATGCATTCCCTTATTGGCCACTGCTATAGCTGAGATATGCTGTAATTCCGTACATGTTCTTACACAGCGCTGGCACCTGATACATTTACTGTCGTCTTTGAGGAATGCAGGGGAAGACCTGTCTATCGTATAAGGCCTGTCTGCAACGAGATCAAGGAAAATAGTATCACCAAAAGCAAACTCATTAGCAAGAGCCTGGAGTTCGCATTTCTGGTTCTTGTAGCATTTGGTACAGTCGGATCTGTGTTCTGAAAGGAGGAGCTCAACAATATGCTTCCTTGCATTCCTCACTTTCAGTGTGTTTGTTTGAATATCCATACCTTCTGCAACTGGCATTGCACAGGCGGCTATAAGTGTCCTTGCTCCTGTCTGTTCCACCACGCAAACCCTGCAATTACCTGCTACACACAGGTCGGGATGGTTGCATAATGTCGGGATATTTATATTGAGTTTTTTTGCAGCCTCCAGTACTGTTGTTCCCGGCTGGACTGAAACTCTCTGATTATTGATACTGAGATTTATCATTAGTAAAAAATATTTTAGTAGTTAGTAAATGATCTCTTCCCTGAAATTCTCGACTATTGTCCTGACAGCATTTCCGACTGATTGTCCGAGTCCGCATTTCGAAGCCACTTTCATCGTATCGGCAAGCTTCAGCAGTTCATTAAGATAGGTTGATTTCATTTCACCTTTCTTAACCTTTTCAACTCCCTTGAGGAGCTGCTGGCAGCCTACCCTGCAGGGAGTACACTGGCCGCATGATTCTTCAGCAAAGAAATCGAGATAGTTATGAAGCACGTTATACATTGATCTTGAACTGTTGAACAGTTTCATTGAACCACCTGTAGGCACACCTTCAAAACCAATTATCGTATTTTCAAATTTTTTCCTTGGTACGCAGAAACCGGAAGCACCTCCCACCTGAACAGCTTTTGTATCGCCGTCACCGAACTCATTCACAAACTCCTGGACTGACATTCCAAGCTCCAGTTCGAAAATGCCCGGGGTTGGCGTATCGCCTGAGATAGAGAAAACCTTTGATCCTCTTGAGTCTTTTGTGCCAAGCTGACTATAGGATTCAGGTCCGTGCGTCAGTACCATCATAGCAGTTACAAGAGTCTCGACATTATTTATGGAAGTAGGTTTTCCGAAAACCCCCGATGTTGTCGGGTAAGGTGGTTTATTACGAGGTTCACCACGTCCACCTTCGATAGATTCAAAAAGTGCACTCTCTTCACCGCATATATAAGCGCCGCTGCCAAGGCAATAATTTATCTCAAAATTATAACCTATCTGTTTTATCATTTTGTGAAATGATTCAAGCTCTTTCATAAGCTGAGGAAGAAGGAACCTGTACTCACCCCTGAGATATACTATCCCTTTTTTTGCACCAATAGCTTTTCCGGCTATGACCATACCGCCATACACTTTGTATGCAACCCTGTCAAGTATCTCTCTGTCCTTGAAAGTCCCGGGCTCACCTTCGTCCGCGTTGCATACAACATACTTGTCAGGTTCTTTGACAGCTGCTGTATATTTCCATTTCAGTCCGGTAGGGAATCCGGCACCGCCACGTCCTTTCAAACCTGAATCCAGAATCTGCTGAATTATTGCTTCCGGTGACAGTTTATGGGCTTTTGTTAATACTTCTTTCGGATCGATCTTCTCGAATATCAGATCAACTTTGTTAAGTCCTTTGTTTTCCATTGTTCAGGATATTATTTTTTTTGCATATAACCTTTAATTATCTCCACTACTTTCTCAGGAGTAAGCTCTGTGTAGGGCATCTCATTTATAAGCATTGCCGGAGCCTTATGGCACCATCCTATGCAATTAGTCTCAATAAGGCTGAATTGCCTGTCGGAGGTAGTTTCGCCAACTTTAATCTTAAGCATATCCTCAAGCGTCTGGAGGATCTCACCCTTACCCTTCATCGAGCATGTTATTGTTTTACAAACCCTTATTACATATTTTCCTCTCACCTGAGTGTCGAGAAAAGTATAAAATGAAGCCGTTCCGTAGACTTCAGCTGCCGAAATATCCAACTCCTTAGCAACTTCAACCATAGCCTCATCAGTAAGATAGTTATGCTGTTCAACTATACCCTGTAGTATAGGCATAAGACTCTCTCTTGCACGACCATGCTTGTCGGATAATTCCTTAACAAGATTTCCAATCTGGTACATTTCTTATTGATTTTTAAATAGTTAGATAATGGAATTTTTTAAATTTGCTTTTTTTAAATCGGCTGTTAATTTAATAACAATACTTTTCAAAAACTATAATTATTCTCATTCAACCTAATTTAGAATTAAACTAAACAAAAGAATCATCTTAATTTAACCAATTTACGCCCCTCCGGAAAAAGGATTGTGCGCCTGCGCAGATAAAACGTATAACTAAAATAACTGGAGTGAGTATTGCAGATCCCTTAAGACTTAATTCTGGTTCTGATCCAGTCATACCAGGTCTTCATATTATCACCCCTTGTGCAGGAAACTTCAAACAATGGCACACCGGCGTTGATGTTGCGAATATCGGATCTGAACCTGGCGATATTGAAATTTGTATAGGGTATTAAGTCGGTCTTATTCAATATTACTGCTTCAGCTTCCCTGAAAAGCATCGGATACTTGGCAGGCTTATCGTCACCCTCTGCAGTGCTGACGACTGCCAGCTTGAATGTTTCGCCAAGGTCAAACTGTGAAGGACATATAAGGTTCCCGACATTTTCAACGAACAAAACATCAATATCATCAAGGCTGAAAGAACCGAGCACCTTTGAAATGCTGTGAGAATCAAGATGACAGCCACCCTCAGTATTTATTACAACAATCGGAATGTCATATTTCTTAAGCCGCCGGGCATCAAGATCCGTGGTAATGTCCCCCTCTATAATGCCTATCCTGAACTCCTTGCCGATCTCCTGACATGTACACTCAAGCAGTGTTGTCTTGCCTGCTCCGGGGGAGCTTATAATATTAACCATAATAATACCGTGAGAAGCAAGAATATCTCTGATCTCATCAGCTTTGTTCTGGTTCCTGTCGAGTATGTTCCTCATTATCTTAATTTCCATGACTATTCTCCCTCAATGCTTTTAATTAATAATTCTTTCCCCTGCACCAGTACGATATCTGTTGAACTGCATTTGCTGCAGGCAAACTTATTGTCATCAACAATGAAATCATAACCGCAATCTGAACATCTCATCTTTACCGGAATTATTTCAATATCAACTTCTGCGTTCTCTGCAACAGAACCGGCTACTGCTTCCCTGAAGGCAAAGCGGAAGATGTCGGGAACTATCTGTACCATTTGTCCGAAAGCGATATTTATCCGGGTAACCTCAGATAATCCTGCTTTATCAGCTTCTGCGAGCACTATTGCGGCAAGATCTTCTGCAATGCCAAGTTCATGCATAATGTATTAATATCTTAACATATCCTTGGAATCTGATAGCCTGAAAGCATATCGAGGATCCTTTCACCTCCGACGGATGTCTTAAGACTGACCCGGCCTCTCCTTTCTGGAAGTATTTCTCCTATTATTTCCGAAGAGTGTCCGGCCGGATCTGACCTTAGTATATCCTTCAAACGCTGAGCATCGCCGCTTCGCACAACAAAAAGCACTTTTCCCTCATTTGCCAGGTAAAGGGGATCAAAACCAAGCATTTCGCACAAGCCTCTTACAGGTTCATCAACAGGTACAGAGGATTCCTTTACTGATATACCCAGATCAACAATTCCTGCAAGTTCGTTCAGCACTGTTGCAAGGCCCCCTCTTGTAATGTCTCTAATGAACAGGATCTCAGCTCCCGAATCAAGAGCTGAAGCTATCATATGATTGAGCGAAGCACAGTCGGAAATTACCGGAATACTGAAGTCCAATTCCTTACGGGCACCAAGCACTGCCAGGGTATGGTTGCCGAGGGATCCGCTGACAATCAGCTTATCACCAGGCTTAATCCTGCTACCTGTGCTTATATGTTCACATCCAGGCTTTAGAATCCCGATGCCGGATGTAGTAATGAATAAGCTGTCACATTTACCCTTTTCAACAACCTTTGTATCACCAGTAACAATTTTTATATCTGCCTTTTCAGCTTCTTCCGCCATCGTTTCAGCAATTGTCCTGAGATCAGAAACAGGGAGGCCTTCTTCTATAATAAAGGCCGCTGAAAGGAATTTTGGTACGGCTCCTGCAACAGCCAGGTCGTTAACAGTACCGCAGACTGCAATCTTCCCGATATTGCCACCCGGAAAGAACAGCGGTTTGACAACATAAGAATCAGTAGTAAAAGCAAGGGATCCCCCTCCGGCAGCTATCAAAGCTGAATCAGTAAGTGGTTCCCGGGAAGCGAAGCTCTTCATGAAAACCTCTTCAATAAGCTTATGGGTAAGCTTCCCTCCGCTGCCATGACCTATTGTTACTACTTCATTCATTTTGTCTGTATCTATACCATGTATTGCACGTTCCCTCCATTGATACCATACATGCGCCGGCAGGGTTTTCGGGTATGCATTTTCGTCCGAAAAGCAAACAGTCTGATGGAATTTTTACACCTCTCAATATGTCACTGCAAATACAATTGCTGTCCTCTGTATCATGCTTCATCTCTGATCGGGGAATTAATTTTTCGGCATCATGGTTCATGTATTCCTCTCTTATTTTCAATCCGCTGCCGGGAACGATCCCGAAACCTCTCCACCAGGCATCACAGGGTTCAAATACTTCATTCATATATTTCTTTGCCAGGATGTTACCCTTTTCAGTCACTGCTCTTTTATACTGAATTTCAACTTTTTTTTCATCATTGTTGACCTGCCTCAGAAGCATAAGAACCGACATCAGAATATCTGCAGGCTCAAAACCTGTGACAACACATGCTAATTTATATTTTAAAGGGATGAAGTCAAATATTTCTGAGCCTGTTATGGCTGCAACATGACCGGGACAAATAAAGCCGTCAATTAATGTGCCATCCCGTATTATTTCATCCATGGCCGGGGGCATTGTCTTGTGTGCACAGAGAACATAGAAGTTGTCAGTCTTCTTTCTTTGCGAATCAATAATTGTAACCGCAGTACCCGGCGCAGTTGTTTCAAAACCGATCCCGGGGAAAATTACTCGTCTGCCGGGATTTGAACTTGCAATATCGAGCGCTTCAGATGGTGATATCACGACCCTGACATCAGCCCCTTCGCGCTTTGCTCTTTCAAGCGATGAAACTGAGCCGGGAACCCTTACGAGATCTCCGAAGGTGGCTATTATCACATCACTCATTGCTGAACAGTCAATTGCCTTATCGATAAGATCTCTTCCTGTGACACAGACAGGACAACCGGGTCCAGAGACAAGCCGTATCTCAGGGGGCAGTAAAGAGAGAAGGCCAAACCTGTGTATTGCATTTGTGTGCCCTCCGCATACTTCCATGAAAACATAATCCCTTCTGACCGATCTTTTAATTTCTTCAGCCAGTTTCCCGATAAGTTTACTGTCCCTGTATTCATCAATATATTTCATCAGCATCACCTGTTATCAGAGTCATGGATCTCCCTGAAGATACGGAGGGTTTCTTCAGCTTCCCCCTCACTTATTTTCTGAATTGCAAAACCTGCATGAAGCAGGATGTAATCACCGGGTTTTACATCCCTGATCATCTGCAATCCTGCTTTAAAAATAGTTCCGCCGGCTGAGACTTCAGCCATGTCACCATCTATCGATACGATCTTTGCCGGTATGCTAAGACACATTATTTCAATATTTTTGAAGCTATCACAAGTTGTCCCAGGGAAATTCCCCCGTCATTTGACGGCACCTGGTGATTCAAATATACACTAAAGCCTTTCCCTGAAAGAAGGCTTAATGCTTTTTCAGTAAGGAATTTATTCTGAAAAACCCCGCCTGAAAGAACTACTCTGTCAAGCATTGTATCTCTCCTTATTTTCTCAGAAACTTCCAGTATAATATGAGCGATTGTGTTGTGAAATTTTGCTGCAATTACAGGCACAGTTTCATGGGTCAAATCTTTCATTATGCCATTTAAGGTCTCCTCGAGAGAAACAGTATCATTTGCCTGAAATTGATAGAATTCATCTGTGTTGATATCGCATGCAGCCTCAAGCATCATGGGGGCTTCAGAATCATATGAAGCAGAAGGGCACAGCCCGAGTATTGCTGAGACAGCATCAAAAAAACGTCCGGCTCCGCATGTTAAAGGCGAATTGATATCCTTTTCAAGCATTTCAATTACAATACTGATCTTCTTATAATCAATTTGCCTGAATCCCGGAACTGAACTGAAATCGTATTCCCTTCCAAAATACCTGTGAATAAGTGACAGTCCTGTCCTCCACGGTTCTTCTATCGCCTTATCGCCTCCTGGTAAACGGATGTAGTCAAGATGGGCATAGCGGTTAAATGACTTCATATCGGCAATAAGGAATTCACCGCCCCATATATTATTATCCGTGCCATATCCGGTACCATCAAAACAGATCCCGATGACTTTGTCCTCAATTCCATGTTCTGCCATGCATGATGCAATGTGCGCATGGTGATGCTGTATTCTCAATAAAGGTATATTAAATTCATATTCAAGGGATTCCGCATATTGTGATGACAGATAATCAGGATGAAGGTCGCAGGCTATGAATGATTGTCTGAACCTGAAAAGCTTTGAGAATCGCCCGACTGATTCTGTTAAGAATTCATAGGTGGTCCTGTTTTTAAGATCTCCTATGTGCTGGCTAAGTATTGCCTGGTGTCCTTTGCCGATGCAGAAAGTGTTCTTCTGTTCAGCTCCGAGAGCAATTATCCCCTCAACATCTGCAGTCAGATCCAGTGGCCTTGGCGCGTATCCCCGGGAGCGTCGTATTAATGAAGGTTTATCGTTTATTATTCTGACCACCGAATCGTCAACCCTGTTTAAAATTTCGCGGTTATAGGAAAGAAACGCATCTGCTATGTTTTGAAATTCCGACTCTGCCTTTTTATCGTCAATTATCACCGGGTCATCCGAAATATTTCCACTTGTAAATACAAGGGCGGGAGTCTGCAGCTTATTGAATATCAGATAATGAACCGGCATATAAGGGAGCATGGCACCGGTAGTGTCAAGACCGTTGCTCACACTGAAGGATAATGTTAGTTTCTGTTTAAGAATCAAAACCGGACGGCGCCAGGAGATTATCTCCCTCTCTTCTGCATCGTTTGTAAGGCAATAATCCTTAACAGCATCAATATTCCTGAACATTACTGCAAAAGGTTTTGCATCCCGCTGTTTTCGCTTTCTTAGCCTTGATACTGCATCGTTATTAAGGGCATCACAAATAAGATGATAACCTCCAAGACCTTTTACAGCGACTGTTTTACCTTCAGCTATCAGATGAGATATCTTTTCAGTAATTTTATTTATATCCGAAAAGGATGTTGACTTATCCCTGTAAGTATAAAGAGGCCCGCAGTCATTGCATGCAACCGGTTGTGCATGGAAGCGGCGGTTCATGATATCATTATATTCCGATTCACAGTGGCTGCACATAGTGAAACTTCTCATTGTCGTTTTAGGACGATCATAGGGAAGCTCCTCTATTATTGAAAAACGGGGACCGCAATTAGTGCAATTTACAAAGGGGTAAGTGATTCTGTAAGGATCATTTGCCATATCGTTCAGGCAATCGCTGCAGACTGCAATATCAGGACTTACTTCAGTAATGTGATCATTAGTATTCTTACTGTCAGCAATTGAGAACTTTGAATATTCCCGTATTTGTTTTGAAGCAATTTCAATTGATTTGATTTGTGATGCCGGGGGTGCATTCGCAAGGATTTCCCTGCGGAAGCGGTCTGCACTTTCAGGGTCGGTTTGGATTATAACAGACACACCGTCGGATCTGTTATCGACCTCTCCTGACAGGTTATGCTCTGCAGCAAGTCTGCATATAAAAGGACGGAACCCGACACCCTGCACAAGTCCCCTTATCAATATTTCATATCCCTGTATAATATCTCAAGGTTTTTGGATCCTTCAGCCTTTATCTGCTTATGGACATAATATATTACACTTTCAAGCTCATCGCAGAGGTTCACGTTATTGACTATTACATCTGATGGCACCTTCAACAGCACCGGGGCAAAGTTGACTATGCCTTTTATGCCAAGTCCCACAAGCTGGTCAGTAATCTCCTGGGCCGAGATCTCAGGTACAGCTAAAATTGCAACTTTCACCCTGAAACGGTCGATTATCTCCTTAAGGCGACCAGGTGAATATACCGGGATGTCGGACCGCGCCTTCTGTTTGAACGGATCAATGTCAAAAGTTGCAACTATATTCATGTTACGCTGAACGAACTTGCTGTATTTTGAAAGGGCGATACCAAGGTTGCCCATGCCGATAAGTACAATATTATGGTCCTTGTTACGGTGAAAAATATTCTCCATAACTTCCAGCAGCTCGTCTATTTCATAACCGCCTCGCTTATTACCCTTGATATTGAATTCAGAGAAATCCTTCCGCACCTGCTCTGATGTAACTCCTGTCTCATTTGCAAGAGTATAGGAAAACACCTTCTTTACACCCATCAGCCTGAGCCTTACAAGACATGCCCTGTAGAGGAATATCCTTCTCAGGCTGTTTTTTATTACATATTTTGTGATTTTTTTCACATCAATTTAATTTTTTATCATCCTTTAATACGCAAAATTAATAAGATTTATTTAATATATTATTACTTTATTATATTGAATTACATTATTTTAATTATTATGATTGAAATCCTATCGCAAAATTATATTAATTTTTATTGATATTTTTAAATGTTAAATATATATTTATATGTGAATCTTATCACATTATGCTTAATTACAGAAGCATTAATAAGGAGGAATGGAATGATAAACTTAAAAGTTTATCAGCATCGCATCTTGTATACGCGACCACGGAGAATTTAAACTGCCTTGATTACGAATTAATTACTGAATCAAATGTACATCGCATTTCTTATAACAGGCCTAAACCTGTCACTCCCTTAAAAACCTTCTTTCTGCCTGTAAGGGAAAATGTAACGGAAAAAACCAACTATGAGAATCCAAGAATAATAATCGGTACACCTAACTGTGATGTTGAGGGACTGGGGATTCTTGACGAGATGTACCTTGATGAAGATTTTATAGACATTTTCTACAAAAGCAAGAGAGAGAATACTATTTTAATCTCAGCGGACTGCTTCGGGATAGCCGAGCATTGTCACTGTCTTTCCTATGGGGTTAAACCCTATGCGGATGCTATTGCGGATCTGTCAATATTCGAAAAAGAAGGCAAGATAATTTTCAGAATATTGAGTGCTAAAGGGGAGGAATTTTTGAATACAATAGCTTCTGCGGTCACTCCTGACGATAAAAGTTTAGCGGAATATCTTGAAGAAAAACATGCATCAACCGAATCATTGCTTAAAGAAGCAAATAAAGGGCTGCCTGATTACAAAAGAACAGGGACATTAGTTTCTGAAGCAAAAAAAGATATCTGGGAAAAATATTCAGCAAAATGTGTTTCATGCGGAGCATGTGCAACAATATGTCCTACCTGCACCTGTTTCCTCCTTATTGATAAACAGGGATTTGAAAAGATCAAGAAGCTTGATGATTGTAAATACACGGGATTTGAAAGGG
>JAEAME010001746.1_pt1 | contig 14077 bp, 11 predicted proteins | sample 8958731 | NCBI WGS metagenome assembly JAEAME01 (sample SAMN16933194, study PRJNA681113) | bioreactor sludge metagenome | isolation source: anerobic bioreactor sludge (Control) | place: India:Bengaluru | collected 2018-10-24 | reverse complement strand
GAGCGCAACGAAGTAGACATGCCCGGATCCGCCGCCGCAGTAGAAAGCCTGTGAGCAATAGGATTTCACAAAATTCATTTTTTATGAAGAACCTTCGAGAAAGCGCGGAACATAAGTTCGAACGAATGCGAGGTGGTCGGAATGCCCTTGTTTATGGGCGGTCAGGGCAACGAGCAGCACGGTGATGTGTGCAATCGTACATAAGTTCCGGGCGGCGACAAGACCGCGCGTTGGCATATCTTGCATGGCAATCGTCAGCAGACGCGAGAATACACGCTCTACGGAAGTTCTCTTTCGATAAAGTTGCCGGAATGAATCGGAACCATAGGATATTTGCGAGCGAATGCTTGGAGTGACACGGAGCAGATAATTACATCCTTTTTGCTTCAGAAACTTTGGGTGTGCCGCGGGACATGCCAAGAGTTGCTGACCCTTGATGCGACCGTAGTGTATTGGGCAAGAATATTGTTGATAGGTAATGCCAGTGCGACGGGGTGTCATCTTGCCACGCCGAAACATCTCGAGGTTTGCCGGGCAAAGTACGACTGGGCCTTGAACTCTGAAAGCCGGATTTGATTGATGGCGTGGATTGAAGGCGACCACGGGCTGAGCGTGCAGTGTCTCTATGATGAATTTCAGGAAGGCTTCGCTGTCGTATCCTGAATCGGCGCACACGACCTCTATGGGCAAAGGAATGCCGGATGTCAATGCGTGCAGCATGGGAATTCCCAACGGACCATCTTTGCGATCGGCAGGTTCCGTTTGTTCCCATAACGGCAGTTCAGTTTCAGTGTCGGCAATAACATGGTTGCGGTATCCCCAAAAGAAAATGGTCTTTCTCGATTCGGGACGGACATAACTGGCCAACACCCCCAGTCGTGCCGTCGGATCCGCTTTGGGATAGCGCATCTTATTGAAACGATCTCGAACGGAAGTTTTGAGATTGTTTTCCCGAACGGGCGAAAGAATTGGACAACTGTCCAGGGCAACAATTCGTCCCTGCAAGAAGCGATCACTGAGGAGGCAACGCACCAACTGGATGCGAATCCTTTGTAGCTCATCGTTGTCGGTTGAATGCAACCAATCGGAGAACCGCTCGAGTGATGGGACCGGCCCGAGTGGATCGAGTCCGATAGCTTCGAGCAAGCCGGCATTTTCATTGAGTGTCTGGACCAAATCGGTGAGTGAGGTGAATCGGCGCAGCGCGCGGTACACAAGAGCCCGCAGAAGGGCGTCGCGACTTACTTCGGGCCGGCCACGAGATGCTGACTGAACAGGAAATGTCGGCAGGTTTTGAAACAATTGCTGGTAGGCGACACGGAAAGGTAACTGCTCGCCATGAAACAGGCCGGATTGATGCATGGAGTGACCTCCGGAATTTTGTGAAAGTACCCCACGAGTATGCGTCAATCCGAAATGTTTTTTGCATTGGTTAGGAAGATGAAAGTATTTCTTCTTCGATAGTTGAAGATGAGGCATGAGAGGGTTTCACGAAAATGCCATCTTACTAACCCGCCTAAAAGAGGGTCATCTAAAACGCTAAAAGACCCTATTGGGTAAGATTTTATTTGGATTAAGTCTCGATTTATCAATAACTTGCGGTTGGTTAGGATTTGACTGTTGCGACCAACCGCAAGCTATTGAAAATAAATCACATGGAATTTCGTGAAAGCCTGTGAGCAATGCGGGTTAGTACTGCCTTTCGCAATTACGGTGACGTATGCTGGTGGGCTCCTATTCTGCTGTCTTTAAGACTCTGAAGAGCCCACCAGCCCTTCGGGCGCCGGCGAGGCGGCCTCGCCTGCGTTGTCGCTCGGCGCATACATCACCGCAATTGCGAAAGGTAGTACTTAGGGTGTATAACCAACCTGCATTCTGGAATCTGGGAGGCAAGGCAGCGGAGGCATGAAATATCCTGTTGTTTGTATCGAGAGGAGTACGTCGATTCAGAACGCGATCCTGCTCATTGAGCATAGTCCGTTCGACAGCGCGTTCGTGTTGGATGACAATGGCGTATATCTGGGAAGCGTATTTATTGCCGATCTTCGCCGTCTTCTGATCAGCGGAGCTCACAGGGAGCAGCCGGTCGATGCCTACCCGATGAAGCATGTGCACAAACTCACCGAAGAATCGCTGCGGAACAAAAAATTGGCCGGCAGCATAATTTCCGATATGCAACTGAACGGAGTTCGCTTCATTCCCGTCGTCAGACAAGACGGGCGCATCATGGAAGTCAGCTCGATTGAGGACCTGGTAGCGCTACACGGTTTTTCGGGGATGGACTTTCCGCCGACCGAACCCGCACGAAGGGTTCTCGTCGTTGGCGGAGCCGGATATCTGGGCAGCATGCTGACTCAAAAACTCCTGCATCGCGGATTCCGGGTACGGATTCTGGACAGTTTCATTTACGGCCACCGATCGCTGGAAGCCTTTGCAGGGGACGAAAATCTGGAGATCATCGAGGGGGATTTTCGCAACATTCATACCTGCGTCGGCTCGCTTGCCGAGATAGATGCGGTGATTCTGCTGGCTGCTATCGTCGGCGATCCCGCATCGAAGATTCGGCCTACGGAAACGATCGAAACCAATGTTCTGGCTGCTCAGGCATTGGCCTCCGCAAGCAAGCTCCACCATATCAACCGGTTCCTGTACGCCTCCACCTGCAGTGTTTACGGGGTCGGCGCGGACCTGCTCGACGAAAACGCTCCTCTGAATCCGGTTTCGCTCTATGCGCGCACAAAGATAGAATCCGAAAAGATTATCCTCGGAATGGGAGACAAGTATTTCAGCCCGACGATTTTGCGGATGGGAACCTTGTACGGCTATTCTCATCGCATGCGCTTCGACCTTGTCGTCAATACAATGAGCATGAAGTCTTTTATCGATGGCAAGATCCAGGTTTTTGGCGGCAGTCAGTGGCGTCCCCTGCTAGGCGTAGATGATGCGGCCGAGGTCTACATCCGGTGTCTCGAAGCGAGTCTGCAAGACGTTGGAAATCAAATATTTAACGTTGGATCAGACGCGCAAAACTATCAGATCGACCGCGTCGCCGAGATAATCGGGACTTCTCTCGGAGGCATCCCGATTATCAAAGACAACTCAAACCTCGACGCCCGAGACTACCGCGTGTCCTTCGTTAAACTGAACCGGACGATTGGATTTTTGCCCGCCCAAACCATCGAGACCGAGGCACGCACCATCTATGAGAAACTGCATTCCGGGCAGATTCGTAATCCCTCACAAAAGATCTACTACAACCATTTCTTCGATTCGGCCGAGGAGTAGCTTAAACGGATCAATACGCTAAGACAGTCTAAAATGAATATTTATGGAATTTGGACTGCCATTATTTACCGTTTTGGTGTAAGATTTATTATATGCAGCTGTTATGTGCCTCAAAGGAGCTTCCGATAAGTTGCTAGTATGGAAGAAGATTACAGCGCCGATAGATAACATGACTCCGAGACAATACGCATGAAAATTCTGCCAATCGTTGGGGTGAAGTATACGCGCTGCATGCGTATTCAGGGGTTTTAAAAGGGAGAGAAATGCCTGTACGTTTGTTTGTAGGGAACCTGCCCTACGAGACGACTGAGTCGGAATTGAGGGAGTTTTTCGCATCCGTCGGAACACTCTCAAACGTAATTATTCCCGTGGACCGTGAAACGGGAAAGCGAAGAGGATTCGCTTTTGTCGAGTTCAGCGATGCGGCGCAAGCCGAGGAAGCAAGCCGACGATTAAACAATCAGCAGTTTAAAGGACGCAACATAACTATCAATGAAGCCCGCGCAAGGGAGAGCCGGCCCGATTCCGGACCTTCTCCAAGACCGGGATTTTCAATGCGACCCGCAGGCTTCGGGAGTTCGTCGCGTCCCTCATTTACGCCAAGACCATCTTTCGGTAGTCCCGATTTTGCACCAAATCCGATGGATAGTGGACGGGCCGCACGCGCGGAAAGACGCAGCCGCAATTTCGGTCCCGATGCAAAGCCTGCCCGCAAACGTAAAAACAATTACGGAGCCAAGGGCGGTGAAACGGGCTGGAAGAAGGGTCCGCTCCGTGAACGGGTCAAAGGCCAGTTCTTCGGCGAATACGAAGATGACTCCTACGATGATGCGGAATTGGACTATATGAGCTTTTCGAAAGATTCGGACGAAGAGGACGCCGGTTAGAGTCCGCTTTCGACGCACCATCTCCGGACACCCACTGTTTTCGCAAATGCTTGCTGGAAGTTTGCCCGCAGGAGCCCAAGCCGCATTTGCGTCGGCTGCCTGCCGCAAATGCGTGAATCCGGGCTTAGCCATGTCCTTTGTGTTTCTTGCCCGAAATCTGTCGACCTGCCAGGCAGAAATAGTCGATCCGCATGCATCATCCCTCAAAAGAGACCAGAAGCTTCCACTTGCGGGCAAATGCTGCAAGTGGCGAATAGTGGACACCCACTTTCCAAAAAAGCAGCGGCAATACCAGAAAGGTGGGTGTCCAGCTTTTCCAGCTTTTCTATTCATATTCATATCCCCAGATGCATTCAGTCCCAATAATCATGGATAATCATGGACACCCACACATCCAGGCGGCGGCTCCTATGAGATAGATAGTGGGTGTCCATAATTACATAATTAGGCAATCCGCGAATGGTTCCAGGGGGAGAGCGCACCTGAAAATCCAGTTGAGGGTCTGGATCTAAAACGATATGCTATAGATTCTATTGTGTTTGTATTTCTTTGTTTGGAGTGGACGTCACCATAATTTTTTTGCCTTGATACGCTGCACAACAGGTATTTGGTTTATTCCGCCCTTGCTTCCCTTTGGGTAGAATTTCACTTACAAAAGCAGCCGGCAATTCATTATTCCGCGGCATGGAGGAGATGCAGGAATATGTCAAAGGTAATTACAGCTCAACAGGCTGCCATGTTGATTAAAGACGGCGCAACCGTGGGCGCGAGCACACAGGGGCTGGCGGGGTGGGCTGAAGAAATAGCCATCGCCATTGAGGATAGATTCCTTGATTCAGGACACCCGAAAGACATTACCCTGGTGCACAGCTGCACTTGCGGGGATTATAAGAAAAGAGGCACGACCCACCTGGGTCATGAAGGCCTCACCAAGCGGTTGATTTGCGGACACACGCTGACTTCCCCCAACATGATCCGTCTGATCGAGCAAAACAAAATCGAGTGCTATCTGCTGCCGCAGGGTGTTATCTGCCAGCTATGGCGCGCTATTGCGGGCAAAAAAATCGGCGTCATTACCTCGGTTGGACTCGGCACGTTCGTTGATCCCAGACTCGATGGGGCGAAGGTCACTTCCGTTACCCATGAAGATCTCATTAAAGTCATCGAGATCGAGGGGCAGGAGTTTCTGCTGTACAAGCCCTTCCCTGTCGACGTCGCCCTCATCCGAGGCACGGTTGCAGATGAAAACGGCAACCTCACGATGGACAACGAATCGGTCATCATGGAAGCTCTGCCCCTGGCCATGGCGGCAAAAAACAGCGGCGGCATCGTCATTGCCCAGGCTCATAACCTGGCAATGGCGAATTGTTTGCACCCCAAGAGCGTCAGAGTCCCCGGAACTCTGGTCGATTACGTGGTGATCGCCAAACCTGAAAACCACTGGCAAACCCAGCAGACCTATTTCAATCCGGCGCTTGCAGGTCACATTAAGATACCTCTGGCCGGAATTCCTCCAATCCCCCTTGACGCCCGTAAAGTCATCGGCAGGAGAGCCGCCATGGAGTTGTCCTGCAACAACGTGATCAATCTCGGCGTCGGAATCCCGGCCGTGATCGCCAGCACCGTCGCGGAAGAAGGAATGAACGACAGAATCACTATCACGACAGAACTCGGCGTCTTCGGTGGAGTACCAACCCTGGGGCTGGATTTTGGTGGTGCCGTCAATGCGGAAGCCATGATCGAGCACGCCTCCATGTTCGATTTTTACGACGGCGGCGGGCTGGACGCCACATTCGTGGGATTAGCCCAGGCAGACAAAAACGGGGATGTAAACGTCAGCATGTTCGGCAAGAGAGTCGCCGGACCGGGCGGATTCATCAACATCACCCAGAACTCAAAAAGGGTTGTATTCTGCGGCATGTTTGCCATCGGTTCAGAGGAGGTTGTGGAAAACGGAAAACTGCGCATTACGAAACAGGGCAACGGGAAAAAGTTCATTGAACGGGTGGACCAGGTCACTTTCAGCGGTGCATTTGCCGCACAAAAAAAGTTTCCCGTGCTTTTCATCACGGAACGGGGCGTTTTCAAGCTGGAAAACCAGAAGCTGATTCTGACGGAAATTGCTCCCGGCGTCGATCTCGAACGGGATATCTTCGGCATGATGGAATTCCAGCCGATCGTCTCGCCGGATCTTAAGCTCATGGACAGTGCTCTTTTCCAGCCCAAATGGGGAAAACTGGAAGAATTGATCCAGCGGAATATGAGCCGAAAAAGCGCCGGTGCCGTTCTCGCAGTATCTTAGAAGATCCGGTTCACAGGCTATTCCCGAATCGCCGTTGGCATCGGAGACCGGCGTTTTGGGGAAAACGGTCGAGAGGCAAAATCCGATCTCGGTTCTGACCGCCTGCAACTATCGAGCCGACAACCGACTCACCACTCTTCTCTCTGCATCAATTTTTTGCGCTCATACCGCAGACCGCTTATAATCGGTTCGATTGTCACCATTCTCAGATATTGGAGGAATCATGCCTGTGAAGATCAGCTGCCTTATCGGCAGTCCGCGCAAAAACAGCAACAGCGCCGCAATAGCTGCCAAATTCAACGAAACCGTGGCAAATCTTGGCGCCCAGGTCGAAACCATCGTTCTCAACAATCTTACATACCGAGGTTGCCAGGGATGCCTGGCGTGCAAAACCACCTCGGAAAAATGCGTGCTCGACGATGACCTCGCTGGAGTGCTGGAGTCTTTGAAGAAAGCCGATGTCATTGTCATGGCATTGCCGGTGTACTGCTCGGACGTTCCCGGACAGGTTAAGTGTTTCATCGACCGCACATACTCTTACATGAAACCCACCTATCTGTCCGATCCAAATCCGTCCCGTGTGCCGCTTGGAAAGAAGCTGGTCTTTATCCTCACCCAGGGCGCACCCATGGAAAACCTGTTCGCCGACATTCCCCAAAGGTACACAGGATTTCTAAAACGCTCGATGGGATTCGGCGAAACACACTTGATCCGCGGAATAGGCGTCGGGGGCGGAGGAGCTGTCGGAGTATCCGGCCAATACCTGGCACAGGCCGAAGAGCTCGCCCGATCCATTATGAAATCGTCTTAATCCGAATTATTCATGAGGATTCGCAGCGGGGAATCACCGCCAGCTTCTCTTCTTCAGAGTCCCGGCCGCTGATTTGGGACTTTGGCGGAAGCAACCCGCTGCTCCCATGCATTTTCATTGCCTCATTCTTTTATCCGAAGGAGAAAGATGCAGGGCAACCTGCCACCGCTGGAAAGGGCTGTGGACTGGATGGTATAGTCCAGCTCCCGGCCAAGCTGGATCTGGAGATGGTACTTGACATGGCCCCCGCAGCAAAAACAGTACGTGACAGGCAGTGGCTTATCGGCTCCGGGAAGGCAGGGACAGCGGTAATGATCAAGGCCTTCAGAGGAAAAACGCATCAGGACTTCGCCGTTCTCCAGCATCCTGACACAACCTCCATAGGCTGCAATTGCTTTATCGGCTGCCTTAATCCTGTCTTCCAAAGACTGGTTCTTACGGGCAATCGCCTGGGAGGCTTCTAAAGGCCGGCCCGTCATGCGGCAGGCACATGCTTCGCGGACGGCTCTTCGGGTCCTAAGGTCGAGGAGCCTATTCATGCGATCCATCGCCCCTCGCATCCAGTCGGCTTTTTCGGCGGGACTGGTTTTGCGCAGGATGCCCTTCCCGCCTTTCATAATTTGGTCGATTATCTCCGGATCAACTTTTGCTTCTGAAAGATTTTTTGCCAGGTCCCCGATGCGGTGATACTCATAGTTTTTCATGGCTATCCTCGACAATAGTATATTTCATGTTTCTAATATATTCCTTGAAAGCGGTTGATGGATTCGCAAAGCCGGTTGCCTTCTCTTCGGAAAATCGAGCGAAGGAGCAATGCGCATTGTCACTCGACCAGCTTCACGCCCAATTTTTCCGCGTCAGTCATGAGCGCCGCTCCGCAGTCATATAGGAAACAACTGGTGTTCCGGTCGTCCGGCTGCGTTAGAGAGACTGCATTTCCGGATGATCGGGAGGAATGGATCAAAGCACGGACGATCATAATCAAAGAAACGCGGGCCCTGAGCCGGGAAGGATTATGGGCGCTTTTTGTCTTCCACGACCGCGTCCATAGAAACTTCCGGGACCGTGAGAATGAGCAGAAAAGATAGCACCATCGCAACGGCGCCCAGCACGAATACATTTCTTACCCCTGCCTGCATGGATGTGCGGATGGCCTCGAGCGTTTTTTGGAAAAGCTCGCCGCCGTCGGCTTCCGCCCTGTTAAATTTCCCCTTCAGCGCCTCTCTGGCGGCCGGGGACAAGAGCGATTTGGGATCTCCCAGCGCCGTCATCGCTTCCTTGTCGGCGATCTGATTCAGCTCGGAAGGCAAAGCCACCGCGAGCTTTTTGGCGTAGCTGATGTTCATCACAGAACCCAAGACGGCGGGAGAAATCGCCATTCCCATCGTGACGCTGAAAAAAATCGCGCCCAGCGATACGCCCAGCAGTCTCTTGGGGACAGCCCATTGGACCACGAGCGTATTCACGGTGGGGATGGCGCCCAAACCCAGGCCCGCCAGGGTCGCAGCCAGGACGGTCATGTAGATCGGAGTTTCCGAACCGAAAAATATGATTCCGGCCATCACGAGGCTCAATAGGCCGTAACTCAACACATACATCCATTTGTATCGCTTTGTTTTGGCAAGAATAAATCCGGTGGGCACTCCGATAAAAGCCACGAGCACGCTGAATGGCGTGAGAATCTGGCCGCTCCGCATGACGCTGATTCCCTGTACACCCTGGAGGAGAATCGGGTAATACATCATCATGCCGGTAAGTCCAAACGAGGAAAACAGCGCCGCGACTGCAACGGTAAGGAAAGTGCGGTTCCGGAACACCTGAGGATCCATGATCGGTTCCTGGGCGCCGCCTTCAGCCCGGAAGAACAGCAGCCAGAATATCAGCGCGATCCCCAGCAATCCGATAACTTGGATGGAAGCCCACGGATAGGTCGTTCCCGCAAAAGAAAGGCCCAGGATGGTCGCCGAGGAGGCAATGGCGACCAGAATCGCGCCCCGCACGTCTATCTTCCGCGCCGCTTTCATTACCTGCAACGGAACACCTGCCGGAATGACCAATATGCACAAAACAATGAGCGGGACAGCCATCCAGTAAAGGTGGCGCCAGCTCAGGTTGTCCACAAACCAGCCGCCCAGGGTGGGGCCGAAGAGCGCGAAAAATCCCTGCGGAATATTGAGTAATCCGACCCACTTGCTCCGCTCCGCGGGCGGATACATATCCCCCAGTACCGCATAAACAAGCGGAAGAAGAGCTCCGCTTCCCAAGCGCGAAACAGTGTTGGCTACAATCAATATCGGATACGTCGGGCTGATTGCACTGCAGATGGTTCCGACAAGGAAGATGGCCATCGAAACCAGCAGCATCAGCCTGCGCCCGTACATGTCCGAAAATTTGCTGAAAAGCAGCGTCACAAAAGCCGCCGCCAGCGATGGGATGGAAATCGACCAGGAATATAGGGCCATGCCGTTCAGATCAGCCGCCATTCTTGGCCTTGCAATCATAATAGTCTGAACGGAAAAACTCATCACAATGTAAACCGAAAATACAGTGACCAGTCCGAGGAACAGTTGTTTTTGTGTGAATTTCAGCTCTGCGGGAAGCGGTGGCGCTTGTTGCATTCGGTTCTCCTAAATGAAAGTCGGCTCACGCCTTTTTCTCATCAGTAATGCTCAATATGCAAGAAAAAACCGAAGGGGGCCGTATCTCCACCGCGGTTTCCGGAGCACCGTATTTTATTTCGACTTGCCGATGCCGACGAAGCGGATCAGAAATTGCAGCGGGGATTTGCAGAGATCTGGCCCGGAGGTCGAAATGAGCGCCGGCAATATTTTTGGGGCGCTGGATGCTTTAGTCCAGGCCTTTGAAGACCTTGGCGTTCGATATCAGATCGGAGGCTCCGTTGCGAGCTCGGCTTATGGTATCGCGCGCGCGACACTCGATGTTGATCTGGTAGCGGATCTTGGCGCGGACCAGATCCATCCTTTCATTGACCTTATCCACATCTTGCTTTTTGTCAAATCAGTTCAAATCCATGCTATAATCAAATAAAGAGCTCCAATAATGCTTATGTAGTTAAAGAATTCCTGGCGATCGCGGTGCGAGGATCATTATGGCAGATGATTCAGATGCCCCGTTGAGCGGCAAAACCATTTCCCATTACCGCGTTCTTGAAAAACTCGGCGGCGGTGGAATGGGGGTGGTTTACAAGGCCGAAGACATCAGGCTTGGCCGGACCGTAAGTCTGAAATTGCTGCCTGAGCAGGTTTCAGAGGACAAAGTTGCGCTACAGCGCCTGTATCGTGAAGCTCGCGCTGCTTCTGCACTGAATCATCCCAATATTTGCACAATTCATGACGTAGAAGAGCATAACGGACGGCCTTTCATCGTCATGGAGTACCTCGACGGCAAAACGCTAAACCACCATATTCCCGAAGGCGGCTTCGACATAGCGGAGCTGCTTGACATAGGCATACAAATTGCCGATGCGTTGGATGCTGCCCATGTAATGGGAATTCTGCATCGTGATATAAAGCCCACCAACATATTCGTTACTCGGAGCGGACGCACCAAGCTGCTTGATTTTGGGATCGCAAAGCCTTTCGTAAGTTATCCGGAAGACAATTCCAAAGCTGTTACATATGACGCTCGAACCCTAACGCAGCCGGGTACCGTGACTGGAACGGTCGGTTACATGTCTCCCGAGCATTTGTTGGGGAAGCGGCTGGACGTTCGCAGCGATCTCTTCTCCCTGGGTGCCGTCCTGTATGAAATGGCCGCGAATCGCATGGCATTTTCGGGCACGACGATTCCGGCCGTTCACGATGCGGTGCTGCATACTTCGCCGATACCTGTAACACAGGTTAATCCGAAAATTCCCGCGGAGTTCCAGCGCATTGTTTCGAAATCACTGGAAAAGGATCCGAACCTGCGCTATCAGACGGCTTCGGATTTCAGGTCGGACCTGCTGCGACTGAAGTTGAGCATCAGTACCCCCACTCCTGTCGTTGCGGATTGGAAAAATGATAATCGGCGATCAAAATTCATCTTTCGCAAAAAATGGCAACTGTCGGCGGCCGTTGGAAGCCTCATCGTGGTATTGGCGTTTTTGTGGATGCGAGTATCTCCCTTTGTGGCAAGCCGAGCCGATATCAAATCCATTGCTGTGATGCCTTTTGAGAATGTTGATGGCGGACTAAACACGCAATATATATGCGACAGCATTACTGAAAGCATCATCGACAGCCTATCGCAATTGCGGGGACTGGCGAGGATTCCACCCTGGATTCTGGTTTCTGGGTATAAAGGGAAGGCTCTTGATCTGGATAAGATCAAACGGGAGCTCAACGTGGACGCGTTGCTGACAGGGCAGGTTGTCAGGAGCGGAGATAGCGTGGCGGTTACCGCACAACTGACGGACCTCCGAAACAAGAGCCACGTTTGGAGCAATCCTCCCTATGTCCTCACGGCTTTAGATCCATTTGGCCCCCAGAAGGATATTGCGGAAAAAATCACCGAAAGCCTGCAATTAAGACTGAGCGGCGAAGAGAAGAACAAACTTGAAGTATATAACCTGTATCGAAGCGGTCAGTACTATTGGAACAAACGGACTTCAGACGACTTGAGAAAGGCGATCGAGTATTTTAATAAGGTCATAGCGATCGATTCCCACCACGCTCGCGCGCATGCAGGCCTGGCAAATTGCTTTAACCTGCTCAGTATCTACGGCGGCGTCTCTCCAGCAGAGAGTTTCCCAAGGGCAAAGGAAGAGGCGAAGCTGGCGCTGAGCATCGACGACAGACTGCCCGAAGCTCATACGGCGCTTGGCCTCGTCCACATGTATTATGATAATAATTGGGCTGCGGCGGAATCGGAATACAAACAGGCGATTCAAATTAATGATGCGTATGAGACCGCGCACCAATGGTACGGTGAGTACCTGGCGGCCATCGGTCATTTTGAAGCGGCCGAGCGTGAGATGCGGCGAGCCAAGGAGCTTGATCCGCTATCCCTTATCATCAGCGCGGATCTTGGATGGGTTCTCTATACGGCAGGTCGCGCCGACGATGCAATTGGAGAATTGCAGGCTACACTGCAGCAGGATCCAAATTTCACCGCCGCCCACTGGTTTTTAGGTTGGACCTATGCGCTTCAAAAACGGTATGCGGAATCCATTGCATCCCTGAAACAAGCGGAAAAACTCTCTGCCGGCAATCCCCAGGTAATTGCCGACCTCGCCCATGTTTATGGCATTTCCGGACAGCGCGCCGAGGCGCTGAAAGTGCTGGCGAAGCTCAATGGCCTTTCCAGAAACGGCAAATATGTTTCGCAATATTCCTATGCCGTCGTATACACAGGCCTGGGCGAAAGAGAAAAAGCCTTCCAGGCGCTGGAAAGGGCCTGCACGGATCGCCCTTGGGAACTGGTGAATTTGAAAGTGGATCATCGGATTGATTCCCTGCATTCCGATGCACGCTTCAGGAAATTAGTGCTTCGGCTGCGCATCCCTGTCGATTGAGCGGTTTTTGGAGCGGCGCAATGGCTTTTCCAAAAGGCGGTCCATTCTCTTTTGTTCAGGACGGACGGATCGAGTTTACTTTGGACCCAAGCATGTATGATCCGGGGAGGGTAATTCCCATAACGGATCTCTACAGCCATCTGGATCTGGCCCTCCGGAAGGATCTTCTGTACCACTATTCGGGACCCATCTCTGCGCTCAACTGGATTGCGCTTTGCCACCACCCCACATACGGTCATATCCAACTTGTTAACTTGCTGAGCCGCAGCCTTCCGCGGATTATGAGCGTTTTACGTGAGCACTTCTCAGAACAAATCCCGATGTGCATGGTCAGTCTTGGACCGGGAGATGGGGAGATTGATATAAAAATATTGCGTTGTCTCGAGGATTCCTTCAATGTCTCCCGCTACTATTGTCTCGATTTCTCATTTGAGCTTCTGCGCTATGCCGTGTTCCGAGTGTCAATCGCGAACGAACTGAAGCAGAGCTTTCGGATAAAAGCAATCTGCACCAATTTTGCCGAAGCCGGCGGCTTGCGCGCCTGCGAAGAAGAGTCCCGTCTTTTTAGCCTGAACGGTTTCACGCTGGGAAATTACAGCGAGAGGGACCTGCTTGGGAGAATCAGACAACTGATGACAGAACGGGATCTATTGCTTGTCGATGCCCATCTCCATGGCCTGAAGAGCTTGGAAGGGCGGAGTTCAGTCGCAAAAGATGACATGAAGAAGCTGCTCGGATTCTATTCAAAGGAGATTACAAATCGATTTGTGTTCGGTCCGGTCGAGGCAGTCACAACAGCCTCCGTTTCCGACGTCCAATTTGACTTCAGAATCCATCGCGAAATGACCGCGGTTCCCAATGCCCTGAACGTCACAATACTCTGCAAAGATCTCAGAACGAAGATGCGTTTTACGGGGGAGACGATCGAGAGAGCAACCCTGGATCTCGCATCGACAACTTTCTACAACTATGCCGACCTAAAAGAATGGTTCCCATCTTGTGGATTTCAGTGTGTCTGGGAAAAGCAGGAAGGCGCCATCGCTATCTTCCTTCTCCAGCGTTCCACTCCTTAGTTCCCCGATTCTGAACTGCAGATGCCGGACTGAAGAACTGCTTGATTCGGCTTCGAATCCGGCCAGGCGTGACAGGATCTGCCGCCGCAACGGAAAGCAAAGCGCAAAAGCCGGCCGAATCCCGAGCCGTTTTCATGCTCCCAAAGTAATTGCCAAGATCCCTCGAACAAGGATGTGGAGAGCAACCGATCGTGGGAAGCGAAT
>JAEAME010001745.1_pt1 | contig 14080 bp, 7 predicted proteins | sample 8958731 | NCBI WGS metagenome assembly JAEAME01 (sample SAMN16933194, study PRJNA681113) | bioreactor sludge metagenome | isolation source: anerobic bioreactor sludge (Control) | place: India:Bengaluru | collected 2018-10-24 | reverse complement strand
CCCACAACGGCATGCTCTCCCTGCCCTCAGCGGAAAGCTATTACGGCGGAATTCCGCTTGAGATCTACGATGTCAGCTCCAGCGGCAAGGACATGAGCTTCTCCGTGAATTTCGGCTGGAGGCTTTCCACCGGCTATTCCGGAGTAAACAACATCAACGCCTGCAGCGTGGATTTCGATGGCGACGGCGGCAGGGAGCTGGTCTATCCCCAGCCCGATGGCCAGATCCACATCTTCAAAGACGAACTGCCCCTGGCGGGATACCCCCTCAGCCGCGACCCGATGGAACTCACCTACGTTTGGACCGGCACTGACTTTTACTTCCCGATGCAGGTGGAAAACCTGGCCCGGCTCTACCGTCTGGATTCCTCCGGCGGAGAGTACATCCATACCTTCGCGGACATGGCCTGGGCCTCCCATCCTCTCAGCACCACAGAGTCACTCTTTCTGGCCCTGAACGATACCATCACCAACAGAAGCTGGCTCTACCGCCACGATCCCGGTTCCAGTGGGGTTCACGCCCTGCGGGAATTCGAGTATCCGATTTTATCGAATATGGCCTGGTTCCGCGGCGATCTCTACATCCCCTCCCGGCAGGAAGGCACATTCTGCGTCTGGCAGATCGATCCCGAAGAACTTCTAAATGCCAGTTGCCGCACTCTGGCTGTGCCAATGGACTCCACCCTGGTGGGTGTTTATGTGGCTCCCCTGACGCCCCAGAAACCTTCCAGCCAAGGCGAACTGATCGTCCAATGCCTCAATTCTGTCTATGTATTCGACGCCGGCAACGATTTATTGCCCGGCTTTCCCTACGTGCACGACCTGCGCAGCACCGCGCCCCTGACCATCGTGGACTGGGACGTGAACGGCACCCTGGACCTCATCGTCTCATCGGACCAAGGCATCGCCGTGATCGACTATGCCGGCTCGAGGATGAGCCCGGCCTCGCTAAACCTGGCGGCCTCGGACTCCCTGGCCTTCAATTCCGGGGTCCTGGCTGCGGATATCGATCACGATGGCAAAAATGAACTGCTGGGCGCTTTCGGCTTCAACCGGCTGCATTGCTGGGAAGACAATTACCGCGCCAAACCGGGCTATCCGGTCTCCTTTGGCCACCGCAGCCGCAACCTGCCGCTGATCGACGCCGGAGCGGACGGGCAGGTTTATGCCTGGCTGGCCTCCGATGACGGCTCCATCTACCGCCAGCTTCTTCCGGATGCTGATCTGAACGACATCAAGGCCGGCTGGACCTGCGAATACGGCTCCCTGCTGCGCCAGGCCAGCCGTGACGGCGCTGATTTCCCCAACCAGTACCAAACCACCGAGCTTTTCGTGCCCGGGGAACTCTACATCTTCCCCAACCCCCTCAAGTCCATCTACGACCAAACCCTTACCCTGAACGTGATGACCAGCCGCGACACGCCCTTGGAAGTAAAGATCTTCGATGTGAACGGCAGCCTTATCTGCAACCAGACCAGCACTGCCAAGGCGTGGCTGCGCAACCGTGACCTGATCCAAATCCCCGCGGACCGAATGCGCAGCGGTGTCTATTTTTGTGTGGTCTCCGGAGACCGGGACGCCCGCACCATCAAGTTCGCTGTGGAAAAATAACGGAGCTAATCCAATGAAAAATATGCTTTTTACCACTATCCTGCTGCTATCAGCGCTTGGGACGCTGCCGGCAGGAATTCACGACAATGCCGGGCAATACGGATACCAGTTTCTGGATGTGAGCACGAATCCCGTTTCCCTGGCCTTGGCCGGACGCGGCGTTGGCAGCGGTTCAGATCTGAGTTCATTCCTGCGCCAGCCCGCATCCTCTGTGCTAAACAGCCACCGTTCCCTGGGAGCCAGTCACCTGATCTGGCTGGAAGATACCTCCCTTAACAACCTCTGTTATTCCTGGTCCGACCGCAAGGCACATTTCGGCATGGCCCTGCGCACCCTGGATTACGGGGAATTGGAGATTCGCGATGACAATGGCCTGCTGATCGGCACTTACTCTCCCCTGAATGTTGACCTGATGGGCAATTACGCCTATCGGGTGACTCCTTCCCTCTATGCCGGGATCAATGCCGGCGTTGCCTATGAAAAACTGAACACCGATTCCAGCTATGGGCTGCACGGGGACCTCGGCTTCACCTGGCTTCCCCCCGTGCAAGACACCCGCTTCAGCCTGGCAGTGCGCAACCTGGGCATATCCACAGCCATGAACGAGGAACGCACCCTCTTTCCCGTCAGCCTGGAAATGGATCTCAGCAAAGAGATCGCGCTGGGCGAAAACTCACTCGCGGTGGAACTGAGCGGGATCAAAGCCATCGACGAAAACTGGAAAGCTGCCATCAACGCAGAATTCAACCTCTATGGGCTGGCTTTTATACGCGCCGGCTACAAGATCAATTTTGACGCCGAGGACATCTCCGCTGGACTTGGGTTCCGCTGGAAAAACCTGGGCATCGATTACGGCTGGGCACCCTTTTCCAGCCATCTTAACGATGTCCACTCCTTTGGCCTCTCCTACCATTTCTAAACAGGCATCATGAACCCCAGAAGATTCCTCACCCTGTTCGCCCTGCTGGCGGCTTTTCCGCTGTTGCCGGCCCTGAACGTAACTCCAGGCCAGATCATTGTGAAAACCAGCCTTCCCCTGGACCCCAAATCCGACCGAACCGGACTGATTGAATTCGATTCCTGGCTGGACGCCCACGGCGCTCAAAACCTGGTCCCCGTGAAAGGTATGCACCAGCCCAGATATTTCCTGGTGAACCTGGCCTCCGCTCCAGACTGGAACGCCGTGCGAAACGGTTCCCTCGGTTTTCCTGGGGTTGAATACATTCAGCCAAATTACCTCTCCAGCTTCCACATCGAACCCAACGACCCCCTCTATATGGAGCAGTTCCACACCACGGTGTCCAATCCCCAAGCCTGGAATTATTCCACCGGCAGTTCCCAGGTGATCGTGGGCATCATCGATTCCGGTTGCCTCATTGCCCATCCCGATCTGCAGCAAAACATCTACATCAACCCCGGCGAAGACCCTGCCCTGGGGCTGCACGACAACGGTATCGACGATGATGGCAACGGCTATATAGATGACTGGTGCGGCTGGGATTTCTCGGACGCGCCGGAACTGGCTGACACCGCGGTGGGAGACTATCTGGACCAGGACAATGACGTGGAGGATGAGAACTTCCACGGCACCCACGTTTCGGGTATCGTGGGCGCGGTGGGAAACAACGGAGTGGGGGTTACCGGGGTTTGCTGGAACGTGAAGATCATGCCCATCCGGGCTGGTTTCCGCACCACTGCAGGCCAGGGCTACCTCCAGGATGACGACGCCGCCGCCGCTATCATCTACGCCGCGGACAACGGCTGCCACGTGCTCAACCTCAGCTGGGGCGATCCCAACTATTCCCCCATCATCGGCGACGCCTGCAACTATGCCCACTCCAAAGGGGTGACCATCGTGGCTTCCGCAGGAAATGATCCCGGCCCCATTCTCAGCTACCCGGCCAAGCTTTCACACGTCATCTCCGTGGGGGCCATCAACCGCAACCGCAATATCGCCGGCTTTTCCAGCTATGGACCGGACATGGACCTGGTGGCGCCCGGCGAAATGGTGCTCAGCACCTACAAGCTGGACGTGGGAGAACAGTATTACCTGCAAAGCGGTACTTCGATGTCTTCGCCCTATGTAGCCGGCGCGGCAGCTTTGCTGCTTTCCCTGCATCCCGGCCTTTCCCCGGACGAGGTGCGCTCCCGCCTGCTGACTTCCACCGACGACCTGGGCACACCCGGGGTGGACATCTATTACGGCCACGGACTCCTGAATACCAGGAAACTGCTGGAAAACACCCAACCTCCCCTGGTCTATGTGGATCAACCTTTGGACCAAACCGGCATCACCGGCAGCGTGGACATCAACGGCACCGTGTCCGGAAGCGATTTCTTCCGCTACAGCGTGATGTACACCAATGCCGAGGTGCCCACCATCCTGGATTGGTACGACGTGCAAACCCATCAAAACTATCCATCCCACTGCCACCAGCAGGTGCAAAACGGAACCCTGGCCCATTTTTACATCCCGGAGGCCTTCTCCGAGGGCAAATACACCGTTAGGGTGCAATATGAGAGTACCTCCGGCAAGAAATTCAACTACTACCGCTCCTTCATTTACGACCACACCCCTCCCCTCATCAGGCAGGAATCCCTGATGGGATTCAGCCGCTACGACAAACAGAACCTGCGCTACTACGTCTCGGCCGTGTTCAACGAGTTTGTCCGCACAGAACTGCTGATCACTGATTCCGCCGGCTCGCTGCACCGGGTTTACGGCGCTCTTTTGGACAGCACTCACGTCTGGGCCGTACCGCCCTACCTGCCCGTAGGTCCCATCGCCATTCAGATCAGCGCCACCAACACCAGCAACCTCAGCTACATCTCCGACCCCTACCCCGAATTCATGGTGATCAATTACGAGGTGATCCCCAACTATGGTTACACTTGGACCCATATCGGTGAACCCAGGGTGCCCCTGAATAAAGTTTACGATTATGACGGAGACGGTTATCCTGAATACATCGCCATGGACCTGCCCGACACCGGATACGGCGGGGTCTTTGTCTATCAGCCCCAGTCCGGTGGACACGTACTGAAACACTCCTTCAACGATTCTTTCTGGTTGCTCGGAGCGGGCAACACCAATGACCTGGGCCAGGAGATCCTGATGCTCAAGGGCGACACCGCTGTGCTGATGGAAAGCCAGATCACCAGCACCTATCCAAACCTCCCGCTCTGGGAAGACACATCCATCACGGGTGGCACCATCGTAGATTATTCCAGGGATAATGTCGATGACCTCCTGCTGGTGAAGATACTGCCCACCAAACGTGTGATCCAGGCATACAAACGCTCCGGAAACACCTTCGAGGCCAAAAACCAGCTCGAAAACAATTCTGAAACGGACTTCTACAATACCTTCGTGCCCACCATCACTGTAAAGAATTTTGACAATGACAACTATCTTGACATCCTCACCGCCGACACCGATGGCGACGTGATGATTTACGAGATCCGCAACGACAACCTCCACGAACTTTCCTGGAGCCACAGGATGCCGATCGGCAACACCTACAGCATTGCCAGCGGTGATTTCGACGGCAACGGCCGCCAGGATTTCTTCATCGGCGGATATTACAAGGACAACCTGGACCCCAACCAGAACTTCTGGTACTTTGAGGGATTCAGGAACGTCTCCAACAACAACTACGCCAGCATGGGCTCCATCATGTTCAACGAGGTGGCCTCGCAAAACGCCGTCCTGGCTTACGATCTGGACAACGACAACAAGGATGAGATCATCCTGGCCATCGCGCCCAACCTTTACACCCTCAAATATGTGGATGGTCAGTTCAAACCTCAGTTTTACGGCGAAAGCTTTCGCAATTACGCACTCCTGGCCTATTCAGACGCCAACAACAGGCCCTATTTCCTCGCCAATTACGAGGTGGAGCCGGATTCAGTGATCTTTGTGGAATGGACTTCGGAAGACCCTTTCACAGGACCCGCCACCCCGGCCAATTTCCTTGCCCGTGCCTTGGACGGCAGTGCTGTCCACCTTTCCTGGATCGACAGCGGCGCCCAATTCTACCGCCTCTACCGGCGTGACGAAAACGGCCAGGTGATCGTTCTGGACGATGTGACGAACGAGAGCTATGTGGACCTGCAGGTGGAGGAAGGCGTAACCTACTCCTACGCTGTCACATCCTGTGACCCGGCCTACACCCCCTTGGAAAGCGTCCCCACTATCTGGCAGGATGCCACACCTTACGGCGCCCCCCAGGTCGAAAGCATCGCCATGAACGGCTCCAACTCCCTGCTGATCGTATTCGATCAACCCATGTCCGGCCAGATCCTGAATCCCAATCTCTACACCGTGGACCACGCGGTGGGGCGCCCTTCCTCCGTGAACAGTGTTGCCACCCACCACGGGGTGCAGCTCTTTTTCCCTTCTTCCCTGCCGGCCATCCAGGGAAAATACACTATCACACTCAGCGACGTGTTTAGCGCGCGCAACATCCCTCTGGACCAGTCGGAATATGAATTTGACTGGGTGCAGGATACCGAGGGGCCTCAAGTGCTGGAAGCCTTGGTCCTGGATGACTTGCAGACCGTGCGGGTAAGCTTCAACGAATCCCTGGCCCCCACCAACCCCAGCCCTGAATTGCTGGATAACTACATTCTCCACAGCCATTCCAACGACCCCGACAACTCTATTTTGGGCGTAACCCACCAAGACAATTCCGTGCTGATCAACCTCTCTGGCAAGGTCCGCTACGGATCCTCAGCCTACGAAATTACCGTCCACAACCTCCGCGACCTGGCCGGAAACCTGATCTCGTCACAAAACAACATCGCCCGCTTCTATCTGGTGAACAACCACGACCTCAAACACCTGGTGGTCTATCCCAATCCCGTGCATCCGGATGCCAAGCAGTGCAGCATCATAAATTTCCCCGCAGGACAAACCGGCAACATCCGCATCTACGATAGTGCCGGCAGTCTGGTCCGCACTTCCGCCATTGGGCCCTTTGATCCGGTGGTGAACAATATTGACTGGAGCTGGGACCTCAAAAACAACAATGGCCTCAAAGTGGCCACGGGTGTCTATTTCTTTGTGGTGGAAATGGATGGCAAATCCGCCCGCGGCAAGATCGCGGTCATAAATTAACTGACAAACCCTCTGACATTGCCCGGAATCGATATCAAACCTTGATTCCGGGCGAATTGTTCAAACCAGGTACAAGCTCAGTCCATTCCAATGATCGACCGCAGCTGCCTGATCTTGGCGGCGGCCAGTTCCCTGGCTCTGGCAGAGCCTTCCTCCAGGGAGCGGGTGATCACTCGCGGATCGGCCATCAGCTCTGTGTATCGCTGGCGCAGGGGAGCCAAAGTGGCGTTCATCACCTCGAACAATTCCTGTTTGGCGTGACCCCAGCCCATCCCTCCGGCCAGATAGCGCTGGCGCAGCCTTTCCACCTGCTGTGGACTTGCAAAATTGCGGTAGAGGGCGAACACGGTGCAGGTTTCGGGGTCCTTGGGTTCCTCCACGCTCTGGGAGTTGGTCACGATGCGCATCACCAGCTTCCGCAGCTCTTTTTCGGAGGCGAACATCGGAATGGTGTTGCCGTAGCTTTTGGACATCTTGCGCCCGTCCAGTCCCAGCAGGGTTTTGCTGTGTTCGGTGGCCAGCGGTTGGGGCAGGCGAAAGCATTCCTGGCCGTAGCTGAAATTGAAGCTCTGGGCGATGTCCACGGCCATTTCCACATGTTGGAACTGGTCGTTGCCCACCGGCACCAAATCGGTGTCGAAAAGAAGGATGTCCGCGGCCATCAACACCGGATAGGTGAACAGGCCCATGTTAACGCCGTCGTCGGGATCGCGGCTGCTTTCGGCATTGGCCTGCAGGATGGCTTTGTAGGCGTGGGCGCGGTTCATCAGGCCCTTGGGGGTGAAGGCCAGCAGGATGGTGAGCAGTTCAAAGGTTTGCGGAACCAGGGACTGCTTGTAGAAAAGGACCTTGTCCGCATCGAGGCCGGAGGCCAGCCAGGCGGCGGCGATCTCCAAAGTCATGGCGCGGATCGCGGCCGGATCCTTGCAGGAATTGAGGGCGTGGTAATCGGCGATGAAATAACGCGCCTCGCAGCTTTGGGAAAGTTCCAGGGCGGGTTTGATGGCGCCCAAATAGTTACCGATATGGGGTATCCCAGTTGGCTTGATGCCGGTGAGGGCCACTTTCATCGTTCATTCTCCTCGTTGAATACGTTGACAAAAACATCCGCATCCACCACGTCGCTAACGTCTCCGCGCAATATCTGGCCTGGACGCAGGCTCTTGCCTTCAATGAAGGTGAGGCCGTCCACCTCAGGCGCTTGGAACCAGGCCCGACCGACCCAGAGATTGTCTTCCTCCTCGTCTTCGCGGTCCTCCACCAGCAAATCCACGCTTTTACCCACCAAGCCATCCAGCAGCTGGGCCCGGAGCGCTTTGTGCTTATCCAGCAGGGCGTTACAACGTCTGTCCGCGGTACGGGATGGAACTTGGTCCGCCAGGTCGTAAGCGGGAGTGCCGCTTTCGCGGGAATAGGCAAACACGCCCAGATGCAAAAAGGGTATTTTTGCCACAAAATCTTTCAGGGCCAGCGCTTCAGCTCTGGTCTCGCCTGGAAAGCCGCTGATCACGGTGCTGCGCAGAACAGCGTTGGGGATCTCATTCAGGATGGTTGTAAAGAGCGCTTCCAACTCCCGACGCCCCTTTTTTCTGTTCATGGCCTTCAGGATGCGGTCTTCGCTGTGCTGGATGGGGATCTCGAAATAGGGCAGCAGATTGGGATGCTTTTTCCAAAGCTCCAACCAGGCGGTCTCGAAGTGGTCCGGATGCATGTACATCACGCGGATCCAGCGGTACTGCGGCAGGGCGGCCAGGCGCTCCAGAAGCTCCGGCAGGGCCTTGCGTCCATAGATGTCCAGACCGTAGTTGGCGGTGTCCTGCGCTATTACAACCAGTTCTCGGAATCTCTCTTCGCCCTCGGAGGACAAAGCCTCCGCTTCGCGGACCAGAGCTTCGATGGGGACGCTGCGCATCTGGCCCCGGATGGAGGGAATGCTGCAGTAGCTGCAGTTGTTGGAGCAGCCGTCGCTGATGCGCAGATAGCGGTGGAATCCAGACTGGATGGGGATCCTGGGCCTATTTAAGTCTGGCTCCAGTCCCAGCCAGCGTTCCAGCGTGGCAAAATCCTTGAGTCCGATCCAGGCGTCCACTTCCGGAAACAGATTCTTGAAATCATCCAGTCCGCGGTTCATCAAACAGCCTGTAACCAGCAGCCGGTGGAATTGGCCTTCCTGTTTGAGGGCTGCCAGTTCACTCAGCACCAGGTCCAGTTCCCGCAGCGAATCCTCCAAAAAGGAACAGGTGTTCACCAACACCAGATCCGCCTCTTCAGGGTATTGAACCCCCTCCAGTCCGGCCCGCTGGAGGATCCCGGCGAAAACTTCGCTGTCCACCAAATTTTTGGCGCAGCCCAGGCTTTCGATGTAGTACTTGCTCACGAGAGGGGATGGATGAAAAGTCCCGAGCGCAGTTTGGGCTCGAACCAAGTGGATTTTGGAGGCATGATCAGGCCGGCGTCGGCGATGCGGAGCAGTTCGTCCATCGAGGTGGGAAACATGGCAAAAGCCACCACTTCCCTGCCGCTGTCCACCCTGCGGACCAGTTCATCCAAGCCGCGGATGCCGCCAACAAAGTCGATGCGTTTGTCCCGGCGCGGGTCGCCGATCCCCAGAATGGGATGCAGCAGATTGTCCTGCAGGATGGAAACGTCCAACGAGGCCACGGGATTGTCTGCGTCCCAGCTTCCAGCTTTGGGAACCAGGCGGAACCAGTTGTGGTCAAAATACATGCCGATCTCGTGGGTTTGCCCGGGGTGATAGTTTCCGCCCTCGGTGATGGAGGTGAGCTCGAATTTCTGCTCCACCAGTTTCAGGAATTCTTCCTGTGAATGGCCGTTCAGGTCCTTTACCACGCGGTTGTAGTCGAATATCTTCAGCTCCCGGTCGGGAAAGATCACGGCCATGAAGAAGTTGAATTCCTCTTCACCGGTATAGTCCGGATGCTGCTCCCGGCGCAGGAGGCCCACCTTGGCTGCGGAGGCGGTGCGATGGTGTCCGTCGGCCACATAGAGGCAGTCCATTTCCGCGAAGCCGGCCTGGATGGCGCCGATGTCGGCGGGGTCGTCCACCAGCCAGAGCGAATGGCCGATACCGTCGTCGGAAACGAAGTCGTAAACCGGCGACTTGGCCTGCTTCACGCGCTGCACCACGGCATCGATATCGTGTCGCTGGCGATAGGTGAAAAAGACCGGCGAGGCGTGGGCGTCACAGGCATCCACGTGACGTATGCGGTCCGCTTCCTTGTCGGCGCGGGTGAATTCGTGTTTCTTGATCTTGCCCTCCATGTACTCGTCCACTGAGGTAAGGCCCACCAGGCCATTCTGTTCGCGGCCGTCCATGGTTTGGCGGTAGATGTAGAACATGGGGGTCTCATCCTGTTCCATGAGACCCTGAAGGCTGTATTTATCCAAATTTTCCCGGGCTTTGGCATAGACCGCGGGATCGTAAAGATCAGTTCCCGGGGCCAGGTCAACCTCGGGTTTTTCCACGTGGATAAAGCTGAGGGGATGCTTCTGAACTTCGATCCGGGCTTCGTCGGAATCCATCACGTCATAGGGCGGTGAAGCGATCTCCGCCGCGCGGGAAGGTACCGGACGCAGGGCCCGGAAGGGTTTGAAAACTGCCATGAGGCGCTCCTGTTTTATTTTATGTCAATGATAATATTGGGAAAGGACCTTGATCATGTCCAGATGGTCCTGCACGCCAGCGGTTTCGCGGACTGAATGCATGGCCCAGAGCGGATTGCCGACATCCACGGTGGTCACCCCAAGCTGCGCGGCCAAAACCGGCCCCACCGTGCTGCCGCACAGCAGGTCGCTGCGCATGGCGAATTTTTGCGGTTTCACCTTCACGGCCTGGCAGTTCAGCTCGAAAACCGCGCTGCTGGAGAGGGTGGTGGTGTAACTGTGGCTGGCGTTCCATTTGATCACAGGGCCGCCGTTCATCACGGGGGAGGTTTTGAAATCGTATTTTTCCGGATAGCTGGGATGGTAGGCGTGGGCCATGTCCGCGGATACCAGAAACGAGTTGTCGAGAGCCCTGAAATGTTCTTCGCGGGACAGACCCTGGGAGAGGGAAACGCGCTCCAAAACGTTCTGCAGGAAAGATGATTGGGCCCCCTGCTGGGTGCGCGAGCCGATCTCCTCATGATCGTAGAGCGCGGCCACAGATGTGAGGCCGGGCGCTTTGGTCTGGCAGATGGCGCTTAGCACGGCGTGGCTCATGCCCAGATTGTCCAGCCGGCCGCTGAAGACCAGGCTGTCGTCCAAGCCGCCGATCTCCGCTTTGGCCCGGTCGTAGAGGAAGAGCTCCATCCCCATGATGTATTCGGTTTCCACGTCCAAAGCCGCGGCCACGGCTGCTTTCAGCGGGTCGGCCTCCCCCGCGGTGGAAGTGAGGATGGCTTGCAGGTGATTCTGGCGGTTGTACTCAAAACCTTTGTTCACCTCGCGGTTGAGGTGGATGGCGGCGTTCGGGATGATGGCCACCGCTTTGTTCAGGTCCACTGGCCTCAGGTCGGCTAGATCATTTCCCAGTTGCACGGAGACCGCGCCGGCGATGCCCAGCTCGCGGTCCGTCCAGGTGCTGAGGATGGGTCCGCCGTAGATCTCCACCGCCACCCGGCAGACCCCGTTTTCGGCTCGCAGACTGTCCGGCTTCAGTTTCAGTCCCGGGCTGTCGGTGTGGGCACAGGCAATATGGAAGCCTGCTGTGGTGAGGGGTTGGGACCCAACCACGAAGGCGATCACGCTGGTGGCTCGGGTCACGTAATATTTGCCGCCGGGGCTCAGTTTCCAGGCATGGTTTTCCTGCAGGCCGTGGAAGCCGCTGGCGTCCAGGCGTTTGCTGATCTGCTGCTCGGCTTGGACCGGGGTCGGCGATCCGTCCAAAAAGGCCAGTAAGTCTGTGATATGCTTGCTCATAAGGGCGTACTCCATCTATAAGGCAGTTGGGAACTACTTTTTCGATACCCGCATTTATGTCAAAGGGATAAATGCCTCAGCGGTACAAGTAGCGTTTTATCTTTTGGGTGGGTGTTTTCTGGAAAGCTTCGTTCACGATGTGGAACTTGACGATGCGGCTGAAATCGGCCAGGGTGCTGTTCACCGCCTGGCGGTTTTCCTCCATGATCTGGGGTATTTTGGCTTCGGGGATTTTGTCCTGATCGAGGGCGTCGAGGTCCGGATAAACGAGGGCGTGAAGCTGGCGGTCGCGTTCCAGGATCACAGATTCCAGCACATAGGGCAGGTTGTTCACCTTTTGTTCCACCAGTTCGGGATAGATGTTTTCTCCGCTGGGTCCCAGGATCATGTTCTTGCTTCTTCCGCGCAGATAGATGAATCCGTCCTTGTCCAGGGTGCCGATGTCGCCGGTGTAGAGCCAGCCGTTGCGCAGAGTTTCGGCAGTGGCCTCGGGATTGTTGTAATATCCGGAAAAGAGGTTGTCGCCGGTGAGGATCACTTCTCCGGGGATGTTGGCCGGATCTGGCGATTCGATCTTGCAGCGCAGTGCGTCCACGATCCTGCCGCTGGATTCGAAGCGGCGCTTGTCCCAGTTCGCGTAGCTGATCAGAGGCCCGCATTCCGTCATCCCGTAGCCGATGGTGAAAGGAAAGCCGATCTTCATCATGAACTGCTCCACCTCGGCGTTCATCGGCGCCCCGCCTGCGATCAGTTCCACGATCTTGCCGCCAAAGGCGGCCAACAGCTTGTCTTTGATCTTTTTATAAACCACTTTGTTCAGCAGCGGGATCTTCATCATCACTTTCATCTTGGGATCTTCGATCACCGGCTGCAGCTGCTTTTTGTAGATCTTCTCGATCAGCAGCGGCACCACCAGAACCACCTCGGGCTTCAGGTCCTGCAGCGCGCTCAGCAGCATCTTCGGCGCCGGGATCTTGTCCAGGAAATTGATGTGGTTGCCCCGGGTGAAGGGATACAGCAGGTCGAAGGCGCTGGCAAAGGAATGGGCCAAGGGCAAGAAAGCCAGCACCTTGGCACCGACCGTGAAGGTCAGGTTCACCCGGGCGTAGATCAGATTGGCCAGCAGCGAGCGGTGGGAAAGCATCACACCCTTGGAAAAACCCGTGGTCCCGGAGGTGTAGATGATCGAGGCGATGTCCTCGTTGTCGCAGACATCCGGGAAACTTAGCTGTTCCCGGCTCAGGGAAAGCAGTTCGGGGCATTCCCGCAAGGGTTTGAACAGCTCCTTCTGTTTGCCTGTTTTGCCAGCCAGGAGGCTGAAATCTTCCAGGGAAAAGATGTATTTCACTCTGCGGAGCTGGTCCTCCTCGATACTGTCAAATTTGTCCTTGGCGATGAAGAGGATCTCGGCCTCGGAATGGTTCACGATGTGGGCGGTGTCCTCCGGCGAAAAGTTGGCCAGGATGGGCACGACCGTGCCGCCGTAGGTGACCGCGGAAACCCACACCAAGCCCCATTTGGAGCCGTTCTTGCCGGCCAGGGCGATCTTCGAGCCCTTTTTCAGCCCGCATTCCCGGTACAATGAATGCAGCCAGGCGATCTGCCGTCCGACCTCGCCGTAAGTGATGGCGGGCCCGGGATAGTCTGTGAAGGCCGGAAGGTCCCAGTATTGCTTGATGGAATCCAGCAGGTAGGGTATCAATTTTTCAGTGATCATAAACTTCTCCAGAAACAAAAATTGGAAATCCTAAAATGGCTGAAGGGGCCATAGCTGTCAAGATTTTTATCCTCTCACCAGCCCGCACAATCCCTCCGAACCATCTTTCACTCCCTGCATAAACTCGGCCCAGACTGTACTTCGGGCACATGAGCGAGTCACCCGGCTGAGTTGGGTCAGCTATTCTCAATGCAGCCCGGTGGAGCTGTAGTTTGCTTTCCCCTATCTAATGATCAGCTTTTTGACGGCATTGACCGTGGGTGTCCTCAAGCGGTAAAAATACATCCCGGCCGGCAGACCCCGTCCGTCCAGATCGATCTGGTGAACCCCGGCTGCCAAAGCCTGGTGGTCGATCAGTTCTCCCCGCAGGTTGTAGATGCTGAGGGTCCCTGTCTCTCCTGCCGCCACCCGGGCTTTCAGGTTGATCAGCAGGTTTTTGCCCGAAGGATTTGGCCAGGCCGCGTACAAGCAGGATCGGCCCTCAGCCGGGGGCGTGGTGTCGTCTTCCACCGCCACCTCAGTTCCCAGCCTGCCGATGAAGATATCCGCGCCGCCCCAACTGGCAAGGGTGGTGGGGCCAAAGCTGGCCGTGCCTGTGAAAACACCGGTCACGTAGCTGTTGCCGGCGCTGTCCACGGCAATGTCGCAACTCCAGTCATTGCCGGAACTTCCTGCCTGCCGGGCCCAGAGGAAGTTTCCGGAGGGATCGAGCGC
>JAEAME010001744.1_pt1 | contig 14086 bp, 10 predicted proteins | sample 8958731 | NCBI WGS metagenome assembly JAEAME01 (sample SAMN16933194, study PRJNA681113) | bioreactor sludge metagenome | isolation source: anerobic bioreactor sludge (Control) | place: India:Bengaluru | collected 2018-10-24 | reverse complement strand
AATTTGGAGCGGGAAACGGGGCTCGAACCCGCGGCATCAAGCTTGGGAAGCTTGCACTCTACCAACTGAGTTATTCCCGCCTGTTTAACATCATAAAAGAATTAAAAAAGGAAATCAAGTGCAATTAGTTCGGATGTTTTTTCTCTATTTTATCAACTATTCACTGTTTTTCAGCTCTTCCTGTTGTATCCGAAACGCTCTTCAAAAACAGGCGCAATTAAATTATCAATCGGGGCGTGATCGTCGGTTATGATGATGGTATCTTTTCGATTAATAAATTCCTCCATAAGATCTTCTGGAAGAACTGCAGCTGTCGCGTTTTGCCCGAGTTCGTCGTTAAGAAACTTTTCAAAGGCGTCCATGTCAATCTTTCCGTTACTTGCGAGGACGATAAAAGTACTGATACGAGTTTCTCTGAAGTTAGGATTAACAGAGATAAGATAGACATTCTTTTTTCCAAACACTTCCTGAAGCGTTTTTATATAGGAGGGAAGGAAGATCCCTTTTTGAAAATTATCGATAATATTTGACATCAATATGGCATTAGGGTTCATTATGCCCTTTATCTGCTCGGCAAATTCCTTTGTTGTCAGGTGATATGGAATGGAAAGGTCATTGTAAGCATCAGTAAAAACAAGATCGTATTTTTCCTTACAGTTCATTACATACCAGCGGCCATCGGTATTGTAAGTTGTAATTCTTGTATTTTTCGGCATATTGAGATGTTCATAAACAACTTTTGTGACCTGCGGATCTATTTCCGCGACATCAATATGAGCCTTCGTGTATGTCATTTCCATATATCGGGGAAAAGTATAGCCTCCCCCTCCAATGGTAAGGCTTTTAAACACTTCATCTTCCTTAAATCTCCACTTCAAAACATCAGCGTATATCCTCTCGTATTCATATTCGATGTGTAATGGATTATCCAGATTAACATAGGAATGGATCAGGTTATCAAGAATCAGTGTCTCCAGCTGTGTTTTTTCGTCAGAACTCGTTGCTTTCGACAGCTTAATCGTGAAATAATCACTTTCATTAAAGTAATAGTATTTACCACCACTCAGGCATATTTTATGGAGATAACCTTTCGCGGCCCAGAGTGCCGGGCAGGCAACAACAAAAGAAAGAACCACAAACAGAGCTATGCTTGCTTTCCTTTTCAACCAGGAGCCGGAAAGTATGGCAACAAAAATCAATACCGCGCCAATAAGCAAAATAATCGTCCGTGTCCCCATCCAAGAAATCAGGAAAAAACCGGTAACGAATGTCCCGATAATAGCTCCGAGTGTGGAAACAGCATAGATTTTGCCAATGACATTTCCCGCGTTTTCAAGATTCTTGAGGGTCAGCCTTACGACAACGGGTGATATGGTTCCCAGAACGCAACTGGGAATAAAGAATATTACTGATGTGACAATAAAGATCCTTAACATCAGCGAAACCGGAAAACGGTATGAAGCCACAAGATGTGTTAATGGGAGAATGACAAGCGCCGTAACTCCCGATAGGAGCAGAAGCAACCCCAGGATTTTTCTTGATGGAAAGCGATCAACAAGCTTTCCTCCTACATAAGCGCCAATACTGATACCGGCAAGAATAACCCCGATAATGCTCGTCCAGGTGTAAATTGAGACACCGACAAAAGGCGCCAGGATACGACCGGCTACCATTTCAATAACAAGAGTACAGAAACTCGCGATAAATGTTATTATATAAGCTCCCGAAAGACTCATCTTTACACATTACCTCCTCAACTATAATCTAATGAATTAGAAATTCGTTCAATCTCAAAGGAATTCTCAGGGCTTAAACGCGCTAATACTTAATAGCATCGGCTGTGTTTTGTCAAATAAATTTCATACAGAGAATTACCAGTTTTATAAAGACAATGAATAGTACCAAATATAGTGAATAGTCAAAAAAGAATGTTATTCCCACCTAGCCCATTCTTGAACGAGAGGGGGAGGCAATGGAAAATGCCAAATTAAAAATGTAGAATGGAAATTCTTTTAAACTATTTTCCTCATTTTACATTTATATATGGGGGGAGCGACGTGTGTCCCATAAGAAAAAGTGAATAGTAGATAGTGAATAGTGTATAGCAAAAACAAAGAGACACAAAATATGTAAAAAACTTCGTCTAGCCCACTCTTGGGCGAGAGGGGGAGGCTCCGACAGCTTTGCTATTGGAGGGGGCAACGTGAACCCCTTATAATAGATTTTTGTAGGAGAATGTTTTATAATATAAACCAGTTATATGAAAATACTTCTTGTTGAAGATGAATCAAAAGTCGCACATTTTATAAGCAGGGGTCTTGAAGAGGAGGGGTATACTGTTGATATTGCCCCTGATGGTAAAACAGGACTTCAGAATATTAGCAAGACTACTTATGACATTATCCTTCTCGATCTTATGATACCTGAGATAGATGGTCTTGAAGTATTGAAGCGCATGCGGGCGGATGGTATTGATACACCGGTTCTCATTATTACAGCAAAAAGCTCAAAGGAAGACGTGGTAAAAGGTCTCGATACCGGGAGTGATGATTACCTGACAAAGCCCTTCTCCTTTGACGAACTGCTTGCACGCATAAGGGCGCTTTTGCGAAGACGCAAACAACCGGCATCACTTATGCTCGAATATAAAGACCTTATATTGGACACATACAGCAGAAAACTCTTTATTGGTTCAAAAGAAGTGGAGCTGACAGAGAAGGAATTTTTAATCATGGAACATATGATAAAAAACCCCGAAAAACCCATAACCCGCAAAGAAATCGCCGAACACGGCTGGGAAAGCCAGGACGACTCGTCGAATATTGTTGATGTCTATATTAATTTTCTCAGAAAAAAAATGGAAACCCTTTCGGACAAAAAATACATTAATACCGTGAGGGGTGTGGGTTACATTTTAAAAGAAGCTGATGAAAAGAATTAATCTCCCCATAAAATGGAAACTGACAATATGGTATGGCGGAATTTTAGCGCTTATTCTCGTTATTTTTTCAATTGTTGTCTACGTATATTTTGAAAACAGCCTTATGGATAGTATTGACGTGAAAAACAAATCTATCGCGGACGTGCTCTCTTCATCCTTGACCGATACGCGCAGCCAGAGTATTTTTGGAAATTTTGAGAGATATCTTGAAAATGTTTTAGGAAAAAAACCAAAGGGAAAATTTATTCAGATCATTGATCCTTCCGGAAAAATTGGCGCGAAAATGAATGATATGGAAACAGATGTGGTGCCTGTTCCTTACTCTACATTTCAAAAAGGAGCAAAAGGGGAAATCGTTTACGAAACAATTGAAAATGCTAATTCCCGAATAAGAATAGTCACAATTCCCATCATTGAAAGTAATCAGGTCAGTCTCATACAGGTCGGGTCATCCCTGGCAGATTTTGATGAAACCATGAAAAAGCTTTTCATTATTATGATCATTGGCATCCCAACCTCATTGAGCGTTATTATTATCGTTGGTTATTTCATGGCAAAAAAATCTCTTAAACCTGTGGATCAAATCAGAAAGGCTGCTGTAAAGATATCTTCGACAAACCTTGACGAACGTATTGATATCAAGGGAAGAAAGGATGAACTGGGCAGGCTTGCCGAAACCTTCAACGCCATGATAGCGAGACTTAAGGATTCCTTTCAGAGAATTAATCAGTTCAGTATTGATGTGTCCCACGAATTGAAAACCCCTCTTACTATTCTAAAAGGAGAAACAGAAGTTGTGCTCCGAAAAGAGAGAGACAACGAAGAATATAAAGAACTCCTCCAAAGCAACCTTGAAGAAATTGACAGAATGGCCCAGATTATCGACGATCTGTTGCTGCTTTCAAAAGCGGATTCACAGGATATGAAACTGAATATTGGAAATATTTCCTTGCGTGATCTAGTTGCCGATGTTTGCGTGAATATGAAAATATTTGCTGATAAAAAGGACATAGCACTGGTTATTGATGAGCTTGCCGATGTCCGCCTGGCCGGTGATGAATTGAAACTGAGGAGGATGCTGTGGAACATTATGGAAAACGGGATAAAATATACCCCGCAGGGAGGTATTGTAAACGTATCATCATATACTAATAATGGCTATGTGTGTATTAACGTGAAAGATAACGGAATAGGGATATCCAACGATGACATAAAGTATATCTTTGACCGGTTTTACCGGGCTGACAGGTCGAGAAAACGTGAGAGCGGAAGCGGCCTTGGCCTTTCCATAAGCAAATGGATAGCAGAAGCTCACAAAGGCGTCATAGAGGTTGTGAGTCAACCTTCTAAGGGAAGCCAGTTCCTCATAAAACTACCCATATAATATAAATCCGGAGGAAAAAATGACAAACAAGAGATGGTTGTTAACAATTTCTTTACTCATTATAATCGCGCTGGCATTCGTTTATGTCAAAGGACAGATAATTCCTGAAAAAATTTCGATGGATGCCGTTAAACAGAACACGAAAACAGTCGCCTTTACCGGTAATCTTCCAAGTTTCAGTCAACTGGTAAATCACGTAAAACCGACAATAGTAAATATCAGCACTACGACTATCTTTAACGGGCCTGATATGCAGGATAGATTCATGGGTCCGGTAAATCCTTTCAGGGATTTTTTTGGAGAGGACTTCTTCGACAAATTTTTCGGTAATTCGCCGAGAAGAGAATTCAAACAGAAAAGCCTCGGCTCCGGTTTTCTTATTGACCGAGAAGGGTACATTTTGACAAATAACCATGTCGTGGAAAAGGCATCCAGTATAAAAGTAAAACTATCCGATGAAAAAGAATATGACGCCAAAATAATCGGGAGAGACCCCAAAACGGATATCGCTCTCATAAAAATAGATGTGAATCATACGCTTCCTTCTGTAACATTCGGTGATTCCGATAAGCTTGAAGTGGGAGACTGGGTAGTGGCAATTGGGAACCCTTTCGGTCTAGAACATACTGTTACTGCCGGCATAGTCAGCGCTAAAGGAAGAGTGATCGGCGCCGGTCCTTACGACAATTTCATCCAGACCGATGCGTCTATTAACCCCGGCAACAGCGGAGGTCCCCTTCTTAATTTAAAAGGGGAAGTAATCGGCATCAATACCGCTATTGTCTCCGGTGGGCAGGGTATAGGCTTCGCGATTCCCATAAATACTGCTCAAGAACTGCTCCCTCAACTTAAGAGTAAAGGAAAGATAGCAAGAGGACAACTCGGGGTTGTTATCCAGAAAATCACACCGGAAATTGCAAAAAATTTCAATCTCAAAGAAACCGAAGGCGCCCTTGTTTCCGACGTTATGGAAAACGGCCCCGCGGAAAAAGCCGGTATTAAAAGAGGAGATGTCATTACGTCATATGATGGGAAGAAGATTAAAGACAATGAAATGCTTCCACGGCTTGTGGCCGCAACAGAAATCGGGAAAAAAGTAAAGCTTGAGATAATCAGAGACGGCAAGCCCACAACAATTGAAGTTGCTATCGGTGAAATGCCGGAAGAAGGCCTGAAGACAGCGAAGAAGCCTGAAGTGGAAAAAGACTTTGGATTGGCTGTCCAGGATATTACACCTGAGATCGCGAAACATCTTGGACTCAAAGACACCAGGGGAGTTATCGCCACGGATGTTGCCCCTGGAAGTCCCGCGGCAGATGCTGACATACGGTCAGGAGATATCATAAAAGAAATCGGCAGAAAACCAGTTAGAAGTATCGTTGACTTTAAAGAAGCAATGAAAAAATCAAATATCAAGGAAGGTATTGTTGTTCTCATTAAACGAGAAAATACAACATTCTATACGGTTTTGAGAGAATAGGCGCAGCGTCCATCTCAACTAAAATGTGATAAATATCATTATTATTATAACTGATCTTGTGATATAGGTTTTAGAATAAATGGTAAATAATTATTTTTTTTGTTTTTTTTCTTTGCATAATATATTTTTTGGGGTATTATTGATATATGTCGCCGTTTGAATGGGAAGGAAGATCTCTTACAGGTGAGCCTAAAAAGGGAGTCTCCAAGGTCGATTCCGAGGATGAACTCCGCGCTATATTAAGAAAAGAAAACATCATCCTCACCAAGGCAACAAAAACAAAAGTCGCTAGAGAAGAACGATACAACCCGAAAAAGAAAATCAAAAAACTTGAAATCGTCCTTTTTACCCGGCAATTGTCTACTATGATTACTTCTGGGCTACCCCTTGTGCAATCTTTGGACATCCTTTCCAATCAAATGGAAGATGTTAATTTCCGGGGTATTGTCAAGGAAATAAAAACAAAAATAGAGGGCGGGTCCCGGTTTGCCGACGCGCTGCGGGATTATCCTCAGTGTTTTGATGAGCTTTTTGTCAACCTTGTGGTGGCCGGAGAGGAAGGCGGACTTCTTGATAACGTGCTTCAACGTTTGTCAGTCTATATGGAAAAATCAGAGAAGTTAAAAAGAAAAGTAAAATCCGCAATGATTTATCCTATTGCCATTATTGTTGTTGCCATTGGTGTCAGCTGTGTTCTTCTCCTTTTTGTTATCCCTGTTTTTGAGAAAATGTTTAAAGAAATGGGTGCTAAGCTCCCGGCGCTGACACAACTGGTTATAAATCTTAGTCATCTCATGGCATCCTGGTATGGTGTTATCGCCGCTCTTATCTTAGTTGCAATTGTTGTTATAATACTCCAATACTACAAAACTGAAGGTGGTAAAAGGAAAATTGACGCCCTTATCCTCAAGCTTCCTCTTTTTGGTGTGCTCACATTGAAGGCTTCAATTGCAAGGGTAACGAGGACACTTTCCACATTGCTTACGAGCGGTGTGGCCATCCTGGAAAGCCTTGTCATTTGCGCAAAAGTGGCCGGCAATAAGATCGTCGAAGACGCACTTATGGTTGCGCGGGCACGTATCAGTGAAGGAAAAAACATGTCGGAACCTCTTGAACAGTCAGGTATTTTCCCGCCAATGGTGGTGCAGATGGTCCAGGTCGGCGAATCAACAGGGGCTCTTGACAGTATGCTGGGGAAAATCGCTGATTTCTATGATGAAGATGTAGATAATCTCGTTACAAACATGACGGCTTTAATGGAACCTATGATTATGATGTTCCTCGGTGTTGTCCTTGGTGGTCTTGTCATCGCCATGTATCTTCCTATATTCACTCTCGGTGGCGCTGTCGGTTAATTTTCATAATCACCTAAAAGAATACAGAACTTTCGTTCACTCTAACGCTGCATTAAATCCGAGGTCGGCTATCATCTCCAGATCTTTTTCCGTATCCCTTCCCAGCGTTGTAAGATAATTACCTGTCATGAATGAATTGCATCCCGCGATAATGGCAAGAGGCAGCAGTTGTCTCAGATTTCTTTCTTTTCCACCGCACAATTTGATATCTTTATCAGGCAGAATAAACCGGTAAATGGCAACAGTCAGGAGGATTTCTATAGGCAAAAGAGGATCCGCTCCTGCAAGAGGTGTTCCTTCTATGGGGTTAAGGATATTGATAGGCACTGAATCCACATCCAGTTCTCTCAGCGTCATTGCCAGTTCTATGCGTTGAGCTATATCTTCTCCAAGACCGATAATACCCCCTGAGCACATGGAGAGACCTGCCCTTTTTGCCGTCCTCACTGTATCGATGTCTTCGTCATAATCATGTGTTGAACAGATATCACCAAAAAAGCTTCTCGAAGTCTCCAGGTTATGGTGGTAGCGAAACAACCCTTGTTTTTTCAGATTATGTGCCGCCTCATCGTCAAGCATCCCCAGCGAACCGCAGGGCTTTATTCCTATTTTATTGAGCCCTTCAATTGCCTCATATATCTCATCCCATTCCCCCTTGTTCTCAATGCGGGTGCCACTCGTAACAATCCCGAAATATCGCGCGCCGGATTCGAAAGCTGCCTGACCTTTTTCAATGATTTCTTTTGATGAGATGAGCGGATATACAGGCGCTTCTGTTCCGTAGTGAGCAGATTGTGCACAAAATTTGCAGTTCTCAAAACATAAACCGGATTTTGCATTCACGATAGCGCATAAACTGATCTGTTTACTCTTAAAATGTTGCCGTATCTGGGACGCGTAAGCCATGAGGAGGAACGGTTCTTCCTGTCCCATCTCGTACAATCTCTGCGCGTCATCAGCGCTTATATCTTTAGTATTGATTGCTCTATTTTTCAATTTGATAAGGATGGAATCCATATATCCTCCTTGCCTTCCTGTGGGATAACTGACTTTTTTCTCAGTCAGTTCACATTTAAAGTTATTAGTATATTCCTTCTTCCATCGTCTTTTTCCAAAACGCAATTGATTGGAGCGCATTGCTGACGGCTATTTCTTTTTCTCTTTTTCGATAATCCTTAACCAGGCCGAAGTTGGCATTCATGGGTTGAAAATTGGTCGTCTCCGTCGTTATATATCTCAAAAGCCCGCCTATACAGGTATCCTGAGGTGGAGGTACAAATATTCTTCCTTTTTTATATAAGTATGCCGAGAGTCCTGTAAGAAGCCCCATTGAAGCTGATTCCACATATCCTTCCACACCGGTAATCTGGCCTGCAAAAAAGATATCTTCATTTTTTTTGAACTGCAGCGACTCGTTCAACATCATCGGTGAATGGATATATGTATTTCTATGGACACTGCCGTAGCGTAAAAAGCGAGCATTCCTGAGTGCCGGAATTAATCGCAAGACCCTGTCCTGTTCTCCGTATGTCAGTTTTGTCTGGAATCCTACCAGATTAAACATGGAACCTTCCGCGTTTTCCTTCCTCAACTGGATCACCGCGAATGGCCGTTTCCCCGTGCGTTCGTCGACCAAACCAACGGGTTTCATAGGACCATAGAGAAGGGTCTCCCTGCCCCTTTCCGCCATTACCTCTATGGGAAGACATCCTTCAAAATAGGATGTCTTCTCAAATTCCTTGAAATTGACCCGTCGAGCGCTGATTAATTCCCTGTAGAAAATATCATACTCTTCCTCAGTGAGAGGACAATTCAAGTAATCGTCGTTCTTTTCTTCCGCATATCGCGAAGCAAAGAATGCCCTTTCCATATCCACCGAATCTGCATCAACAATAGGAGAAATGGCGTCAAAAAAAGAGAGGTTTTCTTTTCCTGTCAATGCACCTATTTTTTCCATAAGTTTGTCACTCGTTAGCGGCCCTGTCGCGATTATAACCGTCCCGGAAGGTATCTCTTCCACTTCTTCCCGGATAACACGAATATGGGTATTGCCCTCGATCTCACCGGTTATTCGTTTCGCGAATTTTTCTCTGTCAACGACAAGGGCCTTTCCTCCGGGTATAGCGGTCTCATGCGCAATACGGATAATAAGAGAATCAAGTATTCTTAATTCCTCCTTGAGAAGTCCGTGAGCATTTGTCAGTTCTTTCGATTTCAATGAATTGCTGCAGACAAGTTCCGCAAGGTGGTCCGTTTTATGGGCTGGAGTAAAAGAAGAAGGCCTCATCTCATAAAGAATAACATGTATATTCCTCCGCGCGATTTGATACGCGGCCTCCACGCCGGCAAGTCCTCCGCCGACTATTTTGATTTCCATCCGCAATCCTTCCGAAGACACATTGTGCTTCTTCTGAAAGAAAAAAGCGTCGGGGCTCCGCAGACGGGGCAGGCACCTTCTGTCGGTTCCTTATTCGTGGCGAATGTACATGTAGGGTACTGAGAACAGCTGATAAACCGTTTTTTCTTCTTCGAAATTTTTTCCACGAGTTTTCCCGTACACCCTTCCACGGGGCATCGGAAACCAAGTGAGTAAGATTCTGTGTATTTGCACTCCGGATAGTTGCTGCAGGCAAAAAATCTTCCAAAGCGCCCCCGTTTTTCAATGAGATTGCCGCCGCACTTCGGACAGATCCCCTTGATCTCCTGTTCCACAACACTTATTGTTCCATCATCTGCCACTTTCACATTTTTCTTATTTTTACATTCCGGTTTCCCCGAACAAACAAGATACTCACCGTTCTTGCTCCAGCGTATAAGCATCTTTTTCCCGCACTGATCACAAATAATATCTGTTTCCTTTTCTTCCTTTTTAAGGCTTTTCATGGTTTCTTTGGCCCTGTCCAATTCCTTTTCGAAAGCGGTATTAAACCTTTCAAGGGTTTTTACCCAGTCTTTCTTGCCGTCTTCAATAAGATCAAGCCGTTCTTCCACCTTAGCCGTAAAACCCACATCAACAATGACAGGAAAGAACTCCATCATAACCTTGTTTACCGTTCGTCCGAGGGGTGTAGGCACCAGTCTGCCTTTTTCTTTTTTTACATATTCCCTGTCCTGGACAGTTCCCACAATCGTCGCGTATGTTGACGGCCTTCCAATGCTTTTTGTTTCAAGTGTTCTTATAAGAGATGCTTCGGAATAACGCGGCGGCGGGTTAGTGAAACGCTGCTCAAGTTTTGTATCAATAAGCCTGGGTGTTTCACCTTTTTTCATCTCCGGGAGGAGTTTTGCTTCTTCCTCATCCTCACTCTTTTCCTCATACATTTTTGTAAAACCATCAAAGAGAATTCTCTGGCCTCTCGCGACAAAGAGATAGTCTCCTGCTTCAATGTTAACAACTGTCGCTTCAACTTTTTCATGAGACATCTGGGAAGAGACAAACCGTTTCCAAATTAAACTATAGAGAGCGAAGAGATCCTTATCGAGATAGTCTTTCACCTTCTCCGGCGTCATCAACACAGAAGCAGGCCGTATCGCTTCATGGGCATCCTGAGCGCTCTTTTTATTTTTAAAGAAATTCGGCTTCTGAGGCACATAAGGCTGACCGAATGCCTTTTCGATATAGCTCCTCGCTTCATTAATTGCTTCCATAGAAACCCTCACCGAATCGGTCCTCATGTAAGTAATAAGACCTACCTGCCCTTCTTTTCCGATTTCGACACCTTCATAGAGTTTCTGCGCGAGCATCATCGTCCGTTTTGGAGAAAAACGAAGGACCCGGGAAGCCTCCTGTTGAAGCCTGCTCGTAATAAATGCGGGTTGGGGAGTGAGACTTTTTTCCTTTACCTCAATGCTGCTGATTTTAAATGTTTCGCCCTGTATGTACTTTTTTATTTTTTCCGCATCTTTTCCAGTGGGTATTTTAATCTTTTCGCCACTCTTCCGTTCGAGGGTCGCGACAAATTTATCGCCCGAAGTCAGTTGAAGCTCAACATCAATGACCCAGTATTCCTCTTTCTGAAAATTCTCTATTTCTTCTTCCCTGTCACAGATAAGCCTCAATGATACAGATTGCACTCTACCCGCGGACAAACCGTAGCTTAATTTCTCCCAGAGAAGCGGACTGATCCTGTATCCTACAAGCCTGTCGAGTATTCTTCTCGACTTTTGCGCGTTATACTTGGCACCATCAAGTTGAACAGGAGATTTGAGCGCCTCCAGCACACCTTTCTTGGTGATTTCATTGAAAAGCACCCTTGATACTTCTTTTTTCTTGCCTATTAGTTCAGCAACGTGGAAGGCTATTGCCTCTCCTTCACGATCAGGGTCAGATCCGATATATATTTTGTCAACATCCTTGCTTGCCTTTTTCAGTTCATCGACAACTTTTGATTTTCCTTTTACAGTCATGAAATGAGGAGCAAAATCTTTTTCTACATCAACTCCAAGTTTACTCTTGGGTAAATCTTTGATATGACCGTATGTTGCCTTAATAACAAAGTCCTTACCAAGATATTTGGAAATTGTTTTCATTTTGGTTGGTGATTCAACAACCAGAAGCGATTTCCCCATCTATATTCTCCTTCTTAATGTGGGGCTCATGTCGCCCCTTTCCTTCTTTTAATGCAAAATGGAAAATGAAAATGCAAAATTATTAAACCGGTTCGGAGTATTTATTTTTCATTCTCAATTTTACATTCTCCATTGTTCTTACACCCGGTATCCTAATCGAAAAGAACCAGAAAATCAAATTTGTCTGTATTTTTTGTGCGTGAAAAGCCGGTTTTGTTTTATTTCCTGATATAGAATCCACCGGGGACTTCCCGGATTATTTCTTTCATTTCAAGCTTTGTGAGCATGGCCATAACCTGTTTCGCTTTCATACCGCTCTTTTCTATAATCTCATCCACGTGGACTTTTTCAAAACCGATATGTGAAAAAATCCTTTCTTCTTCAGGGGTAACTTCTATCTGTTTTTCCTTCTTCTGTTCATAACCGGGGAAAGAGGTCGTCAAAATATCATTAATATTTTCGACTAGTTTGGCACCCTGTTTTATCAAGGCGTTGGCTCCTTTATACTCTTCCCGGAAAACACTGCCGGGTACTGCCATAACTTCTCTTCCATACTCAAGTCCAAGCCGCGCTGTAATCAACGATCCACTTTTCTGGGATGCCTCAATGACGAGGACACTCTTTGATAATCCTGCTATAATCCTGTTACGTTCGGGAAAGTGATACGAAAGAGGCTTTTCTCCCGGGGCGTATTCGGTCAGAATAAGGCCTTCTTCACCTGTTTTATTAAAAAGCCGTTTATTCTCTGATGGATAGCAGATATCAATACCGCAACCGAGAACAGCAACGGTCTTCCCCTTTTCTTTCAAAGCGCCTCTGTGTGCCGCCGCATCTATGCCTCGTGCGAGACCGCTCACAACGGTAATTCCCACTGACGAGAGCGTCTCTCCTATTTTTTCAGCTAGGTTTATGCCCTCAAAGGTGGCTTTACGGGAACCGACAATGGCAATGGTATTCATCCCTGTTTCAAGAGGGCCCTTCTTATAAAGCACAATAGGTGGATCAGGGATATTCTTCAATAACGGCGGATATTCTTTGTCGCGTATGGTAATAACATCAGCGCCTATTCTATTCAATTCTTCAAGATCATCTTCTATTTTTCTCCAACCTTTGAAAGAGATGACCCTGCTGCAAACATCATTATCGAAGACCATACTCTTCCTTTCAAAAATCGCGGTAATATTATCAGCCGAATCAACTATATTTTTTTTCTCTATATTATTCAGGCCTTTCAGCCGTGAAAGCGCGATGAGTGCGATTCGTTCTTCCATAAATAACCAGACAATCCTTATAATACATTTTTCAAGAACTACAACATTTCATAATCCCGGTATTCAACCGGTTTTTATTATCATACTGATCTACTCCTTTTTTACCTTATTTGTAAAGGCAGACCAATAATGTGCTCCTCTTTCATAAACTTCTTTGAATATCACCATGCGAGATGTTGTATCCTTCCACCATTTATCTTTTTTAAAATATGTCATTGGAACCGGTTTTATCATGTAGAGAATCTTATCGTCTCTTCTCAGGGAATCATAGAGAAGCCTATACCTTCTCGACGCATACTCAGGCACTAAAACGATAATTTTTTTATTTCCAATGGATTGAAATTGTTGATCCATTATTTTCAGTCTACCAGCACCTTCACCCTCTGAGTTGATTGCTTTTACAATATTTTCCTTAATGCCCTTTGTCTCAGCCAGTTTTGCTATCAAACTCTCAATACTGACGCCGAATATTTTATCTTCTTCTACATATATCGTCTTGCCGTTTCCTGCCCAGTATTCACGGAAAGCCTCTATGTATAATTCTCCGTCTTTATCTTCAGCAAACCTGTGAACGAAGATAGCATCCGCGGGTATAATTTTATCCTCATACCTCATTTGTTTTGCGATGAGCTTCAGCGTAAACGGATGCATGAGGGCACCCGCAAGGACCATACAGACAACAAGGACGAACAAAAGACATCCACACCCTGATCTTCCCTTACTCTCCATAACCCCTCCTTCAGTGGGGCTCGCGTCGCCCCCTCCACGAGCATAAGCTCGCGGAGTCTCCCCTTCTCGCTCAAGAATGAGCTATGTGGGGATATTCATATACGTTATTATTGTATTATAACTTTCACTATATGCTTTTCTCAACTCACTTTTTTGAGTACCAGAGCTCATATCGCTCTGTTTCTGGGGTCAGCGCCCCCTCTACCAGCAAAGATGGCAGAGACTTCCTCCTCACGCCCATGAATGGGCTAGAGGGGAATAACATTTCATTTTTTTGTTTTTCAACTATTCACTGTTCATTGAGAAACGTTCACTGCTTTTACGCTTCTATGCTATTCACTATATACTATTCACTGT
>JAEAME010001742.1_pt1 | contig 14093 bp, 10 predicted proteins | sample 8958731 | NCBI WGS metagenome assembly JAEAME01 (sample SAMN16933194, study PRJNA681113) | bioreactor sludge metagenome | isolation source: anerobic bioreactor sludge (Control) | place: India:Bengaluru | collected 2018-10-24 | reverse complement strand
GCCGCTCAGTGGCAATGTCCATTAGACTGTTTTTGTGGCCGCCGCGACCACCCGATCCCAGCATTGAGGAGAGAGAAGTAATCGACAACTATCGATTAGAGGAGGGTACATACTAACCTTAATTGAAATATCCTTCTCTTGACTTTGGTACTGAAGAATTGATATAAAACCTCCTGGGTATAAGACTGGCACCTCAATATTTTTCGCTTGCGTACAGTCTTTACAGTCGGCTATTACCTTTAAATCAGCACCAAACCGCATGCATGAACCCGTAATACCACCATGGCCAATATCAACTAGTTATAGAACCTTGTCATCGAGCATGTCAAGCCTGGCAACCAAGGCCACTATAGGAACAAGCGAATTAGCGAAATTACTTTTATTTCCGATAAATGCCGAGAGTTCAGAATTTCCGACATTGTCGGGTAATTAAATTGATACTGCCATCCTCCATCATTTTAATTCTTCGGTTGGCTTCGCCCGATGGGATTCATCAACCCAGTTTAACTCTGTCTTGGCCAGGCCGTAACCTATGTCGTTTGCTTGGTACGGCCTGGCCTTGTTTTTAGATTTTGCCTCTTGTCTCGTTACTCCTCCAGGAGTCGCTAAGTCAATTACCCGCTTGAAATTATCTTCGAGCATCTGTTTAGAATCCGCATAGGGAATAACATAAAGTTGATCATCTTCAATCCCTCGTTTGAGCCATCCAGCCAACTCGATAGGATCCATGCCCTGCGCATGAATCGAACGTAGGTGACTAATGGTCTTTTCGGAAACGTTATATCCCGTATCTGCCAGATGCTCAGGCCTCGTATAGACGGCTTCGCCGATGTTGGACCTGATGTTCATCGGGCACAGAACAGTGACACCGATGTTGTAAGGTCTTAGTGACAAATTGTAGCTCTCCATCAGGTTGTTCACGGCTGCCTTAGCTGCAGAGTACGGAGCGGTCGTTGCACCACCCATAAATCCTCCCCAAGACGATACCGTGGCGATGTGTCCGCCTTTTCCCGCTTTGATCATCCTAGGTACGAAAGTAACCATCCCGTTGATCACACCACCCAAACATACTCCGATGACCCAATCGAAGTCGCTATAAGTCGAAGCTTCGGCAGGACCGAAGGTATTGACGCCAGCAGTGTTGAAAAGCAATTGCGGCGGCTCACCAAACACCTTTTCCACTTCATCGGCTGCGGCGGCGTAAGCGCTGCGATCAGTAATATCCAGTTTGATTGGATGTATGTGGACATTCTTATCCTTAAAAAAGGACATCGCATCATCCAGATGATCCTGTCGAATGTCGGCTATTACCACCTTACAACCGGCTTCCGAGAACACCTTTGCCTGTCCAAAACCAGCCCCAGACGCTCCACCGGTTATGAAAGCCACCTTACCTTCAAAATCCTTCATTTGCCTTCTCCTTCGATTGGGATTTTTTTAAATTCAATTCTAAATGGACATTTTGACTTCTAGTGCCCCATGGATTTCTTCAATGATTGATCAACCCAAGCCCAAGTTACCCAATTGTCAGTATTTATGTAGCCCCAACCTGATCGAAAACCCCAGTACTGTTTGAGCCAAGGCCACCACAAGCCGTAAGTTGGTCCCGCTGGTGTAGGTATTACCCAACACTGGGCCAAAACATATTTCATTAGTTCCCTGTGAATCGCGTCGGCAGCCGGGTCATCTATAACGTCCAAGGGCATCATTTTTTCTCGGGCAGCGACCACTATGGGGTCGTTTACATAGCTGCAGTTGTTCGCCGATTCACCCCACATTGATGTGCACTGATGAATCTGGGCAGCTGGAGCAAAACTACTCCACATCATGTATTCATAATTACGCTTTTGCAATAGGGCATACCAAGCACCTTGCTCTCTAGCATCAATCGTTATATTTATTCCTACTTCAGCCCAGTAAGACTGAAGAACCTGCCAATAGTCAAGGACTTCAACACTACCCAATACAATGGCGGGGAAGCTGATCCCATCGGGATACCCGGCTTCTTCCAGGAGTTTTTTCGCAGCGGCGGGATCATAGGTATATACATCTGTTACCTCGGGTGGACAATCCGGATCATCAAGACTTAAATAGGCGTCTTTATATGCATCAAAATAGCCGAGCGGGAAGCCCTGATAAGTAGAGCCCGGCCCAGTTATAGCAGTTGAGATGGTCGGAAAATCAAGAGCCTTAAACAGAGCTTTTCTGAACCTGATGTCATTGAACGGTGTTTTGTCCGTACGCATGGCGACAGCTCCCATCAAGTTACCAGAGGAGTTTTGGGTTTTAGCCGATTTAATGTCAGGCAATGAATCTATCAATCCGGGGGCATCTTCCCAGTTGGCCTGAAACGTGTCGATGCGGCCAGTTCGAAACGCAGATTGCATTGTGCTCATGTCTGGTACCACAAGGAATCTGACAGTGTCGGCATACGGAAGCTGGTTACCCTTGCCAGCGTTTCCGGTATCCGTCATCCAGTAGGTTGGGTTTTTGTCGAATGTCGTGGAACTATTGTCTACCAGGTCAACGAGCATCCACGGACCAGAACCGACCGAATTGCGCCAATCACGCATATCGCCATACTTTTCGACAACTTCATGTGGGACTATGTGAACAAAGTCGGTTATTCGCAGGAACCAAGTTGCAGCCGGCGGATCGGCCTTTATCGTGAATGTGTATTTGTCCGGAGCGGTCATTTCGGCTGTTCTCAGGACGGGGGTCGCATTGTAGATATAGGCTGAAGAAGTGGTGGAAACCTGCTTGAGCGAGAAGACTACATCCTCAGCCGTCACCTCACGGCCTTTGACTAATTGGCTGGCTGCACTCTTCGGATTGAGAGCAAAGTGGCACCCTTTTCTGATCTTAAAAACTAGTTTTCCCGCATCCCATTCATCAAACTCCCAACTCTCAGCGAGATCACCGGTCTTAAACGTCATTGGCCGGGAGTCACCTAGCTTGTTCTCGTTCGTACCGGCAGGACCCGTAGACCAATCACCAATCCATAGTTCCTGACTGGTAAAACGCATGGTGTGGTTATACGTTATAGGGCTGCCTTTGACTTCATCGTAATCCTGCCATGGGGTGGTGCCAGCGACAACTATCATACCCCCATATTGCGGTTTGTCTGAAGACGGCGGGCTGGTTGGCGCACTCGTAGTCGATGCTGGCTTCGTAGTAGTGGGAATACTAGACGAAGTCGTAGTGGTCGACTTATCTGGAGAACAGGAAACAAGCAGTAGACTGACGATAGCTATGTAAAGAAGAGATTTGAAAATCTTTATCATGGATTTTACCTCCCAATTTTTTTAATTTTATATTCTGTTTTCTGCTGAATCTCCATGCGAATGTACATGGGAAGACATAAACATTCTTCCATAGTCTCCACGAATTACTTACCTCCAGGCGTCAATACTATAGGCGGGATTGTGACCTCCGCTCATTCGTCCGACAGCTGTCTCTTCCATATCAACGATGATGATGTTGTAACTCCCAAAAGGATCATCACCGCCAACAGGCACCAAGTAGTCATCGGGAAGCTCTTTCCATGGCTTGCCGGACGTCTTTTCGATTCCCAGCCAGCCGTTGGTAGTGAAGTCTCCCATCCCCCGCATTCGGTATTTACCAACCGGTTCAAAGCTTTGTTTCCAGATCCACTCATAGATGGATTGCTTTGACTTAAATCCATAGTCACACAAATCCTGCGCCACCTGTTGCGGGAATATCAAAGTGAAGCCTCCTTCATGTGTTGCCCAGATGTCTTTAATGAGGTACTCGAGGTAGTTGTGCGGCCCAGGGATACCTTTGACACCGAGGAATCGGGCGATTGCGCCATGGCCGGTCCGCTGAAGCGAGCGATATACTCCCGGCATATTCTGCTGTCCCATGCCCCAATTACCACCTTGAGTGGGCATCAATATGCTTTCATCCTTTCCAAATCCCATTTCTTCATTCAGACCCTTCCAACCATTTGGTAATCCTTCGTCATACTCGGCGAAAATGAAGCCGCCGTTGGTGGAGGGATTGCCCATCATAGTGATGGTAGTGACGGTCTCCCTGAATCCTCCCAGGTTACGCCATAATAGGCTGCCTACGCGTCCAATTGACTTGCTGACTGGATTCCCCGGAGCGAAAATAGCGTTGGTTACAATCATGCCGATCTCTTTGTAGATCGGCCCGCTGACAATGAAGGCACCACCGCCCCCACGACCGTCTCCGGTACCGCCTCCCGACTCTGCTATAGCCAGCACCACCGGAAAATACTCCGGTCTGCATCCGGCCATTACGGCGTTGACCGCAACCTGCTCAACCGTGGCTGTCCGGTACATCGGCATGAATTGAACGATGTCGCCTTTTTTCTTCATTGAATCTTGTGCTACCGCTCCCATACCATACGCGCTAGCCAACTGCTTCACATCCCGTTGTATGGTAATAATTTCATTGGGGCTATGATGCGTACCCTTTAGCATTTTCTCGACACGTTCTTCAGTAGGGATAATAACAGGGAGTCCGTCGGTGTATACAGACCATGGTGCACCGCGTAACCTCGGAATTTGTTCAGTTTGGTTGTAGAATTTGTCGGCATCATCTAGCGTGCCTTCAAACAAAATTCGTGGTTCGGTCGGCGCCCATTGTTCGTTCTTTTGTTCTTCGGGAGTCAAGGGCCGTAACAGACCATCAAGGATTTCAGGTAAGACCTTATCTACCTCCGATACCCCACCAACGGAGTTACGAGAGGCAACCACAAAACGCAGCTTAGGAACGCCATGAATTACAGCATCGTGCTTTATCTTCTCTGTCTCCTCATTGTAAGCGAGAAGTACAGTCGGGATACCGGAGTCTTCAAGGTCTGCTAGATAAGGCAACTGCCTATTTACAGCGCCATGTCACCAGCAGACGCCGAGAATCACCGCGTCGGTTGTCTTCCTCTCCTCTTCCGTAAGTTCCAAGGGGACAATGTGATATCGCTTTTTCACCGTCCAATTGACATTTGGGTAGTCGGACTTCAGCTTTTTTTCGAGCGGGACCCAGATGTCCGCTTCTCCACAGATACTCAGATGAATAGTCTTACCATCCAAGGAGCTAAGGCGTGGAGCTAGTGAACGCTGTTCCACTAGTTCCTGATTACCTACTGGATTAAGGCACTTATAAATATTTCCAGCCATCTTGATCTCCTTTGTTTTTTCTTAAGTCCCCAGAATGTACAAGCCGGGTGTTGAGTCCTTCACTGCGCTTGTCATGTATTTAATCCTCTTTTGGTTATGATCTATCCGAACGACCGAATAAGCTGGGGGTGATTCCAGACAACTCCCTCAGATATACCAATTCAATAATTCAGTTCTTCGGACGTACTGATTCGTCGATCCAGACCAGATCTGGCTTTGCCTTGCCCCAACCGGCTTCTTCGGCACCTTCCATCATGGGGTTTGGATGCTTCTTCATCTCATCGCGCCGCGCTGCTGCCACAATTTCTTGGCGTTTCATGCCTTCCGGACTGACATAGTTAACGTAACGCTCGACCGTCTCTCTCATCATCGTTTCTGGACTATCGAAAGGCAGAATGAACAGCACATCGTTTTCCATTCCTCTCTTTAATACATTTGCCAATTCGACCGGATCCATCCCATATGAATAGTGCTTGCGCATAAACGCAATCGTTTTTTCGTTGGTATTATACCCCGTATTGCCCAGATGTTTGGGACGCGTGTAGGAGGACTCGCCAATGTTTGAATTTATGCCGCCCGGACATAAACAGGAAACGCTGATACCGTAAGGCTTAAGTGCCTGATAGTAACACTCCATCATCATGACTACGGCTGCTTTTGCTGTTGAATACGGTGTACAGTTGGGAGAAGCAACAAAGCCTCCCCATGAAGATACAGTAACTATATGTCCTCCTTTGCCAGCCCTAATCATACGAGGCACAAATGTTACCATTCCATTGACGACTCCGCCGAGGCAAACACCCATGACCCAGTCATAGTCCTCAAAGGTTGATGCCTCCGCTGGACCGAAAGCATTAACGCCCGCTGTATTGAACAAGAGTTGTGGCGGTTCTCCAAACACTTTTTCTACCTCGTCGGCTGCTGCGGCATATGCTTTTCGATCAGTAATGTCCAGTCTAATAGCATGGATCGGAACTTTTTTATCCTTGAAATAAGCCACAGCTTGATCGAGATGATCTTGGCGGATATCAGCAATAACTACCTTGCAACCTGCCTCAGAAAAAACCTTTGCTTGTCCGAATCCAGCTCCTGAGGCACCACCAGTTATGAACGCGACCTTCCCATTGAATTCCTTCACTACGTACCTCCTTCATTTCTTCATTACGCGCTGTCAATTTTCTCTTCGGCGTCAACTGAGAGGTTTGCCACCCTCCATACAATCATCCTTTGTCCATTCGTGTTGCTAAAATCCCTCCTGATTAGACATATGATGTTATCTTAGACAACAAATGATACTTTGAAGTACTTTACTTTTTCTGGGCGGTGTAACCTCTCGCAGGCTTTCTTTGCTCATTCAGCCCCCCTTATTTAAGATAATAATTTGCAGGTAATAATTTGGGGCTTGTCTGGATATTAAAGGTATAATTATCAACTTTACTCTACCTCTGTTGAGCGGTATCAACATTGTCCCAGGTAGTTGTCGAATTAATGGATTACTATATTAATCATTTTTTATTACCGAATAAGGTATACTACATTGTATCAATTGTCAACGGCTCGACTAGTCTTGTCTAATCTTAACTAACGATTAAAAACAGGCAATCAAATTCCCCCTTCTTTATTACATTCTAAAGACAGTTTCAATATACAGTTAGCGTTTATTTTGGGATAATGATTCGATAATGTTGTTTTTTACGTATTTATTTGTCATTGATACAGCGACAAACAATAAAGGCCTATCAATTTTCCTAACAGTCAATGGGCAATGTCTCAGCCCCTTTGGTACATAAATGAGACAACTCTTGGTGAGTAGATATTTTTCGTCCTCCAACCAGAATTCCACCTCCCCACCTAAATCAGTGGGATTTTGAGGATCATTACCAAGAAAGCCAACGACTTCATCAAAATCATGAATATGTGATGGAGTTCCCTCAGTGTCGGTAGCTTTCCAATACCAGGATAGAATAATATTCGGTGAGCCAGGAATAATGAAATCCTCCATCCAGAGGATACGAGTTGCCCTCTTGATATATTCAGCAGTTTTTTCCTGTACATCATTTGGAACTATCAAATCAGTAAGAATTAGTTTTTTATGTTTTAGGTCAGCCAACTTTTGTCCTCCCTTTATATCGATCACCTTTCGAAAATTTATTGATAAACATCCGAGCTGATAATCATGGTTTTATAAGATTATCAGTAATAAGTTGTTTAATGTGTCCGTTATTGGTCATCAATCATGTCGGATTATATCTTGGATTACTACATCATATTACTTAATGGGATGACCACTTGTTAAAGTATATGAAGACCACATCCTCCCGTGTTGTACCCAGTATTCTTAGCGGATCCCTCACGCTGCACCCGTTATATCCCTTGAACAGTATCCTCGGTGACGTATCAACACAACCAATGCCCAAATATTTTTTTCGATTACCCGGTATTTATTCGCCATTACCGGATTAATTTATCAGGCGTTATAATCTCTCGGATACTTTTTTTACAAACTCGGGGCATGATCTGTATCTGAAAATATTTTTTTGGGTTCGGCAAAGCTTTCTCCTTGTTTCCTATTCTACTCCTCTACCTCCTTTTTACGAGTTTTCGGACAGCCTCATGATAGTGAGGGGGTATTGAAATCTTGTTATTTATCATAATTCGTCGGGTCTTCCGGGTCCGGAATACCGCAGGAGCCGTCGACGCACTCATCATCGACGGCTTTGGCCGGCCGCCATTTGTCCACCGATTCGCTGCACTTATAGCCGTATTCGGAATATTTCCACAGCGGGTTGGTATCTCCACCCACTACTACAATATTAATCTTATCCGGATCGTAATAAGGGGCGATCAACTCGTCGGGTTTAGCCTTTAGGAAGGTTGCTAAAGGCTCCACGCCGCGGATAGCCTCCGGCTTCACCATCCAGTCGACGTGGTCATAGCCCCAGTACCGTTCCGCCGGCATCTTGATATTTTGCGACAGCCATTTGGCGAAGTCCTGCGGGGTGTTGAAGCCGTCCTTTTCCTTGAGCATGCGGGCGATGCCCGGATCGACTACGAAAGTGGCGTTGGCATTGGTCGGCGGCACCGTACTCATCTCCAGGCAGATCTCCTCGCCGATGGTGCGTTTCGAAGCGGTGCCGGCGCTGTTGGCAAAAACCCAGCCCCGGAAAATGCTGACTACGCTTTCATCTTTTTTGAAGCCCTTCTGTACGTGGAACGGCTCCCAGGGCGAGAGTTCTTCATTCTCAGCACAGCAGTTGTTATTGTAATTGAGGCTGCTGCCCAATGATGACCACATATTCTTGCCGGGACGGATATCGACCCAGCAGGCGGACATCAGCGACCAGGCCCGCCCGATGACCGAGTTGGCCATATTGACCGGGGACAGGGCTCCGATGCCGGAGTTCATGCCGATCTCTTTGCGGATTGGCCCGTTCACCAGCAGCATCGCCGACCAGTTGGAGGTGGATGATTGTATGGCGTCGAATTTCGAAGCGGCGGTGGCCAGGATGACCGGGAAATATTCGGGTTTGGCGCCCGCCATCACGGCGATGACCGCGACATTGGCCACGGTGTAACGTACCATGCCGCGAATATCAAAGCGCATCCATTCGCCCACTACCTGGTTGGGATCGGCGCTAGTCGCCGCCAGCATCTTGCGCACCCTTTCCTCGGTAGGGAGAACGATGGGCAGTCCGTCCGTCCAGCCGCGGTCATAGAACAGCTGCTGGAGGTTTTCTTCCGTGTCCGGTTTTAAAAAGGCGCCTGGCTGACCCGAAAAGTCGGTCTGGGCAGCTTTAAACTTCAGTTTTTTGGGATCGATCTGCTTCGTCAGATTGTCAATGATATCATCGATCACCGGCCGCCCCGTATCCGGGTTGGGTCCGGTGACATAGGCGTCAAGCTGTTCGTCGGACATGCCGATCACAGGATGAGGGGTGAAGAGGAAGGGTACATAACCTGCCTTACGGTCATCACGGACGACGGAGATGAAAGCCTCGGTGGTGAAGGGGGCAGTTGGGATGCCGTATTTCTGTTCCAGGGTGATCGCACAGTCGGCCACGGCCGGCACACAGCCGATTCAGCCGCCCACGCCCACCACCACCCCGTGGCCTTTTTCCTTGACCTCCTCCCAGAGTTCTTGGGCATCGTCGCGGAAGGCACTGCCGGCTTTGCGCCGGCGGATAGTAGTCACCGACGGCATGTTCTTCTCGAACCAGCGGTGGATGGCATTCATGAATTTGTAGCTGCCGCCGTAGCCGATATCCACCAGGTAGATGGTCTTGCCTTCGATGCTGTTCAGTCGTTTAGCCAGGGACTCCGCGGCCACCGATTGGCCGGCAAATACCCCCTGGTTCTGGACGGTGCCCAGCGGTTCTGGATTCACTACGTCAGTAAGTAATGTTATCGCCATATTATCGCCTCCATCCTCGTTATCTTACGGTGATAAATTTTACATGCCCATATTTTTAAATTATCAATACATCTTTGCAACAAATTATTCTTGATTTCTTTTATTCTTTGCCCGGGCACTTTCCTGGCCCAGGTCAGGTCGGCTTTTGCTTTACCCCAGCCCGAATCCGTAGTCTGGTAGGAGGTCGCGGTTTTCCGCCATTTCAACCGCCCTCTTCATGGCCAGTCCATCCTGCCAGTTCCACGGGATCCATCCCCTGGGTGTGAATGGTGCGCATAGAGTCCACCGTTCCTCATCGGCTTTATAACCGGTGGCGGCCAGACGCTGAGATATTGACTTAAAAATTTGTGACTGTTACTCAAATCCATCCAATCATATTCTTAGTTTCAAACTAAAATGCAGACTTTAATTTATTGGTTAGCATGCTAACCAAATCACCAGTTATAGCCAGTCCGGCGGGCCCACTTGTTTTTGTTTATCATAGATATCATTGTAGTAAACGGTCCCAAGGCTTTTGATAACCTCCAATCGTTTTTCGTTTATTGGTTCATCTGGGCACGCTCGCATTATTGCTTGATGACGGGCGTTGAAACCTGCTTTAAACTCCGGATGGGTAATAATGAACAAATCATTGTTCCTGATCGCACGCGTTACCCGTTCTCCAGTTTCAATCGGATCCATCCATACGCTAGTATCTCTTGGTGTTTGTGGCGGTTTATTTTCTTTATTCGTCGAGTCAGTTTTTTCTTCATTCTTTAGATGAGCAGGTCTATTCTCGTTCGAAGATACTCCTAAATTAGTCCTCGTTGGCCCGGGAACTAATACTGAGACTCCAATATTCGTATTTTGTAGTTCGGTAGCTAGAGCCTCCATCATACCTGCTACGGCATATTTCGTCGTGCAGTAAGGGAGAGACAGTCCGGTAGCCGCGATACCGTTGGTCGAAGAAGTTGCTACAATATGCCCACCTTCGCCGTGCCTGAGAATGCGGGGCAGCATAGTCACTATTCCATTAATCACACCGCCCAGATTCACATTTAGGCTATAGTCCCAATCTTTATATGTAAGTTCATCCACGGACCCTACCGAACCTACACCAGCATTATTCACTAAAACATGAATTTTATCGAAAACTTTTTCAGCCTCATCAGCAGCCTTTGCGTAGGCAACCCGATCAGTGACATCGAGCCTGATTGCATGAACCGGTAGTCTCTTGTCATTGAAATATGCCATTGCCTCGTCCAGGGCGCTTCGTCGAGCATCAACAATTACTACCTTCATCCCATATTTGGAGCAGGCTTTTGCAATTCCTAATCCAATTCCACTGGCACCCCCGGTAATAAAAGCTACCTTTCCTTCAAATATCTGCATTTTTCACTCCAAGTTATTTACTCTAACTGATAATACCCAAATCGATTGATAGCTATATTGATATTATTTTTAGTGTTTAACCACAAGTTTTACACCTTAATTTTTCTTTCATTTTTTGGATAGTTGACTCGAGTCCAGCCAACCACCAAACTGAACTGAGTCAACTATCACAATAAAGGAGGGGTTACGAAAATTCCGCTTGAAGTTAAGTAACTTAAAACCCCATTGACTTCTTCAGCGATTGGTCGATCCAGACATATCTTACCCAATCATTATGAGGCATGTATCCTACTCGATTTTCTCCTGTATAGTTTTTGATCCATGGCCACCACACACTATACTGAGGATATCGTGGAGTAGGAACAACATAAGCTTGTTCCAGCACATATTTCATGAGTTCCTTGGTCACCAACATGGCCCCGTTGAAATCAGTGATAGCCTGTCTCCTCGCCTTATTAGCCATTTCATTTACATAAGGGTCATCGACCATTGATCCATCACTAAAATTACTTGGATTTGTATAAGCTGTCTGTTCGGGCCATGTGCACGTGGGAGCATAGAATAGTGCTATTGCATGGTATTTTCTGCTTTGAGCAACTGACATCAAAGTATTGGCTTCGATTAAGCTAAGTTTCAATTTAACGTCCACTCTAGACCACATTTCTTGGATAATAGAGTAGTAATCAGAGTTGTCACTAGTTAGGGTTAGGTCTATTTCAAAACCATTAGGATAACCCGCTTCCGCAAGTAATTCCTTTGCTTTTTCTGGATTATAAGTATAGAGTTCCTTAACACTATCAGGGCACTCAGGATCATCCAGGCCAAGATAGATATCTTCATACCCTGGAGCTTTATATGAAGGCCAACTTACTATTTGTCCAAGACCATCATATAGATTATCGTTAATTGTGTTGAAATCGGTTGCCATCATCAGTGCTCGACGTACTTTAAGATTATCAAAAGGAGCTACATCAACTCTCATCCACAAAGGGAATACGTTGAAAGATCCGCCTTCAGTCTTCACCAATCTTGATTCGGTGTTTAATATCTCGTCACTTCTTTCCGGTATGATTGCTTCCGCCTGATCAACTTTTGCAGTTCGGATAGCCGCATCTTGGGTTGATTGATCGGTAATTACATAATACTTAAAGCTATCGATATAAGGTAGTTGATTCCCTTTTCCAGGGCCAACTGGATCATTCATCCAATAATTATCATTCCTTACTAAAGAAACCATGCTTCCGGAGACGTAATCAGTTATTATAAAAGGCCCCGTACCAATACAATTTTCGGGATAGGCAGCTTTTAGTCCGTATTTTTCCCATATCTCTGGTGGGTAAATTAACACAAGACCGAAAGTACGTAACGACGTGCCCATAAATTTATCATAATCAAGAGTAAGTGATAGTTCCCATGGGCCAGTTTTAACCACCTCAACTCCTCTATCATCAGGAAACATTTGATAAGCCGCAGAATCAGGATTGTTATTCCAATTATTCAAACAAAATAAGACATCGTCTGCAGTCATTTCGCGGCCGTTTACGATATTACTTGCTTCTTTGCCGGGGTAAACTGCATAATGTACACCTTTACGCACTTCTATCGTTGAAGTGACTGTTTTATCATCTGGATCTACTTGCCAATTCAGACTTTCGGCTGCAAAGCCTTGATTAAGTGAAGGTATGTACGTACCCATAGTATCAGCCCATGATATCTCATTCGTACCGTAACCGCCGGCAGGTCCTTTTGCCCAATTCCCTGATTGTATATATTCATGGCTTAGTAGTGAAGGGCGGCTGGTTCCAAGACGTATGTAATTAAAAATAGGCTCAGTGGTTAAATAAATGGCCATCGATCCACCATATTGCGGTTTTTCGGTAACTGTGGGGGTAGAGGTGGTCGGCGTACTTGTTTTCACAGTCGTGGTTGGCACGTTTGATGTAGTCGCGGGAGTAGAACCACTACAACCCGCAAAGGCTAAGGAGAAAATCATAATAATACTTACCACTAACCATATTAGCTTCTTTTTCATTTTCTATTAACTCCCATACCTTTTTTAGTACTTAGCATAAACCGGCACGATATTCTTGTATTTTGCCACTAAGCTATCCCAGTTTTTCGGCAGTTCAACTATCTTGGTTACGAAATTTTGTCCCGGGATCCGTGCTCCCGATTTGTAGTCAATGCCCCCAGGTCCACCGGCTACAAGAATCATGATTCCTTCTGTATCCCTTAATAAGTTTACCGGGGTATCCGGTTCCATATGCGGCATCGTCGATTGTTGAAATTGAGGTAATTTAGAAAAAGGAATAGTCGCCCTTTCTTTCAGATATTCTTTTATCTTCTTTTTTGTCCAGCCTTCATCGGCAAATAGCTTGGCTGCTCCTGGCGGAATCAGGTAACAGCAAAGGCCTTGCCCACGGATTTTGTTCACCATAGGATCGAGAAGACCCTTGGACCCTTCTCCAGACGGATTGGCCCAATCGAAAACATTAGGAAAGAACAGGGTTAGAGTATTATCCTCTTTCTTGAATCCGTATTCGACGCGCAGCGGCTCCCAGGGGCTTTCCTCCTCATTCTCTGCTACCACCATAGTGAACTTTCCGGGATTGCCGAAAGATCCTGCATCCTCAATACCCTTTCTTACACCACCGATGTTCTTGATTATCAACTCCAGTGATCGGCCGATGGCAGCGTTTGCGATGTCTCCCGGACTTAAAGCTCCAACCCCGGAATTGATGTGGATGTCTTTAGTAATGGAGCCACTTACGATCCAATAAGGTACCCATGATCCTTGGCTATCTTGCATAGTTGTGAAACGGCTTGTCGGATCATCCAAAGCCTTTAAACCAGCAATGATTACAGGCATGTGTGTCGGCAAGGCACCCGCCATAACGGCATTGATGGCTATTTTTTCAACTGTAGCTTTGCCCAACCGGGGTCCAAATCTCATAATGGTATGGTCAGCGGGTAGATCAATCCCGGTTAGCATCTCTACCACCGCTTCTTCAGTCGGTGGGAAAATTGGTAAGCCATCAGCCCAACCTCGGCGATAGAAAAACCGGTTTATCTCTTCGAGAGTACCACTGGCGATTATCCTTGGATTTCGTTCGTGATCTTTCTTTTTCGGAGATTTTTCCTCAGCCGTT
>JAEAME010001741.1_pt1 | contig 14095 bp, 12 predicted proteins | sample 8958731 | NCBI WGS metagenome assembly JAEAME01 (sample SAMN16933194, study PRJNA681113) | bioreactor sludge metagenome | isolation source: anerobic bioreactor sludge (Control) | place: India:Bengaluru | collected 2018-10-24 | reverse complement strand
TTCATGGTTTCCGTAAACGTATGAGCACAAAAAACGGCCGTAGAGTATTAGCAAGAAGACGCGCTAAAGGCAGAAAAGTTATATCTGCATAGATCACTGACCGTTTCAGTGGTCTTTTTTTTTAAGTATTTCGAAAAATGCAAAAATGTCTTTCTTAAATGGAGAGTGTGACAAATGTGTCCGACAGAACCGGAAGCTGTAAAGCATCGGGAGTGGGTTTGCATTTGTGATGATAACGGAGAGAGAAATTTTTCTGTTTTTCTCCATTTTGGGGAGATTTTTTTGTATGTTATGATTGCAGATTTGAGGGAAGAAACATGAGGAAATCTTTTCGTGTTAAGAAAGAAAAAGAATTTCAGAAAGTATTTCATAATGGTGTGTCCAAAGCGAATCGCCAATTCGTGATTTATGTGCTCGATAAAAAGGGACAACCGCATTTTCGGGTAGGCTTGTCCGTCGGCAAAAAAATCGGCAACGCCGTAGTGCGCAATGCGGTCAAAAGAAAAATCCGCCAAGCACTCACGGAAATGAAGGCAGATTTGGTTCAGGATATTGACTTCATCGTTATCGCACGCAAGCCGGTTGCTGAAATGTCGGCTGCGGAAGTAAAGAAAAGCCTGACCCATGTTCTTAAGCTTTCGAACCTTTTAAAAAACAAATAAACTATGTTATTCCTATTTAAGGAGGAGTTCTCTTGTCAAAGCGTAAGCGATTACTTTTTACACTCAGCTTATTTGCTGTTATGATGGTTCTATCAGCATGTGGAACGGAACCTATCACCTCAGAAAGTACCGGTTTTTGGGATCGGTATGTTGTTTTAAATTTCTCAAACATGATCGTGTGGTTGTCCAATCTCTTTTTCAGTAATTATGGCCTGGGAATCATTGCCTTCACAATCATCATCCGAGTTATCCTATTGCCGCTCAATCATTTTCAGACGAAGAGCACGAAAAAAATGTCGGCTGTTCAACCGAAGGTAAAAGCGTTGCAGGAAAAATATGCCTCTAAAGATCGGGAAACGCAAGAACGTCTGCAAAAGGAAGTTTCCAAGCTGTATGCAGATAATGATGTGAATCCTTATATGGGATGTTTGCCTGTTTTGGTTCAGATGCCTGTATTGATGGCACTGTATCAAGCAATCAGCCGGACTGAAATTTTGAAGAGCGGCAGCTTCCTCTGGATGAACCTGGGAGAACGCGATCCATTCTTTATTTTACCAGTAGTGGCCGCGATACTGACGTATGCCACCAGTAAGTTGACGATGATGTCACAAGCAGAAGCGAATTCTGCGACAAAATCGATGACGTACACGATGCCGATCATGATTTTGATGATGGGTATCAACTTCCCGAGTGCCCTGTCGTTGTACTGGGTAGCCAGCAATGCCTTCTCTGTAGGACAGACGATGTTGCTGAACAACCCTTATAAAGCCATCCGTGAGCGCGAAGAAGCTGAAGCTCAGGCAAAGGCGCGCGAAAAAGCATTGAAGAAAGCCCAAAATCCTAAAAAGAAAAAGAAAAACTAGTTAGACTTTGAAGTAGGAAAGGATGACATTCTATTATGGATAAAGTAATTGCGAAAGATACGACTGTTGACAAAGCGATCCGCAAAGGTCTGGATGTGTTGGGCGTCGATAGCCATGAGGCCGATATCGTCATAATCTCGGAAGGAAAAAAAGGGATTTTCGGATTCGGACAAAAAGAGGCCGTCGTGGAAATCACGCGCAAAGAAATCAGGGACTTTGATGAAGCCGGCGATATCCAATTAGCCGAAATCGAGGAGACAGTCGAAGATATCGTAGAAGATCTTGAAGAGGATTATCCGGAAGCTGCGGAAAAGATATTGGCTGATCAGCCTGAAGTCGATCGAATCATTTCTTCCGATGAGGAGGAAGATGCTGAAGCAGGGCATTTCCCGGAAGATTATGATGAAGAAGCCGGCAGAGCGGAAGCAATCGCCGCGGTGAGCGCATATCTTGCCTCAGTGGCAGAGGCATACGGTGCTCCAGCAGTCGTTACGGTCGAAGAAAAGAACAATATGCTGATTTTCCAAATGGAAAGCGAAAAAGCCGGGTTGCTGATCGGCAAATACGGGAAAATCGTCAATGCTCTGCAGATATTGGCGCAAGCATTGGTGCAGCGCTACGTGCGCCGTCGTTTGTCCGTAATCGTGAATGTCGGTGACTACCGCGAGCGCCGGGCTGCCGTGCTGGAAAGCATCGCCGACCGGACTGCGGAACGCGTCATCAAAACGAAACAACCGGTATTTCTTGAGCCGCTGCCTGCTTTTGAAAGAAAACTGATCCACGCTCGTCTGAGCCAAAACAAACGCATCAAAACACACTCCGAAGGCAAAGAGCCGCATCGCTATCTGGTCGTTGAGATAGCGGAGTGATCGTACATCCAAAAATCGTCACCTGGGATAGGCTTTATTCCCGGTGATGATTTTTTTTGTTGTAGGGAGTAGGGGTCGCAAATTCCGCGAAGATGGACTAAACTGAAGGTAATACGAGCGGAAACGAGGGATATTATGGAGGAATTCAAGGCTTTATGGGCGGAAAACGCAGGTGCGGAAGTGAAGACAACGGTCAGAACCTTCAAAAAGGCGGACCTGCCGGATGGGGAAGTGCTGATCGAGGTCCACTATTCGAGCGTCAACTACAAGGACGGGCTGGCCGGAACCAATCCGAAAAGCGGGGTCATCCGCAATTATCCATTGATTCTGGGGATCGATCTGAGCGGTGTCGTAGTTGAATCGCTTGATCCGGCTTTCCGGGCAGGCGATAAGGTGATCGTGACAGGCTATGGTTTAGGGGTGACTCATTTCGGTGGTTTCAGCCAATTTGCCCGAGTCCCTGCCGCTTGGGTCGTTCCGCTGCCTGAAGGGTTGAGCCTGAGGGAAGCGATGATCATCGGAACGGCCGGATTCACAGCGGCGGAATCGGTTGATGCTTTGGAAAAACAGGGCGTCCAGCCGCAAACGGGCGCTGTTTTGGTGACGGGGGCCTCCGGCGGCGTCGGCGGGATGGCCGTCACTATGCTGAAGCGTCGCGGATATACCATCGAAGCTATGTCACGGAAAAAAGCGGACTGCACGGATTACCTGAAGCAACTCGGTGCTTCAGCGGTTCTGCATCCGGCTGAAGCGTCGCTGGAGAAGACACGGCCATTGGCGCAGCAACGTTGGTCGGCAAGCGTTGATCCGGTCGGCGGTCCGATGCTGCCGGATTTGCTGGCGCAGCTGCATTACGGCGGAAGTCTGGCCTTGAGCGGAAATGCCGGCGGAATCTCTTTTGAAGCGACCGTGCTGCCCTTCATCCTGCGGGGCATCAAACTTGTCGGGATCGATTCAGTGAACCATCCTTACGCGGAACGCGTCAAGCTATGGGAGCGCATCGCCAACGATCTGAAGCCGGAAAAGCTGGAGCTGTTGGTCGAACAGGAGATCACGCTGGAGGACCTGCCTGTGGCTTTCGAGAAAATCATGAACGGGAAAATGCATGGGCGGACTTTAGTGAAACTGAAATAAGGGGTCTGATCGGATTATCCGGATCAAAAAACGACGGGGCTGGGAAATAACTAACTAAATTAGAAAACACCGTCATATCTTGGAAAATTAATCCTTGATATGACGGTGTTTTTAACTAATCAGATTTAAAAATTATTATAAGAAGTGGCTTTTTTCCCAGTCCCGTCGTTTTTTTGATTGCGTTGTCCAGCGTGGCAACACTTCATAAAACAAAGGAATCGGGTAACTTGTCTATACAAGTTTACGAATCGCGGTCGGAAAACGTTTGCAATATTTATTTGTGAGCGGTAGAATATAGATGTGACTAACATGTATATACAAGTTCAAGGAGGAGAAAAAGATGGTAGATTTCAACAAAGATGCAAAAGATCTGCTGGAACATATCGGAGGTCCCGATAATATTTCGGCAGTCAGCCACTGTGCCACGCGGATGCGTTTCGTCCTGAATGACCCCGCTGCCGCCAACGTCAAAAAGATCGAAGACATACCCGCAGTAAAAGGCACGTTCACGCAGGCCGGGCAATTCCAGGTCATCATCGGCAATGAGGTGCCGCAGTTCTACAACGAGTTCGCAAAGGTATCCGGCAAAGAAGGCGTCTCGAAAGACGAGGCAAAAGCGGCAGCCAAGCAGAACCAGAATGTGGTGCAGCGTGCCATGGCTGTGCTGGCGGAAATCTTTACGCCGCTGATTCCCGCCATCGTGGTCGGGGGTCTGATCCTCGGCTTCCGCAATGTGCTTGAAGGGATCAATTTCGCCAACGGCACGATCGTTTCCAACTCGCAGTTCTGGACAGGCGTCAATGATTTCCTTTGGCTGATCGGCGAAGCGATTTTCCACTTCCTGCCGGTAGGCATCACTTGGAGCATCACGAAGAAGATGGGCACTACGCAAATACTGGGTATCGTTTTAGGGATCACATTGGTTTCTCCGCAATTATTGAATGCCTATGCTGTCGCGGGTGCAGAAGAGATTCCATTCTGGGATTTCGGTGCCTTCACGATCAACAAGATCGGTTATCAAGCGCAAGTCATCCCTGCCATGTTGGCGGGCTTCGTGTTGGCCTACCTGGAAATCTGGCTGCGTAAATGGATTCCGCAGTACATTTCGATGATTTTTGTTCCGTTGTTGGCTTTGGTTCCCACCGTCATCATCGCGCATACGGTGCTCGGCCCCATCGGCTGGACGATCGGGCAATGGGTTTCCGAAGTCGTCTATGCCGGGTTGACAGGCAACTTCAGATGGCTGTTCGGTCTGTTCTTCGGTACACTCTATTCGCCGCTCGTCATCACGGGGCTGCACCATATGTCCAATGCCATCGACCTGCAGCTGATCGCCGATTTCGGCGGCACGAACCTGTGGCCGATGATCGCACTTTCGAATATTGCCCAGGGGTCGGCTGTATTGGCGATCATCTTCCTGCACAGAGGCAATGAGAAAGAGGAACAGGTTTCCATCCCGGCAGCGATTTCCTGCTTCTTGGGCGTAACCGAGCCGGCCATGTTCGGGATCAACATCAAATACATCTATCCTTTCGTTGCCGCAATGATCGGATCGGGAATCGCCGGGCTGGTGGCGACGACTTTCAACGTCATGGCGAACAGCATCGGGGTCGGCGGAATCCCGGGTTTCCTGAGCATCCAGACCGATTCGATGGCGATGTTCTTCGTCTGCATGGCGATTGCGATCGTTGTGCCGATCCTGCTGACGGTTTTGTTCGAGAAAAAACAACTTTTCGTTCCCAAAGAGGATGTCGCGGAGGCGCCGGTCATCCAAACGCAAAAATAAAAAGTGAATTGCTGGAGGCAAAAAGCTGTTCATCAGGCTTTTTGCCTTCAGTCATAGTACAGGAGGCCTTACAATGAAGCAATTTCAAAAAAAAGTGATCTATCAGCTGTATCCAAAATCATTCAAGGATTCCGACGGCGACGGCATCGGCGATATCCAAGGGATCATCAGCAAAGTGCCTTATTTGGCGGAACTGGGCATCGATATGATCTGGATGAATCCGGTTTTCGTATCCCCGCAGATGGACAACGGCTATGACATCACGGATTATTACGCCATCGATCCGGTTTTCGGCACGATGGCGGATCTGGAGGAACTGATCGGGAAGCTGAAGCAGCATGGCATCGAAATTATGTTCGACATGGTGTTCAACCATACGTCGACTACGCATGAGTGGTTCCGGAAAGCCTTGGCCGGGGATAGAGAATACCAGAATTATTACATTATCCGCGATCCGAAAGCGGACGGCAGCCTGCCGACCAATTGGCAATCGAAATTCGGCGGAGAGGCCTGGGCGCCGTTCGGGGACACCGGCAAGTACTACCTGCATCTGTTCGACATCACGCAGGCCGATCTCAATTGGCGCAATCCGAAAGTACGCCAGGAACTGCAGAAAGTCGTCAACTTCTGGTTGGGAAAGGGCATCAAAGGCTTCCGTTTCGATGTGTTCAATCTTATCGGCAAGGACGTCGCGTTGGTCGACAGTGAAGGGGACAACGAAAAGAGCCTTTACACCGACCGCCCGATCGTCCATGAGTACATCCGGGAAATGAATCAAGCAACGTTCGGCACATTGGAGGATATCGTGACGGTCGGCGAAATGTCTTCGATGACGCTGGAAAATGGGATCCTTTATTCGAACCCGGATCGGAACGAATTATCGATGGTCTTCAATTTCCATCACCTCAAGGTCGATTACAAAGATGGGGAAAAATGGACGGATCATCCGTTCGATTTCCTCGAACTGAAACGGATCCTGAACGAATGGCAGGCGGGGATGTCGGATGGCAACGGCTGGAATGCGTTGTTCTGGAACAACCATGACCAGCCGCGGGCCAACAGCCGCTTCGGCGATCCGGAACGCTATCCTTTCGAAACAGCCTCCATGCTGGCACAGACGGTCCATCTGCTGCGGGGAACGCCTTATATCTATCAGGGCGAGGAAATCGGCATGACGAATCCGAATTATGACGACATCAGCATCTACCGGGATATCGAATCGCACAATGCCTACCGGAATCTGAAGCTAGCCGGATTGACGCATCCGGAAGCCATGCGCATCATCAAGCAGAAATCCCGCGATAACAGCCGGACGCCGATGCAGTGGGACGGCAGCAAGCACGCCGGCTTCACGACCGGCGAGCCTTGGCTGCAGGTGGCAGCCAACTATCCGCAAGTGAACGTCGAAAAGGAGCTCGCTGAAGGCAGAATTTTCCGTTATTACCAGGAACTGATCCGCATCCGCAAGGAGCATCCGGTCATTGCGGATGGTTCCTACACGGGCATCCTTTTGGACGATCCCGAAGTCTTCGCCTACATCCGCGAGAACGAGGAGGAAAAGGTGCTGGTCCTGAACCATTTCTATGCCGGTGATTATACGATCGACATACCGGAAGAATTTGTAACCGGGGATGCCCGTGTCCTCGTCGGAAATTACGGCGAAAGGCCGCTTGCGCCGTCCTTCACGCTGAAGCCGTACGAAACCATCGCTTTCAGGCTGAGCAAATAAACGCTAAGAAGGGGCAGCTCAAAATAAAATGAGCTGCCCCTTCTTTGTGCCTTATGCCGGTGAGGCGGCTAGCGGCTGAACCTTCTCTCAGTCCCGGTGAAGTGCACGCTCACCGGAGTACAACGGTAACTGTCGGCGTGAACTCCGACGAAGCGGCACTCATCGGAGTTGGCAAGCAAGCCGGTGGCTGAACTCCGGCGGGGCCTGCGCTCGCCGGAGGAGGGAGATACCGAAAGCTGCCTGAGGACGAAAAAAGCTGCCTCCAGACGAAGAGGCAGCTTTTGTTCTTCTTTGTGCTTGAAATCGGAAACCATTTCCGGGAAAGTCTTTTAGGACAGGGTGCGCTTTTCGCCATCGAGATCGATGAATGGTTGGATGTCCTGCACATATTCCAAGGTTCCCATATAGCTGCCGTCGTCGTCCCTGACGGCGCGGTAGGTGACCAGGATGAATTTGCCCATGGCGCGGAACCACATCGATTCGCTCTCCTTCGCGCCCGATTTCAGGTCCGCCAGCAGCTTGGTGACGATCGGAAGGCTTTTCGGCGGATGGCAGTTCAGCACGTCACGGCCGATCGCACTGCTGGTGCGCTTGAAGAATTTTTCTTCGCCGTTGTCGTTGTAGTAGCGCACGATGTTGTCGGCATCGACGAAAGTCAATTCCAAGGGGATGTTGTTCAGCATCTTCTCCAGTTGGTGCGGCGTCAGGTGTCCGGTTTGGAAATTGATGTAAGAGTCGTTTTCGAATTCCTTTGTTTCACGTGAAACATTTTCTGGGAGGGAACGTTCCGGCACCCATTTCGCTTCCGGTTTGACGATGCAATAGCCGATTTCTTCGGACTCCTTGGCGATCTGGAGCCAATGGTCCTCGTTGAAGATATCGGTGATCATCGGCAGGAGGATGTCCTCTTCCTTCGTGATCATTTCTTTCATTTCGTATTTCAGGTCGGAGAAGGCTTTCGGGATTGTTTCAAACTCTTCGTTTTGCAGCAGGGCTTTGAAGGCCTTGAACATGCTGCGGATTTCGTCATCGACGCCCCACATGACTTTCGGCGGGGCCGTGATGCCTTTGCTCTCCATGATCGGGAAGATGGCGTATTCTTTGCGGGCATAATGCTTGTCGAATTCCCCGAGCAGCGCCAATTGGTTCTGGATGCCTTTTTTGAGTTCGGGCTCTTTTGTCTCGAGATAGACATCCAACAACTTGCTGACTTTTTCCAGCGTATTTTCGATGGCCAGATTCTCGAGTTTCAAAACCTGGATCGGATGCCCGGCATGCTGCTGTTCTGCTGAAGTGGTGTAGACCGCTTCGATGGATCCGCCGAAGAGCGAGGCATGCACGTTGCAGAGGCGCTGGATATCCTCCGCCTCGATCCCTTTCCCCATCAAGCCTTGCTCCATGACGGAAATCTCATAGGCGCTGACGCCGGTGAAATGTTTCTTGAAGTCGGCCTGCACTTTATCCCAATCCTCCCCGTCATGCAGACGCAGGATGAGGCTCTGCAGGATGTCCTGGCGCTCCTGGAATTCCTTTGAACCCATACGGGCACTTCCGCCAACGGCTGGCGCCGCTGCTTCTGTTTCGGCCGGAACAGCAGGGGATGCTGGCAGTTCTTTGACGCTGAATCCGTTCTTTGCCAGCGTTTCGGCGAAGGTCGCTTCCGGCACATCGTTGCGTTTGAGCGCTTTTCCGATGGTCATGATCCGGCCGGCGGTGTTGAGCATTTTGTCGCTGCGCAAAGGTTCAAAGCCCAGACTGATGATGACTTCTCTGATTTCAGGGTACTGCTTCACCAGATTGTAGACGGTATCGTTCAAACTGATTTCTTTCATAAATTTTCCACCTCTATTTGAACATTTGTGAAATGTTTCTTTTGATTGTTGTGCTGGCTTCATTATACTCGAAAGGAACGCCATAGCGCCACAGCATTCGTGCCTCGCGGCGATAGTTAGGGCAATGCCTTAGAAAGCGACTGTGATATAATGAAGGCAACTAAGGCAGAAGGTGGGAAAAAATATGAGAAAGAAAGTTTCGAACCTGATGGTAGCGGTGTTGGTGCCCTTATTAGCTTCTTGCAGTCTCTTCGGAGGATCGGACACCGATTCATCGGCTGATTCTTCAGCTGTCAGCAGTGTGTCCTCTTCCGTATCCAGTTCGACAGACAACGGCTCAGCTTCCTCATCCTCGTCGGAGCCTGCATACGCAGCTGCGATCGAGGCTTATTATCCGTTCAGTACATCCGTATTCACAAAATATCTGGGCGAAGGGAATGAATACGCTTCCTTCACCGTCTATCCGCAATACATCGAAGGCAACCGGATGCAGATCACTTCCAATAATGGAGGCACACAGATCGTGACGGTGTTGGAACTGGCTGACGGCGAATTGAAGGAAGTGTTCTCGCGTCCGGAAACCTATTTCCGGGAAAACATGCTGGAAAAAACAGCCAGCGGTGATGCGGCAAACCAGCTGGATATTCTCCTGAAGGAGCCTTTGGAAGTCGGCAACAGCTGGGTGAATCCGAATGGGATCCCTTCCGAAATCACCAATCTGACGGCTACGATCGAAACGCCGATGGGGACGTTCGAAGCGCTTGAGGTGACGACAACCTATGAAACTTCCACAACCAAGGACTACTACGTCAAGGGCATGGGCTTGGTGAAGCGGGTGACGGATCTTGGGGACGGGATGACTGTTTCTTCCAGCCTTGAAGCCCGCAACGAGAATGTTCCGGAGACGCAACAGTTGCGCGTCTTTTACCCGGACAGCGAGCTGATGGGGCTGGACACAACCAGTGTGGACCTTTCCTATGCGACCAATGACATCACCCGCAATATTCTGGCCGAAGCGCTGAAGAATGTTGCTGATGCGCCGGGAGGCAGAGTGATCGGGCCGAATGTCAGCATCAACAGTCTGTCCTTGAGTGAGGACGGGCGCGTCTACGTCGATTTCTCGCAGGAATTCATTTCCGAGATGAATGCCGGCACATCGGCGGAATCGCTGATTCTGCAGGGGGTCGTCAATACGATCGGGCAATATTACGGTGTCCAGGAAGTCTACCTGACCGTAGCCGGCAAACCATACGAATCGGGACATATTCTGATGGCCGAGGGTGCTTATTTCACCGTAGACTATACGAACGTCAATGAATGACCGATCCTTACGCAAGCAAAAAAAGATGAAGCCGGCTTGGCTTCATCTTTTTTCCTTACAAACTATGTTTTCGGCGGGCAAATTCGACGAAGCGGAAGCGGTCCAAACGATGGCGTGACTCGGTGTACTGGAACAGCCGCGTATCCTCCAGGTAGACTTCGCTCTTGACGACAACCACGTGGGTATCGTTCTTCAGATTCATCAGCTTATGGTCTTCCCGCGTAGCCGGCTCCACGACGAATTCCTTTTTGGCATAAGCGATATTCAGGCCCAAATCATTTTCCAGATACGCATAGATGGAACTTTCGGCAGCTTCGGAAGGGATTTGTTCGATGATGTCATGGAAGAGGTAGTCCTTGTCCATGATGACGACTTCCCCGGCGATCTTCCGCAAACGGATCAGGGAAATCACTTCACGGCCGGGATCCACTTTCAGCGCTTCGGCAAGGAAATCGGGAATGGGTTCGAGCTTGTTCTTGATGACAATCGTTTCATTTGGGATCTGTTGGGAATCCTGAAGCTCTTTGAAGCTGGTCAGCCCGGAAACAGGAAAATTGAACTTTCTGATGTCCAACACGATCGAACCTTTGCCTTGTTTCTTCTGGATATAGCCACCCTCGAGCAACAGAGCCAAAGCCTTCCTGATGGTTTCCCGAGAAACCTTATAGTGGTCCGAAAGGTTCTTTTCGCTAGGCAACAGAGATCCGGCCTCGAATTCTGCATGTTCAATTTTTTTTCTCAAATCCATGTAGATATCAAAGAATTTATTCATGATCATCGTTCCTCCTGTGGATGGATGGGGTTGTTGGAAATAAAATAAATAAGTTGAAAAAAGCATATTTAATAATATTATTCCAGTCTATTCTATAGGATAAAGCCGGAAATACAAAGAGAATCAGTTGTTTTTGATTTTGGCAGGGTTTACATACCGTTATTTTATCATATTATTGTCATTTACGGTGAAAAACAGTTGATTTTTGAATAAAAAAAGTGCGATTTTTTTAGGCAGAAATTCGGGCGTTTGCCTTTCTATTTAAAGGTAAAATTGAGTATTTCCGAACGAAAGGAAGTGAAAGAACTAAAAATGTTTGGAATATTCTGGGGTGATGTGCTATATTAAAAATGAAAAATTGATAATGGGGGAAATATGGATGAATACGGTTGTTTCTGTCGTCATGGGTAGTACTTCTGATTGGGAAACTATGAAAGAAGCTTGCTTGATACTGGATGAATTCGGCATAGCTTATGAAAAGAAGGTCGTATCGGCTCATCGGACACCGGATCTGATGTTCGCTTTTGCGGAACAGGCGCGGGCAGCGGGCACGAAAGTCATCATTGCCGGCGCAGGCGGGGCAGCGCATCTTCCCGGCATGATCGCCGCCAAAACGACGCTTCCGGTCATCGGAGTCCCGGTGCAATCGCGCGCATTAAACGGGATGGATTCTTTGCTGTCCATCGTCCAGATGCCCGGTGGAGTCCCGGTCGCGACTGTAGCCATCGGCAAAGCTGGGGCCATCAATGCCGGCTTGCTGGCAGTGCAGATCCTTTCGATCGAAGACAAGGATTTGGCCAATCGATTGGAAGAGAGACGGGAAGATTTAAAACAAAAAGTATTGGAAAGCAGTGAAGACCTTGTATAAAATACTGAAACCAAATGACGTCATCGGCATCATCGGCGGGGGGCAACTCGGGCGCATGATGGCGCAGTCCGCCAAGCGGATGGGATTCACCGTCGGAATTTTGGATCCGGGCGAAAACTGCCCGGCTGCACAGGTAGCGGATTGGCACATCCAGGCAGCTTACGCTGATGCTGTGGCATTGCGTGAACTGGCGGAAAAATCCGATGTCGTGACTTTCGAATTTGAGAACATCGATGCGGCAGCCTTGCAGGAAGTGGAAACACTGTCGAGCATTCCGCAAGGCAGCGAGATTTTGACGATCACCCAGGACCGCATCAAAGAGAAAGAATTCCTGCAGTCCGCCGGGGTACCGATCGCGCAATTCGCGGTCGTCGAAAATGCGGAACGATTGGACGCAGCCCTCAGTAAAATCGGCTATCCGAGTGTTTTAAAAACGACCCGTTTCGGGTATGATGGTAAGGGACAAGCTGTCCTGAAATCGGAAGCGGACAAGGAAGAAGCCATGAAACTGGCTGCCGACAGCATCTGCGTTCTGGAAGCTTGGGTTCCATTCACGAAAGAGCTCTCGGTCATGATCGTGCGCAACCAAAGAGGCGAAGCGACGGTTTTTCCGGTCTCCGAGAATATCCATGTCAATAACATTCTGCATGAGTCGATCGTGCCGGCCCGCGTCACGCCTGCGGTAGCCGAAAAAGCAAACAGAGCGGCCCATCAGATCGCCGATGCGCTGCAGTTGGTGGGCACGCTGGGCATCGAAATGTTCCTGGCTGCGGATGACACGATCTTCATCAACGAGTTGGCGCCGCGCCCGCACAATTCGGGCCATTACACGATCGAAGCAATGAACGTTTCCCAATTCGATGCCCATATCCAAGCGGTCGCCGGCTTGCCGATGCCGACAGCGCGGCAATTGTCGCCTGCCATTATGGTCAACATCCTCGGCCAGCATATGGACGGCACCATCGCGCTGCGGGAAGAAAAGGCCGATTGGTCTTTCCACTACTACGGCAAAGCGGAATCGCGCACAGACAGAAAAATGGGACACATCACCATTTTGACGGATGATCAAGAAGCAACCTTAAAAGAAATAGACAACACCCGAATCTGGAACGGAGGAACAATTTAAAATGATTACACGTTATACACGCCCTGAGATGGCTGAAGTTTGGTCCGAATACAATCGTTACAAATGCTGGCTGGAGGTCGAAATCCTGGCCGATGAAGCTTGGGCTGCCTTAGGCGAAATCCCTGCAGAAGACGTGGCTAAAATCCGCGCGAATGCAACATTCGACATCGACCGCATCCTGGAAATCGAAAAAGAGACGAGACATGACGTAGTGGCGTTCACACGCGCCGTTTCCGAATCTTTGGGAGAAGAAAGAAAATGGGTCCACTATGGCCTTACGAGTACCGATGTGGTCGATACTGCCTACGGCTACCAATTGAAGCAAGCCAATGACATCCTGCGTAAGGATTTGCAGAACATGCTGGAAATCATCGGCAACAAAGCCAAAGAACACAAAAAGACTGTCTGCATGGGCCGCACACATGGTGTTCATGCGGAACCCACTACATTCGGCTTGAAGCTGGCTACGATGTATTCGGAAATGAAACGCAACATCGAACGTTTTGAGCATGCCGCAAAAGGCGTTGAAGCCGGAAAAATCAGCGGGGCGGTAGGGACTTTCGCAAACATCCCGCCATTCGTGGAGGAGTATGTCTGCGGAAAATTGGGCACAAGACCGCAAGAAATCTCGACGCAAGTGCTGCCGCGCGATCTGCATGCCGAATACATGGCAACAATCGCCCTGATTGCGACAAGCATCGAACGCTTCGCTACCGAAATCCGCGGACTGCAGAAATCGGAAACCCGCGAAGTGGAAGAATTCTTCGCGAAAGGCCAAAAAGGCTCTTCCGCTATGCCGCACAAACGCAATCCGATCGGTTCCGAAAATATGGTCGGCCTTGCGCGCGTCATCCGCGGCTACATGGTCACCGCTTACGAAAATGTGGGCTTGTGGCATGAACGCGACATTTCCCACTCTTCAGCGGAACGGATCATCCTTCCGGACGCAACGACTCTGTTGAACTACCAATTGAACCGTTTTGCGAACATCATCAAGAACTTGACTGTGTTCCCTGAGAATATGCTGCGCAACATGAATGCGACATTCGGCTTGATCTACAGCCAACGCGTTCTTCTTAAACTGATCGACAAAGGCATGAGCCGTGAAGAAGCTTATGACTTGGTACAGCCGA
>JAEAME010001738.1_pt1 | contig 14100 bp, 9 predicted proteins | sample 8958731 | NCBI WGS metagenome assembly JAEAME01 (sample SAMN16933194, study PRJNA681113) | bioreactor sludge metagenome | isolation source: anerobic bioreactor sludge (Control) | place: India:Bengaluru | collected 2018-10-24 | reverse complement strand
AATTAAAGGAACGGTCAATGTTCCTGATGTGGCGTTTGAAAAATTGGGACGGCTTTTGATTAGCAATCCCGAGTCAATCTACGGAGGGAGCATTGATGGCAATATAGATGTTGCAGGTACGCTGGCGAATCCTTACTTGTCTGGTAATTTTGAATTCAATGAAGCCGTGGTGAGCGGAATTGGACTGTACAACGGCGGCGCGACTTTTCAATTAGCCAATCGCCTGTTCCAAGTCAATAACTTTTCTATCAACCGAGATGCAAAACCAATCATGAAATGTGATGGATCCTACAATTTTGATTCAGATCTATTAAGCTTCAATTTTGATGGAAATGATATTGATGTGAATTCGATAGTAACGACGTTATTTAATAAGCCCAGAATTTTAGAAGGTAACGGACTTTTTAAAGTCAAACTTTATGGACATTCCAATCGTCCTAAATTGTGTGGCAACATCGACATTAAAAATGGCAAGTTAGGTCCATTCGCGTTTACTCATGCTCAATTCGATCTGGGACCGGAAGTTAAGTTAGATTCATTGGCAAAGGCAGATTCGCTGTCGCCCAGTGGGATAATTTTTCATGATATTTTAATATCGCGAGCCGGACAGTTTGAGATTCGAGGCGATGGCATCATTCCATTTTCAGGTCAAATTCCAATGGACTTAACTTTGGGTGGAAATGGTAACATTTTATCGTTGCTACCAGAGCTAACTCCGTTTTTCAAAAAGACAAACAGTAAAGGCGAATGGACTGCCAATTTTGGTGGTCGGCCGGATAATCCGATTATCACGAGCGGGAAATTAGAATTTTCGAATGGATATTTGCGGTTGATGGATGTCGCTCCTGAAATAAGCAATATTACGGCTAAGGTGGAATTGGAACACGATGGTTTTTTAAATGTTAAATTTATTGCTGGAAAGATCAGAGGAAGAGAGTTTGTTTTCAGAAATGTTCGATCGGATTCGTTATTGATTGGTCCGCCAAGAGAAACTTTTTCCATTCCAGAGTATGGTTTGAATTTCGGAATTTTTACACTTGAAACTTCTCCGAAAGGAATACCATTGCGGATACCGGGTCTCATGGAAAAAGGTGAAGTCGGCCAATTTGTGGTCAGTGGAAAAACTGCTTTTGAGCCATTTACTCTTTCGGGGCCATTAGAGCAGCCGGTCGTAAGAGGAAAGATTCAGCTTCAAAATATAAATTTTACCTTTCCGTTTATTATTGACAGTTCAGTAGATACAGCCCAAACCAATCCCGTGGTTGAAGTCCTGACTCATATGGACTGGGATATTACGGCTGTAGCAGGTAAGGATGCCCACTACCAGAGAAACATCCCCAGCGGCCTGGATCATGTTTACCTTGATGTGATCGTAGATGCCGGCATCGGCGCGTTGGATTTTAAAGGTGTCATCAGCGATAAAACCTTTGGCGTTACTGGAACTATGGAATCGTCCCGAGGAAACGTCGAATATCTTGATCTGGATTTCCAGGTAGTCAAAGCCGGCGCTGAGTTTGATATGGATATTTCTCCAAAGCAGGATGTTGAGTTCGATAAGAGTTCACTGTTGCCGATTATTTATGGGGAGGCGAGAACTACGGTTATCGATTCAACCGGCTATCCCTATTATGTCTATTTGACGTTGTTGACTATCGATAAAGAAACCAAGCAAACTTTGAAGCGCGGTCGGCTGGGTGATGTTATTTTTCAACTTTCTGCGGATAATCCCAACCTCGGTTTTTCTGAAGGGGAACTTTTGGCTTCTTTAGGATATTCAATTTCGAACATGCCGAAAGTGGCGACCGATGTAATTGGAATCAGTACTGATAATTTATTATTTCGTCCTCTGTTCCGACCTTTCGAGCGTCAATTGGAGCGAACGCTGAGATTAGATATGGTTCGCTTGAGCTCGCGACTGGCTCGAAATCTGATCGAGATGAATCTGAACAATGAGCAAGAATTTGAATTCGATTCCAAACTGTTTTTGCTCCGAAGCACCAAGTTGAAAGTCGGAAAATATCTGGCTCAGCGACTTTTTTTGCTTTACACGGGTCAATTGGAAGCGGGCATGCACTATCGTTATCAAGAGGAAGGCTTTGGATTTCACCATACCTTGGGATTGGAATATCGTATCAATCCTCAACTGCTATTGCAGATGGAATATGATTATGATAGTCTGCTATTATGGCAAAAAGAAGATAAAAGAATTATGCTAAGGCATTCCTTTCCTTTTTAATAATTGGGAAAAATTAAATTTGAAATATTTTTTGCTTTACAAAGTTGTAAAAATTTCGTATCTTATGTGTTACATTAATCGGAGGTGTTAACAATGGGTTCCCGGCTCGGAAACAAAATTTCCATTGGACATATATATATAATTTTTTTTATATGGCTATTGGTTATTCCTCAGATAGCTTTCAGTCAATATACAACGGTAAAGCTACTAGGCGTAACAATCGAGGGTTTAAAAACAGCAGATCCCACCATGATCCAGATAAATTCTGGATTAACCCAGGGAAAAGAGATAACGGCTGATGATATTCAGATGGCCATTAAAAATCTTTGGAGCCTTAACCTTTTTTCTGATATCGAAATACTTCAAGATAAAGAGCTGGCTGGTGGCATTTATTTGACGATTCGTGTGAAAGAGTTTCCGCGGCTGGAAAGGTATGAGTTGACAGGCAACAAAAAAATCAAAAAGGAAGATATTGAGAAAGAGATGGATTTTTACCGGGGACAGGTTGTTTCTCCCTATAATATCAATAAAGCCCGTAGAAAATTGAAAAAGCTATATGCTGATAAAGGCTACCTGCTGGCAGAGATAACTCCGGAAACCTATGATTCAGAAAAAGAAGGCAAGGTCATTTTGACATTTAAAATTAAGGAAGGCAACAAAGTTCAGATAGAAAAGATTAATTTTGAAGGTAATGAACATTTTTCTGAAGGTAAATTGCGGAAGCAAATGAAAAAGACGAAGGAGGATCGCTGGTGGCGAGGTGCTGATTTTAGTCGCAAAGAATTCGAAGAAGATCTGGAAAAAGTGGTTGAATTTTATCGTAACGAAGGTTTCCGTGACGCCGAAGTACTTGGCGATTCTGTTTATTATGATGAAAGTAAAAAGGATATTTTTATCGATGTCGCTGTTCGAGAAGGTGATCGTTACTATATCGGCACCATAACTTTTGACGGAAATAAGCTTTATTCGGTTGAAATTTTGAACTCTCAGCTTGGTTTTGAATCCGGAGATGCTTATAGCCAGGAGAAAATTCAAAAAGCGATCATCGAGCGGCTGGGTGCGCTCTATTATGATTCCGGGTATATTTATTCACGAATCGATCCCAAAGAAACGCCGGTGGCGAAGGATACTGTCGATATACAATTTAGTATCACTGAAGGAAGTCCGGTTAAGATTAATCTGGTTCATATTGCTGGAAACACCAAAACCAAGGAAAAAGTCGTACGTCGCGAGCTTCGCATCAATCCAGGAGATACCTTTAGCAAAGCAGCTCTGGAGCGAAGCCAGCGTGAAGTGTGGGTATTAAATTATTTCTCTGATGTAAAAATAGACTATTGGCCGGTGAGTGAAGATCAGATCGATTTAAAATTTACTGTCGAGGAAAAATCGACTGATCTGGCAAACATGTCCGCTGGCTGGAGCGAACGGGATAAAATTATCGGCAGCATCGGTGTGGCGATGAACAATCTGTTCGGCAATGGTCAGCAATTGAGTTTCGATTGGAACTTCGGCCGCTATTATCGTTCCTTTCAAATTGGATTTACCGAGCCCTGGTTAATGGACACCCCGACGCTGGCAGGTTTCAGTGTTTACGATACCAAACGAGATGCGCGTTACATCGGCTATAGCCAGCGGAGCAGCGGAGGGCAATTTCGTTTGGGACGTCGCTTCCGCTGGCCGGACAACTATTTTCGAGGCGACTGGATTTACCGCATCGATCGAACTGAATTAAGTGACTTCTCATCAGCTGTTGTAAATGCTAATCCTAATAATATCGTTGGAGAAGATTGGCCTTTAACTTCAAGTAGTATCACCCAGATTATCAGCCGAAATAGCTTGAATAGACCGGAGTTCCCTACCGAGGGTTCGGAAGTTTCTTTGTCGAGCGAATTCGCTGGGGGAATTATCGGTGGAAACGTTGGCTATCACAAATATACCTTTGCAGCCAGTTGGTTTACGCCAGCTTTCTGGAAATTCGTTCTCTACAGCCATGCGACTGCTGGCTACCTTGAAGGCTGGACAAATGAGTCGAAAATTCCGTATCTTGAATATTTCTTCCTTGGCGGCGAAGGAATGTCCCGCTCTACGCCGCTAAGAGGCTATGATGATCCGTTGGCAGGATACGCCACTTCGTCAGGTGGAAAAGTTTTGATTAAATACGCCACTGAAATACGTTTCCCGATTATTGCCAATCCCACGGCGTTCGGTTTAATCTTTGCAGAAGCCGGGAATACCTGGCTTAATGCTTCCGATACGGATCCATTTGATTTAAAGCGCTCCGTTGGCATCGGTGCGAGAATCTACATGCCAATGATCGGCATCATTGGTTTCGATTATGCTTATGGTTTTGACAATTTCGATATCTATGGGAAGAGATTCGGCAAATGGAAACCGCATTTCGTTTTCGGGAGAAGTTTTTAAGGGACACGAGTTTGTTTAATTCTGAAAAATTTGATTCATAAAAATAGTTATTAGTCATAACCCAAATCTCAACAACAATGGAGGATAAGATGTTAGTCAGAAATCTATTGAAAGTTAGTGTCGTCCTAATGCTGATGCTGTTAATGGTCGTTCCCGGTTTTGGTCAAAAGCTAAAAGTCGGCGTTGTTCACTCTCAAAAAGTAATTGCTGATTTAAAAGAGTGGCAAGATGCCCAAAAGAAGCTGGATGAAGTGATTCGTCAGTGGGAAAATGAAGGACTGGAAATGCAGCAGAGGCTTCAACAACTGCGAGAGCAATACGATGCGCAGAGTCTATTATTGAGCGAAACGAAAAAGAAAGAAAAACAACAGGAACTCGAGGCGCTGTTAGCGCAGTTACAAAAATTCCAGCGCGATAAATTCGATCCGCAAGCTGGTGAAGCTGTGAAAAAGCAAGCAGAATTTATCCAACCGGTTCTGGATAAAATTAATACGGTAATCAAAAAAATTGGGGATGACGAAAAGTTCGATTATATTTTTGACACGAACAATGGTGCGATCCTTTATTTTGGTACTGATCAACCGGATTTGACTGATCGAGTCTTAGCAGAGTTGAACAAAGGTCAGACCGTAAAAGCGGAAGAACCAGCCGGTAAGGATAAATAGCAGCCGAATATTGATCATGCTTTATTAAGGAAAATTATGGAACTCACTTTAGCCGAAATTGCCAAAATAGTGCAGGGCGATCTTGAGGGGAACGGTGCCATAAAAATTCACGATGTGGCTAAAATCGAGCAAGCCAATACGGGGGAGATTACTTTTATTTCGAATCCGAAATATGCAAAATTTATTGACTCAACCGGTGCTTCAGCCGTTCTCGTTAGCCAGGATTTTCCTGAAACCAAAAAGCCAATAATTCGGGCGCAGAATCCCTATTTTTCGTTTCTCAAGATCTTGAAAATTTTTCATCCGTCAGGAGAAGCGCTGGTCGAAGGTATTCATCCCACAGCAATTATTGATCGATCAACCAAAATTGGGGCGAATGTTCGGATTGGCGCTGGCGTCATTATTGATCGAAATTGCAATATTGGTGATAATGTAACGATCTTTCCTGGCGTCGTCATCGCTCAGGAAGTGGCGATTGGAAATAATACGCTGATCTATGCTAACGTCGCTTTGCGGGAACAGGTGCGGATTGGCAACAACGTGATTATTCACAGCGGTACTGTTGTCGGTTCCGATGGTTTTGGTTTTGCCAAAGAGGGTCAGCAATATCATAAAATTCCGCAGGTCGGCACTGTGATAATTGAAGATGATGTGGAAATCGGAGCGAATTGTGCCATTGACCGAGCGACTTTAGGAGCAACGATCATTCGGAAGGGTGTCAAACTTGATAACCTTATCCAGGTTGCTCATAATGTAGAGATAGGTGAGAATACTGTCATCGCCGCTCAAACTGGAATTTCAGGCAGCACCAGGATTGGAAAAAACGTCATGATTGGTGGGCAGGTCGGATTCGTCGGTCATATCGAGCTTGGCGATAATACCACGATTGGCGCTCAATCTGGAGTTTCAAAAAGCTTACCTCCAAACTCGGTTTATTTCGGTTATCCGGCGCGACCCATAATGCAGGCAAAACGCGAAGAAGCAGCGCTGAGAAAATTACCAGAGCTGTTGAAAAGAGTAGCAGCGTTAGAAGAAAAATTGGCGGAACTTCAAAAGAAATAAGTTTTATAGTTAAGGGATGGTCCCTTGGATAACTTTTTATTGATCGCTTAGCAGTTTGAGATGTTAGTTACAGTAACGGAGGTGAGATGTTAAAAAATCAACGGACAATTAAAAAACCGGTTTCTATCGCTGGGGTTGGATTGCATACTGGCAATGTTTCGACTTTAACTTTTAAGCCAGCACCGGAAAACTATGGGATCCGTTTTAAACGGACCGATATTAAAGATTGTCCTGAAATTCTGGCTGATATAGACCATGTCGTTGATATTTCAAGAGGTACCACGATCAGTCAAAATGGTGCTGTCATTCATACAGTGGAGCACGTGTTAGCTGCTATTGCGGGACTGGAAATAGACAATATTTTGGTCGAATTGACGAACAATGAGCCGCCAGTGATCGATGGCAGCTCGCTGCCTTTTGTTGAGATTCTACTTGAAGCAGGATTTGAAGGTCAGAATGCACCAAAAGATTATATCGTTGTCGAAAATACGATCGCTTATCATAATGAAGAGCGCAAAGTCGATATTATTGTGGTGCCGTCCGATCAATTTCGGATCACGTTTATGGTGGATTATCAAAATCCAGCATTAGGCACTCAATATACGTCACTCTATTCACTCGAAGATGAATTTGTAACTGAATATGCGCCAGCCCGAACTTTCTGCTTCCTACATGAAGTTGAAATGCTGAAGGAACAGGGGCTTATTAAAGGAGGCTATGTCGATAACGCTATTGTAATCATCGACCGCAATATCGATGAGAGTGAATTTGATCGGTTGAAAAAACTCTTCAAGATTCCAGACTCGGTAGTGCTGGGTGGCAACGGCATTCTGGATGGCAAAGAATTGCGGTTCTCAAATGAGCCTGTTCGGCATAAAGCCATGGATTTAATTGGAGATCTGGCATTATTGGGCGTACCACTGATTGGTCATATTGTGGCAGCTCGGTCCGGTCATGCGGCTAATGTCGAATTAGTTAAAGTGCTGAGAAAAGAATTTGAGAAGAAGAAGATAACCTCAAAATATCAGAAGCGTACTGCCGGCAAAGATGTCGTTCTGGATATTAATGCGATTCAAAAGATATTGCCGCATCGCTATCCATTTTTGCTGGTAGATAAAATTATCGACCTGGTACCCAAAGAACACGTTGTCGGAATTAAAAATGTGACTGCGAATGAGCCTTTTTTTATCGGTCACTTTCCAGATCGTCCCATCATGCCTGGTGTGCTAATTATTGAAGCCATGGCGCAGGTGGGTGGCATTTTATTGCTTGATGCAGAGGCCGATCCCAGCGATAAATTGGTGTTCTTTACAGGACTTGATAATGTCAAATTCAGGAAACCGGTGCTTCCCGGCGATCAATTAAGGTTTGAATTGGATATGCTTCGCTATCGGCGATCAATTTGTAAGATGGGTGGGAAAGCCTTTGTCGGTGAAGATCTTGTTTGTGAAGCAGAATTATCCGCAGCGGTGGTAAAAAGATAACGGCCGTCTTTTTCTTATAGAAGATTCAATCGCACAAAATGTTGAATTTTCATTTATAATATAATTCGTAAAGAGAACTGAGAGATATTCTCGTAGCCTCTTTGTTTAAGATGAATGATCTAAAATAAATTTTGAATTCAAGCACTACAGTTTTTTGATCATGCCCCAAGAACATTCTAATTCGCAGGAGAAATTGAGTGATAAATATTCATCCCACTGCTATTGTTGACGCTAACGCCCAGATTGGCAAGGATGTTTCTATCGGTCCTTATGCTGTTGTTCAAGATGATGTCATTATTGGTGATGGTTGTCAAATAGCTTCGTATGTCATGATTCATTCGGGGACTCGAATCGGCAACAATAGTCGACTGTTTAGTGGAGCAATATTGGGAACCGATCCACAGGATCTCAAATATGCGGGTGAAAAAACGACTTTAGAGATCGGCGATAATACCACCATCAGGGAGTTTTGCACTTTGAACCGAGGCAGCTCCCATCGCTTGAAGACGGTAATCGGTTCCAATGTGCTATTGATGGCTTATGTACATGTCGCACATGACTGCATCATCGGAAATAACGTTATTCTGGCAAATGCAGTTAACATGGCAGGTCATGTGACGATTGAAGAATTTGCCTCGGTCGGTGGAATGACACCAATTCATCAATTTGTCAGAATTGGCAAACATTCGTTTGTTGGTGGCGGATTACGCGTGCCGAAGGATGTTCCTCCTTATATTCTTGCGGCGGATGAACCGCTAACCTATGAAGGCATCAATCGGGTGGGATTATCGCGCCGTGGATTTTCAATAGCAACTCTGTCAAAATTAAGACAGGCATATAAATTGCTGTACAGATCGGGGTTGAATGTCACTCAGGCATTAAACGAGATTGAAAGCAAGATGGAATTAATTCCTGAGATTCAATATATAATCAATTTTATTCAGGCGAGTGAACGTGGAATAATTAAATGATCGATGAGCAACTGGAGATTTCTGAATACTGGCGCCAAAGACTGTTATCATAATATGGCAATTGATGAGGTGTTAGCCACCAAGAGCGTTCCACATGATAAAAGGTCTATTTTTAGAGTTTATCGATGGCAGCCGTATGCAATCTCTTTAGGCTATAATCAGAATCCCAATGATCTCGACCTGGAACGATGTAAACAGGATAAAATTGATATTGTGCGACGGCCAACCGGAGGAAGGGCGGTTTTGCACGCGGAAGAAATTACTTATAGCATTATTATTCCGAAAAATTCAGAATTTTATTCTTCTGATGTGCTGGCTACCTATAATCGTATCAACCAAGGTATTTTAACCGGTCTTCATTTGCTCGGTGTCAAAGCCGAACTGGTGGAACATTCGTTGAATGAAGATAAAAAAAGCTTTTCTTATAAAGATAAAATACCATGTTTTTCACAGTCTGCTAAATTCGAAATTGCGTTCCAGGGCAAAAAATTGGTCGGTAGTGCACAGCGTCGCTATGAAAGTTCAATTTTGCAGCACGGCTCAATTTTAATTGGAGCTTATCACTTACGACTGGCTGATTATATTAAAACCTTGAAAGGTGCTAGCGCCGAAAAATTCAAACAAGCATTGGCCGAAAAAACCATTTCGATTTCTCAAATTTTACCTTCAAGAATAAATTATGATAAAATAATCTGGGCGATCAAGACAGGATTTCAAGAGCATTTCAATCTCGATTTTTTGGAAGGTCAATTAACGTCTCAAGAAAAGATTGAGGCACAGCGGTTAGCAAAAATCTACCAAAAGTCAGGAGGCAAAGAACATGAAAACTAATCGTATTTCATTTTTAATTGTCCTTTTAGTGCTGGGTTGCTGGACTGGCGCTTCAATTAGCCAGGATTTTGATTTAGAAGAAATGGTAATGCCCCCCTCCTCTGATCCACAAACAGCCAGGTCACAAGCGATTGCCAATCTGGATGACGCTGTGGCGCCATTATTAGACCTCTTTGGCTTCTACACCGGAGGTGGTCTGTATCACTCTGCCAAAACTCATGGCTTGGGAGGTTTTGATGTTGGAGTTCGGGTTGTAACGATGATGGTGTCTGAGGATCAGCAGCCAGATTTGCCCTTTCCAACGAATGATGCTGCTTATGGCGGAATCTTTCGGGATGTCAAGTTGATGCCGTTGCCAGTACTCCAGGTCAATCTGGGACTTGTGGGCAATTTGGAAGCGATGGGTCGTTTTTTCACTTATCCGGTCGGCGAGGGTGAAGATGAAGGAAATCTTACGCTGATCGGCTTAGGTGTAAAGTATGGCTTGCTTCAAAATATGTTACTGCCTCGCGTGGCTGTTGTCGCCTCATATCATTATTTAAATGTACCCGAGGCTTTCGATTTTGGTAGCGCCAATAATATCAGCGCCGCTTTGATTGTGAGCAAAGGCTTCGCGATCGTTGACGTCTATGGCGGATTGGGTTACGATTATACAACGTTGGCCATCGACCTGGACTTGGGTGAGCCAATTGGAACAGTTAAAAAAGAATATAATGGTTCCAATTTCAGAGGTAATCTGGGAATCAAACTCAAACCGATACCATTTCTCTACATCCATGCTGATTATAATTTCGGCGGGGTGCAAGGATTTAACGCAGGCTTGGGTATAAACTTTATGTAGCCAAAACCAACCCCGATCTCGGCTTTCGTGAGGTCGGGGTTTTTAAAATTTAGTCGGTCAAAAGCATAATGAGATGAAACGCGTTACTGTACTCGGCGCTACCGGTTCAATCGGCAGAAATTGCTTGCAAGTCATTAAGGCTTATCCTGATGAGTTTAAAATAATCGGCCTTTCAACACATCAGCGGGTGGACCTGCTGTACGAGCAATGCTTAGTATTTTGTCCGGCAATGGTTTGTATTACGGGCAAAGATTTTCCGATTGCGTTCTTTGAAAAAATCAAACAGCTCGGCATCGAAATCACCACTGGCACAGAAGGGTTGACCGACCTTGCTTCACGTGCTGACGTCGATATTTTAGTCAACGGTCTGGTTGGAACAAGTGGTCTGATGCCAACCCTGGCGGCGATCCGGCAAAAAATCGATATTGCTTTAGCAAATAAAGAAATACTGGTGATAGCTGGTAAAATTATCACCTCGCTGGCAGAACAGAACGACGTGAAAATATTGCCAGTTGATAGTGAACATAGCGCTATTTTTCAATGTATTCAGGGCGAAAATCCAATACAGATCAATCGCCTGATTCTCACCGCTTCGGGTGGGCCATTTCAAAAATACACGTTTGAGCAATTAGCAACAGTGACTTTAGAACAGGCGCTGAAACATCCCAATTGGGGCATGGGAAGTAAAATCACTATCGATTCAGCAACGATGATGAATAAGGGATTGGAAGTCATTGAAGCCCATTGGCTGTTTCGAGTCCCGGTTTCCCAGATCGAAGTGGTGATTCATCCCGAATCCATTATTCATTCGATGGTCGAGTTTATCGACGGGGCTATCAAAGCTCAGTTGGGGACGCCAGACATGAAGCTGGCGATTCAATATGCTTTGACCTATCCGAATCGAAAATTTATCCAGAGCGAACGAGTGTCATTTAGTTTGATAAATAAACTGACATTCGAGCCGCCCGATTTTCAAAGATTTCCAGCTATATCGCTGGCATATGAAGCTTTAAGAAATGGTGGCACCGCACCAGCGGTTTTGAATGCTGCCAATGAAGAAGCGATTCAACACTTTATGGGGCAAAAAATAAAATTCAATCAAATCGCCCAACTGGTTGAAAAAGCGCTGTCCCGGCATGAGCCAACAGTGGATCCGGATCTCGATGAAATTTTAGCAGCAGATCTATGGGCGAGGCATTTCGTCAAAGATGCTATTCAGGATGCTGAGGTTTTAGAAGTCTCGTTTTGAGGGGGAATAAAAAACAATTGAATTATCGGATCGATGGAGCACTGGAGTAATGGGTTATTGAAGCAATTTCAGCGCCAATATTCCAGCACTCGATTAATCCAGTTGGATTAAGAAATATTTTTAGCAATCAGTTTAGAAATTAAAAATGTTTGTATTTCGTTTTAGTGGGAGTATTAAATGGAAGCTTTATTAAGATTGATTATTGGACTTGGTATTTTGGTTTTTGTGCATGAATTGGGTCATTTTATATTAGCCAAATTAGTAGGGATTCGTGTCGATCGATTTTCGCTGGGATTCCCGCCAAGAATGTTCGGCAAAAAAATTGGAGAAACCGATTATTGCGTCTCCTGGATTCCGCTGGGCGGTTATGTAAAAATGGCTGGCATGATCGATGAAAGTCTGGACAAAGATTCGATAAAAGGTGAGCCCTGGGAATTTATGTCCAAGCCGATTTATCAGCGATTTTTGGTGATATTAGCCGGGCCAGTGATGAACATTGCTCTGGCGATTTTTATTTTCGCTGCGATTGCGTATGTAATAGGATTGAAAGAGCCTCTTGGCGTTTCGGTCGGTGAGATCAAATCACAGCAAGTCGTTGCCGCTACGTCATTGCAGCCGGGCGATATGATCACTTCGATCAATGGCAAGCCTATCAAAACCTGGACAGAAACCGAGCCTTTCACTCAAAAACCAGAGATGATCACCGTTGAATTGGAAAGAGATGGGCAACCACTGACGGCAAATTTTCAATCCACGTATCTTGATAGCTTTGAACAAACCTGGCCTCCGATCGTGGGCAGCCTGCAAGAAGATTTCCCGGGAGTGAAAGCCGGCCTTCAACTTGGTGATCGCATTGCAGCTATCGATGGCAAGCCGATCCGAACCTGGCATGAGCTAACAAACATAATTCACTCGAACCCTGAAAAGCCATTACAAATTGAATGGATCAGGAATGGAGAAATATTTAGCTCTGAAATTACGCCGCGCCAGCAGAAAATTCAGGATAAAAATATCGGACTGATCGGGATCAGTTTTCCGATGCAGGAACAGGATATCAGTCTGGCTCAATCCCTGATTCATGGGGCTAATTATTCCTGGCAAATCACCAAATTGATCGGTGTTTCATTAAACATGATTATTAGCGGACAGCAGGACATTAAAGAAGCCTTCGCTGGTCCGATTATGATCGCCAAATTAGCCAAAGATAGCGCGCGTGAGGGAGAGTCTAATTTTATTGCCTTCGTTGCTTTTTTAAGTTTGAATCTGGGCTTGTTAAATTTGCTTCCGATTCCGGTGTTGGATGGCGGGCACATCCTCTTCCTCCTGGTTGAAGCCATTATTCGACGACCGATTTCTCCAAAGGTTAAAATAGTGATCCAGCAAATCGGGATGGCGCTTATTATCGCACTCATGCTATTTGTTATTGTCAATGACATTCGGCGGGTCTGGTAATAAAGCTTTGAATAGAAACCAGTACATTAAGTACTGGTTTTTATTTTTGCTTAAGATTTAATAGAAAAATCTTGACAATGAGATATATTTTTGTTATTTTTTCATAACACCAAAAGTTAAGATTACAAATAATTTTTGTATTTAAAAAAATAGGTTAGAAATAAATCAGCTTAATTTAATACTCATTTTTTTAAAAAATAAAAGGGATCTAACATGATGAAGCTTGCGAATAGAATGTCGCGATTAGGAACGGAAACAGCGTTTGAAGTTCTCGCCAAAGCCAAGGCATTGGAAGCCAAAGGCAAAGAGGTGATCCATCTTGAAATTGGTGAGCCAGATTTTGACACGCCGAGAAATATCATTGATGCGGCCGTAAAGTCATTAAATAGTGGTAAAACGCATTATGGGCCGGCGGCTGGCGTCCCGGAATTACGAGCCGTTTTAGCTGAAGATATGGGAAAACGACGAAATATCAAAATTCAGCCGGAGCAGGTGGTGGTTACCCCGGGCGCTAAACCGATCATGTTTTTCACTTTGCTGGCGCTGATCAATGAGGGTGATGAGGTCATGTATCCGAACCCGGGATTCCCGATTTATGAATCGGTGATCGATTTTATCGGGGCAAAGTCAGTCCCTTATCCGCTTCGGGAGGAAAGGGAGTTCAGTTTCGATATTGATGAATTTATGTCGTTGATCACGCCCAAAACTAAATTAATCATTTTGAATACTCCTCAAAATCCTACTGGCGGGATCCTGACTGAGTCTGACTTGAAAGCTGTCGCTAAAGTTGCGCAGGAAAAAGATATTTACATTCTTTCTGATGAAGTTTATATGAATATTATTTACGAGGGCGTTCATCATAGTATCGCTGCTATTCCTGGCATGTTC
>JAEAME010001736.1_pt1 | contig 14118 bp, 12 predicted proteins | sample 8958731 | NCBI WGS metagenome assembly JAEAME01 (sample SAMN16933194, study PRJNA681113) | bioreactor sludge metagenome | isolation source: anerobic bioreactor sludge (Control) | place: India:Bengaluru | collected 2018-10-24 | reverse complement strand
TACGGATGAAATCCGTATTGATCCCGTATTTATCCCGTAATGATGCTGGGAGCCAGCTTGGATTTTGCCGTGGAATTTGCTCGGAAAGGCGGAGCCCGCAAAAAATGGCTGAGTTTCGTGCGTGGAAGTAACTCCGATGAGCTTCTCCAAGTTATGCGAGCGCAGCCGGGCGGCCCGGGCTGATCCTTATATCACAGGATCCGGCTGGAAACCAAGCGGGATAGACCGGTCCACACCAAAAAAAACGGGTCTCCAGGGGAATGCGCAAAGCAGGCGATATCGTTTGCCAGAACAAATAAAGCGGCTACATTATCCATAAAACCGCAGGGGAGGAATACAGCATGCCCACAGACCAAGAGATAGCCAGCAGAGTGAAACTTGAGCACATTGACAGGATCGCGGCCCGGATCGGCCTTAAACCGGAGGATCTGGAACATTATGGAGAACACAAGGCCAAGGTCCGGTTTTCCGCTCTGGACAGGATCAAGGACAATCCCCCCGGAAAGTTGATCCTGGTTTCCGCCATCACCCCCACCCCGGCAGGAGAGGGCAAAACCACGGTTTCCATCGGACTTTCGCAGGCACTTAACCTGAGCGGGAAAAAGTCCATCGTGGCCATCCGCGAACCCTCGCTGGGGCCTGTTTTTGGCATCAAAGGAGGCGCTGCCGGCGGCGGGTGGAGCCAGGTGTTGCCCATGGAGGACATCAACCTGCACTTCACCGGAGACTTTCATGCCATCACCACCGCCAACAACACTTTGGCCGCCTTGGTGGACAACTATATTTACCACAACAACGAGCTGAACCTGGATCCCCGCCGCATCACCTGGAAAAGGGTTCTGGACGTGAACGACCGCATGCTGCGCAAGATCGTGATCGGCCTGGGTGGCAGCAAACAGGGCTTCCCGCGCGAAGACGGTTTTGACATCACACCCGCCAGCGAGATCATGGCCATCCTCTGCCTGGCCAACAACATGGAGGAGCTGAAGGAAAAGATCGGCCAGATCACAGTGGGATTCAGCTACTCGGGCGAACCGGTGCATGTGAAACAGCTGGGCTACGAGGGCGCGATCGCCGCTTTGCTGAAAGACGCGCTGCAGCCAAACCTGGTCCAAACCACGGAAAACACCCCCGCCTTTGTGCACGGGGGGCCTTTTGCCAACATCGCCCAGGGCGCCAACTCCATCATCGCCACCAAAGCCGCGTTGCGCCTTTCCGAATATGTGGTTACGGAGGCGGGCTTCGGTTTCGATCTGGGGGCGGAAAAGTTTTTCGACCTGGTGTGCAGATACGGCCAGTTTTGCACGGATGCGGTGGTGCTGGTGGCCACGGTCCGGGCGCTCAAGCTGCACGGCGGCAAGAAATTGAAGGATATTTCCCAGCCCGACCCCAGGGCGGTGGAGGCCGGCCTTGACAATTTGGCCAAGCATCTGGAAAACATCAACAAATTCGGCATGAAATCGATCGTGGCCATCAACCGCTTTCCCAGCGACACCGAGGAAGAGATCAAGCTGGTACGGGATTTTGTGGCCTCCCAAGGCTTTGAATCCTCCGTGGCGGATTACCATGCCCAGGGCGGAAAAGGCGGATTGGAACTGGCCCAGCAGGTGATCGGGATGGTGGACAAGGCTGCCTGCCACTACCACAGCCTCTACGACTGGGACAGCCCGGTGGAGGACAAGATATTCACCGTGGCCAGCCAGATCTATGGCGCGCAGAAGGTTGACTATACTGCCGACGCCAAGGCCGACCTGAAAAAGATCAACAAATACGGCTTCGACAAATTGCCCATCTGCATCGCCAAAACCCAGAAATCGCTCTCCGACAATCCTGAGCTGATCGGCCGGCCCAAGGATTTTCTGGTGACGGTGCGCGAGATCGTGATCGCCAGCGGCGCGGGCTTCCTGGTGCCGATCACCGGTGAGATCATGCGCATGCCGGGACTGCCCAAACATCCCTCCGCCGAAACGATTGACATCGAAGGAGATGGCGACATCAGCGGTCTGTTCTGAAGCTGGAGCGATCAATCCCATGCATCTGCAGCCTGATCTCAGAACAGATGGTGGTTGTGGCGGACTGTGCAAGGCGGATGTTGATTTGCTGGCAAATATTTATGTTGACAGATAACGTCTGGCAAAAAACAATGCCTGCCAACTAAATAGAAAATTCAGAGGTTTTAATGACGATCAGAGGCAAGTGTTCTAAAGGTTTTGGCAGGCTAATCCCCGGTCTGGTTTTGGCGATCCTGTTCTGGATGGGCCCCGGAACGGCTTTGGCCGCCGACGAGGTTGCGATCCCCATGGCCACCTACGAAAGCAGCCTGAACTATTCCCACGCTTTCCCGCAGGGTTGGTACAAGCTCGACGCAGCCAACATCGAGGCGGCGCGGGCACGGATCGTGCCGGCTGATCTGGACAGCGTTTCACTGGCCAGCTCCCCGATGCACTTCCTCCTGACCCAAATAGACAGCCTGCGGATAAAATCCCTGTTTCTGGAAAACGCGGAAAACCTTGACGCGCCGATGCTGATGGTCCATACAGGACCCAACTATAAAAAATTCAACGCTGAGACCCAGGAGCACGTTAAAACGCGTTTTCAGGAGCTGCTTCTTCCCCCTGGCAGCAGTATCAGGGAACTGGACACCGCAGTCATACGCAAGGGGCTGAGGAAACATCTGCTGCTAACGGCCAGGGTGACAATGCCGAACGCGGCTGAAGAACGAAGTTACAGGGCCATCACCATCAACAGCGGGCGGCGCTCCTACACTTTCACGCTGCAGGGCGGCGAAGCCGACATCCAGCGTCTGACCCCAGTCCTGGAAACCGTGGCAGCATCGCTGAAAGATGACGGCAGGAGTCCGACCCTGGGATTCAGCAATCTTCCGCTGTGGCAGGAGATCTTGGTGCTGTTCCTTTTGTCGTTGTCCATCACCTGGGTGTTGAGGAGATTGATAAGACAGGACGCCCTCATGTACAGGCGCAGGCATCACCGCCGTGGCATAAGTTTCCTACCCCTGTTCCTGATCGTGTTTTCTTTTCTGCTGGCGATATCACTGCTGATGGCATCATGCCAGAGATGAATTCCAGCCTGTAATCCGGCAACGCTTGCGATCTTAGCTCCGGGTCCTTCAGATTTGGCTCAACAGCCTGCTTGGTCCGGTTTTTTTGAAGCTGGCGGCACAATTTCCTTGACGAAACCGCCGAGTTGAGATCAAAGTGATTTTTCAATAAACATGACAGGCGGATAAAGCATGCGCAAGATCATCATCGCGGGTAACTGGAAAATGAACAAGGACGCGTTCGAGACAGAACAGTTCTGCCGGGAATTGGGCACATACCTCAAGGATCATGATTCGGAGCGGGTTTTACCCTTGATCGCGCCGGTGTTTCCTTTTTTAGCCAAGGCCCAAACCACTCTCTGGGGCATGCCGGTGGCTGTCTGCGCCCAAGATGTGAGCGCGCAAAAAGAGGGGGCCTACACGGGTGAGGTTTCAGCCGCGCAACTGCGTTCCCTGGGGATAAGTCACTGCATCATCGGCCATTCCGAGCGGCGCCAGTATCACGCGGAGACGGACACCCTGGTCCGGGCCAAGCTGCTGCGGCTGCGGGAAAACGAGATCACCCCGCTGGTCTGCATCGGCGAAACGTTGGAGCAGCGTGAACAAGGCAACACGGAACAGGTGATCCTGAGGCAGTTGGAAGGCTGTTTTGAGCAGATCGAGATGCCCTCCGGCAAGGAAGCTGTGATCGCCTATGAGCCTGTGTGGGCAATCGGTACGGGCAAAACCGCCAGCGCCGCCCAGGCCCAGGAAGTCCACGCTTTGATCCGCGCCTGGCTGCAAAACCGCCATGGCAGCGAGACCGCGCAAAACATCCACATCCTCTACGGTGGCAGCGTGAAACCAGACAACATCAGGGAACTGCTGGAGCAGGAAGACATCGACGGTGGCCTGATCGGGGGCGCTTCGCTAAAGATGGAAGCTTTTTGCGCCATGATCGACACCGCCGTGCAAATAGCCACAGGAAACTGAAGATGCTGGACCTTAAATTCATCCGCTCCAATCCGGACCTGGTTCGGGAAGCGATCCGCAATAAAAACGAGAAGGCCGATCTGGACGCCCTGCTGGAAGTTGATGAAACCCGGCGCCGGCTGCAGTTCGAGTTCGATCAGCTCAAAGCCAGGCAGAACCAGGTTTCCCAGACCATCGCCCAAAAGAAGAAAGCCAAAGAAGACGCGGCTGAACTGCTGCTGGAGATGAGCGCGGTGGCGGATGAGATCAAGACGCTGAATTCCTCCCTCAACGAAGCCAACTCCCGGTTGGACCAGTTGCTGCTGCGGGTTCCCAATCTTCCGCATCCCTCTGTGTACGTGGGTTTGGACGAATCAGCCAACAGGGTTCTCCGCGAATGGGGGGCCAAACCCAGCTTTGACTTTGAGGCTCAAGACCATTTGGCACTGGCAGAACAAAACCAGCTTTTGGATCTGGCCCGGGGCGCCAAGCTCAGCGGTTCCGGCTTTCCGGTCTATACCGGCAGGGGGGCCTCGCTGGAACGGGCTTTGATTAATTTCATGCTCAATCACCACATCCGCGAACACGGCTACACCGAGGTGGCCGTCCCGGTTTTGGTGAACCGCAAAACCATGACTGGAACAGGCCAATTGCCCAAACTGGAAGAAGATATGTACCGGGTGGACCTGGATGACCTGTTTCTGATCCCCACCGCGGAAGTGCCGGTGACCAACCTACACGCGGAGGAGGTGCTCAGGCCAGAGCAACTGCCTCTTAAATATGTAGCTTACACGCCCTGTTTCCGCCGCGAGGCAGGCTCCTACGGCAAGGACACCCGCGGCCTACAGAGGCTGCACCAGTTCAACAAAGTGGAGATGGTGCGCCTGGTGGAGCCTGAGAGTTCATATGAGGCATTGGAAGAGATGCTTCTGGACGCCGAACACATCCTGCGGGCCCTGGGCCTGCATTACCGCGTGGTGGAACTCTGCACCGGGGATCTGAGCTTCGCCTCGGCCAAAACCTACGACCTTGAGGTCTGGGCGCCGGGCGTGGGCAAATATCTGGAAGTTTCCTCGGTGAGCAATTTCGAGGATTTCCAGGCCCGCCGCGCCAACATCCGCTACCGGGACAAAGACGGCAAACCGCGCTTTCTGCATACTCTCAACGGCTCGGGGCTGGCCACGCCGCGGCTGTTCATAGCGCTGCTGGAAAGCTATCAGAACGCCGCGGGCGGATTTGACCTGCCTGAGCCCTTGGTGGGTTATCTGGCCCAGCCTGGCCGCATTCAATGACAGAAAGCTTGGGATGAACGAGGATGGACGCCATGGATAAAAAAGAATTCGACTTCTTTGAACTGCTAAGGATCGTATTGAAAAACCGCTGGTTCATCATCATCTTTGTGGCGGTGGTGAGCATCGGCGCTGTGATCTACAGTTTGCTCACGCCGCAGATCTGGGAATCCAGCGCCAGTTTTTACGTGGTGGGAGACCAGGCCGGCGGCATGCCCTTGAACATCGAAGGCCTGAGCGGCTTCACCTCGCAACTGCTGGGTGCCAATAATTCCCAGAATGCCATCAACGCTGTCTCAGCCATGGGCTCAAGGAGTTTTTCCGAAGACGTGATCCGCCATTTCGGGCTGATCCGCTACTACGAGATCACCGAACAAGATTCGCTGATGGCAATGGACAAGGCGCTGAAAAAACTGCGTCAAAACACTTTGAGCATCGATTACAGCGCCGACACCGGGTTGGTGAGCGTGAGCGCTGAAACCAAGGACCGGAAACTTTCGCGCGACATCGTCGATTATTACCTGCAGAAGCTGGAGATCTACAACCGTGACCAGAAAGTAACCAAAGGCAAGATGAACCGGGAATTCCTGGAAAGCCGGGTACTGGAAACGAAAACGCAGATCGATTCCCTGTTGAACGCGGTGAAGGACTTTCAGACCAGGCACAATGCCGTCGACATCGAGACCCAGACCCAGACCTTGATCGGCTCCTACGCGGATGTGATCGCCAGCAAGATGCAGACCGACATCGAGCTGGAATTGGCACGAAAAAACTACGCCCCGGACTCACCGGTGGTGGCGGAACTCAAATCCCGCAGCGACGCTTTGGCCCGCCAAATCAGAGAACTGGAGGCGGGGGGCGGAGAACTGAAACCCCGTTACCTCATCGACATCGCCAGCCTGCCGGACCTGGGCTCACAATTCGCCCAGCTGAAAATGAACCTCGAGATCCAGTCCAAGGTATATGAATTCCTCTATCCGCAGTTTGAGGCCGCCCGTCTGGAGGAATTGAGGGACATGCCCACCCTGGATATCCTCGATACACCGCGGGAAGCGGGAATGCGGGTGCGCCCCAAGCGCGCCATGCTCTGTTTGATAGCCTTCGCGCTGGCCCTGGTGGCGGCGGTGGTCATCGCGCTGATCAAGAACGCTTTTGAGCAAAACAAAGAACGTATCAGGGAGATCAAAAAAGAGCTCTGACAAGGCCGCGCCCATGATTCTCAAACGCCTGGCCCCCAGTCTTGCCTACCTTGGCACCGCAGCTTTGGTGCTGGCAGCCGCGGCAGCCGCCCAAGGCATGGAACTGCCGCAGTTCGGCTTCATTGGGGCTGTTTTAGTGGCCTGGCTGATCACGGTGCTGCTGTTCGGGGTCAGCATCCGCAACAGCCTGCTGTTTACAGCCCTGTTTTTCATCAAGCCCATTCCGACTGCTTTTGTTTGCGTGCTGTTCATCCTGTTGATCAGCCTGTTGCTGGAATTTCAGAGAGGCGGGCTGCAAAGATTTTTCATTCCATATCCCCTGATGCTGGCGGCGCTGATCGCGACTTCTGTGTACGGAGTCCTCCGGGGCCGCGCCGACTGGGACACCAGCCTCTATTTTCTGTCCACGGCAATATTGCCGGCCATCGCTTTACTGATCCCGGCAAACAGCCGCTTGAAAAAGACGGATCACTTGCTTTGGCTGAAGGCAATTGTGCTGATCGGGACGTTTCTGGCCGGGGTGGGGGTGGCGATGGCCCTGCTCAATCCTGGCCAAAGATACGGATCGCTGTGGATCACGGCCATGACCATCAACGGTTTTTACACGCTGGCCTTCTTTTTTGGCATTGCCCTGGGAGTGAAGAGCGGCCGTTCATCTGAACGTTATCTGTGGTACGCGTGTTCTCTGCTGGTGCTGCTGGGCATGCTCTACACCTACACGCGGATAGTTCTGGTGGCCGTTTTCGCCGGGATCTTCCTGCTGATGCTGAAGCTGAAACGGATACGCCTGCTGGGCATGGGCCTGCTGCTGTTGCTGCCGCTGATCATTCCGTCGTCCATGGTCAGCCGCATCCAGATGGGTTTTGGTTTCGACTATTCGATCTTCATCCGCTTCGTGGCCTGGTATTATTCCCTGGGGCAGATAGCCAGCCACCCCTGGTTCGGGATCGGCATCGACGTCTGGAAAGACTGGTACGCCGGCGCGGTGCCGCTGGACATCCTCTACGCAGAGCATTCCCACAACCTGCCGCTGAAGATCTGGCTGGAATTGGGGGTGTTCGGCTTCATCAGTTATTTTTACGTGATCGGCGCGGTCCTGCGCGGATATTACCTGAAGGTGGTGAAGCATGACCAGAGCAACTTCCATCTGGTAGCGCTCATCGGGATCGTGGCGTTGCTGATCTCCTGCCTCACCGATATTTTCATCCAGCAATACCCCATTGCCCTGGTTTTCTGGGTGACGCTGGGCCTGATGTACATGCTTGCCCGCTCTCCGGCGGCAACCGAGGAACAATGAAAGAATTTCAACGCCTGGTGGATATCATCGCCCAGCTGCGCGAACCAGTTTCGGGCTGCCCCTGGGACATCAAGCAAACTTCTCAAAGCCTGGTACCAAACTTCATTGAGGAACTCTATGAGGCCGTGGAGGCCATCGAGGATGGCGATGACGCCGGCCTGATGGAGGAATTGGGAGACCTGATGCTGCACATAGTTTTCCAGGCCCGGATCGCCGAAGAGGAGCGCCGGTTCGATGTTGCGGACGTGCTGCGCAGCATAGCGGACAAACTGGTGAGACGGCATCCGCATGTCTTTGGCCAGCTTGACCTTGAGGATGCCGACGCGGTGAAAATGAACTGGGAACGCTTGAAAAAGGCTGAAAAAAAGGACCGCATAAGTGTTTTGGAGGGAATTCCCCGCTCGCTGCCGGCCTTGATCCATGCCCAACGCACCCAGGAAAAAGCAGCCTCGGTCGGTTTTGACTGGCAGGATCCCGAGCCCATTCTGGCCAAGCTGGATGAGGAGCGGGAAGAGCTTGCAGAGGCTCTGGCATCCGGCGACCACCAGATGATCAGAGAAGAACTGGGCGACATGATCTTCACCCTGGCAAACCTCGCCCGCAAGCTTCACATCGACGCGGAAAGCGCCCTCAAGGAAACATCCAGGAAGTTCTACCGGCGCTTCAACTACATTGAAGAGCACTACCGAACCAACGGAGAAGACATCCATGAAGCAAGCCTCGAAGAACTCGACGCCCTCTGGGATCTCGCGAAAAAAGACAGATAACTTCAAGGCCCTGCGCCTCTATCTGGTCTTGGGAAGCTTGCTGATCTTCATCGCTTTCGCCGTTTACGCCCAAATACTCATCCAAAACGCCAAACGCGAACAGGAGTATGTGCCCCGCATTTTTGCCCAGTACATCGCCTATACTGACGGCTATCTGCGGCAGTCCGAAAAATACGCCCAAATGCTGGCCGAGCTCACTTCCAAAAGCTTTGAATCCCTGCAGGAAACAGATTTTCAGGAAGCCATCAGCAACTACATAGTCTTCGAATTCCCCGCCAAAAACCCCATCCCGGTGATCATCACTGACGCCGACACCATTCCGCAGTTCTGGAATCAGATGCAGGTGCCCTCGGGTGTCAGTTATGATGAACTGTCCAGCGAAGACCGGCTCATCCTGGAACAGGAAATGCGGAAGATGGACCGCACCGAATTGCGGGAGGGCGACGAAGTTGTGAGCTCCATATTTATAGCCAAGCCGGTGTCGCTGCAGGATTTCATCAAGAGGATAGACTATTCCGTGGTGGTCACGGACCGGGCTAAAAAGCCTCTCTACTGGCGAAATGTGGAGATCCCGGAAGGTTTGAACTGGGAAGGCACAGACCCAACTCACAAGGCCTTGCTGCAAAAAAAGATGCAGCAAATGAGCGAAGTGCCTCTCTCGCAGGCCTCTGAACAACTGGGCTACATCTATTTCACTGCGCCCAAATCCCTGGCCCGCATCAGCTCACTGGTGTTATTGGAGCTGTTGCTGTTCGCGCTGATCCTGGCTTTTGGGGCCTACGGGCTGATCCTGCTGCACCGCACCGAAAAAGACACCCTCTGGATCGGCCTGGCCAAAGAAACCTCCCACCAGTTCGCGACTCCCATCACCTCGCTCTTGGGCTGGCTGGACCACCTCCGCGAAGCGCCTCCGGGAACCCTGTCCCAAGCTGAATACGACAGAGTGCTGGACCAAATGACCCTGGACCTGAACCTGCTCAGCTACAACGCTTCCCGGTTCGGCAAGGTAGGCTCGCGAACCAAACTTGTCTCCACGGAATTGCACGCCCTGCTGGAAGATATCACCTCCTATTTTCAGGACCGCATGCCCCATTTGGGCGCGCGCATCGACATCCATCTGATCTCCAAGATCCAGGGCGTGAATGTGCTGCTGGATAAAGACCTGTTCAAGTGGGCCATGGAAAACCTGATCAAAAACTGCGTTGACGCCATGTCCCACAAAGGCGGGAACATTTTGGTGACAGCCACCCAGAACAAGCAGCACGTTTACGTTCACGTCCGCGACGAAGGCAAAGGTATAGCCCATTCCCAATGGAAAAAGATCTTCGAGCCCGGGGTCACCACCAAAAATCGAGGCTGGGGCCTGGGTCTTAGCCTGGCCAAGCGCATCATTGAAGAATACCATCATGGCCGCATCCGGGTGCTGGAAAGCACTCTGGGGGAAGGAACCACCTTCGAGATCAAGCTTGCCAAAGAGCCCGCAAAATAGGAGTATGAAATGCGCCATTTACTTAGCTCCGCTCAAATGAAGGATCTGGATTCGCGCACCATCAACGACTATGGCCTTCCCGCCAGATTGTTGATGGAAAACGCCGGCCGAGCCTGCGCTGAGACCATAGTTGGCAACTATCCGGAACATCTCGCCGGAGGGGTCAGCGTTCTCTGCGGCCGCGGCAACAATGGCGGCGACGGGGCTGTGATCGCCCGCTGGTTGGCAAATTGGGGCTGTGATGTTATCATCCTTCGCGTGGGCAAAGGCGAGCTCAGCCCTGAAACGCAGATCAATCTGGACATGTGTGAACAGCTTGAGATACCCATCTTGGAAGTGTTTTCCCAAAGGGACCTGGCCAGGGCCAGGGATCATATCGCCAACAGCAGTTTGGTGATCGACGCCATCTTCGGCATCGGGTTCAAGGGAACGCTAAAACCATGGTTGGATCAGCTCTTTGAGCTGGTAAATTCCTGCTCGGATTTCACCGTGGCCATCGACATTCCCTCCGGTCTGGATTCTGATACCGGCTTTGGGATCAATCCCATCTACGCCGAGGCCACCATCGCCATCGCCAGCCTGAAAACAGGACACATTTTAGGTTTTGGGCGCGAAGCCTGTGGACACATGCATGTGGTGGATATCGGCATCCCCACCCGGCTTGACAAGGGTCGTGACACCGTTTTGCTTTTCGAGGAAGAGGATTTTTGCCCTCCCCCGCGGTCTCCGGAGTTTCACAAGAACGACTATGGCAAAGTATATGTCTTTGGCGGGATCCCGGGCTACACCGGCGCATCGGTGATGGCGGCCCACGCCGCTCTGCGTGCCGGTTGCGGCTACGTGTATGTCTTGCATCGGATAGAACTGATGGCGGTTTACGCCCTCAAACTCACGGAAGCCCTTTCCCTGGCCATCCCGGAGCAAGCCAAATCCGGCCTTCCCGACGCCAAAACCTTGCTGCATCTGCTGTCTGATGCCTCCGCGGTGCTAATTGGACCGGGGCTCGGGCGCGACGATTATTCCCTCGCGCTGCTGAAGACGGTGCTGAGAGAAGTGGAGCAGCCGCTGGTGGTGGATGCCGACGGGATCAACCTGATCTCTGAAAATCCCACCCTGTACAAATATCTGGCCAAACCGAACATCCTGCTCACCCCCCACTGGGGTGAGTTTGCCCGCCTGGCCATGCTGGACAAGGATGAGCTTGCCAAAGATTGCCTGGGAGCCCTCAGAAACTTCGTTAAAAAACACGGCGCCCGGATCCTGCTTAAAAGCCATTACAGCGTTTATCACGATGCCGGGCACGCTCTGGTTAACATCTCCGGCAATGATGGCCTGGCCACCGGAGGCAGCGGAGACGTTCTTGCGGGCATCATCACATCATTCCTGGCCCAGGGTGAAAGCATCCCGGCAGCCGCCATCAAAGCTTCATTTCTGCTGGGTAAAACCGCCGAAACCCTGGCAGCGCAACGCGCCACAGCTTCCATTTTGCCCACGGATATCATCGCCAACCTGTTTCTGAATGACAAAGAGGAATAAATGACCCCAAGAATCATCATCTTCCTGGCCCTGGCCCTGATGCTAACCACTCAGGCCTGCTCTGGAGAAAACGAAAAAACAGCACAAGGAGACACCTTGAACACATTAGCTGATATAAACACCCCCATTTTCTGGGCGGAAGGCCATCCCGGAAAATTGGACAGGGAAAAGTGGGTGGTGACAGTCACCGGTGCCTGCGAAAATCCCCGCTCCTTCACCTGGTCCGAACTCACCACCCTGCCCCAAACCGAGGTTGACAGCCGCCTCACAAGCGTCACCCGTTGGTCTTCCAGAGGTCTGTGGAAAGGCGTGGCCCTCTCCGCCATCCTGGAAGAAGTGAAAGTGAAACCCAGCTGCCAGTACGTCCGCTTCTGGTCTGTGGGCGAGATCTACGACACCTCCATCCCCATCGACATTGCCCGCCTGGAAAAATCCCTGCTGGCCCACAGCTACAACCGCCAGTTTTTGGATGAGGACTACGGCGGTCCGGTGCGAGCTTTCATCCCCTATCTCTGGGGCTACAAATCCGCCAAATCTGTCGTAAAGATCGAATTGATGGAGTATTACGTGCCCGGGTTCTGGGAACAGCGCGGCTACACAGACAGCGGTGAGATCGAACCCGGCCCCTGCCGCGACATGAATGAGGGCGGGGCCATCAAACAGATCCCCGGCCCGGGCGAAGTCCAGTTTTGAGCCACCGCTCCCTCCCGGCTGATCAGGCCGATTTGGACTGGCGCAGCCTGTAATTTGCCTTAATTTATCAATATCCGAAGTAATTTATTCTCATTGGGAGTGACAATGACCAGATCATATAACAGCCTCTTTTTCAGGCAGTTGCTGCTTTTGCTTGCCTTCACGGGCATTCTGGCGCTGCTTTCCGCTCAATCCAACACGGAGGAATACAACTTGGTCAAAAGCTTCGTTTTGCCCAGGGCTGCCGTGCCGGTGAGCGAACTGACCCTGGAAAACGAAGTCTGGCTGCAGGATTCCCAGCCCTTTTCGGGAATTGCCTACGAACTTTTTGAAAGCGGCAGGCTTTCCCGTGTGCTAAGCCTTTTCAGGGGGCGGCAGCAGGGCCCCATGTACCTTTGGTATCCGGACGGCGCTCCCCAGATGAGTGCCAATTATCGCCAGGGCAGGCTTAATGGACGCTTTCTGGGTTGGTATCGCAACGGTTCCGTGATCTACGACATGGCCATCAACCAGGGTGGATACGCGGGAGACCTCATGGACAGGGAGTCCGAGGCTGGCGGCGAGGATATTTTCGAGCGCGAGGGCGATGCCAACGATCCCCGGGACGGTGATTGAGGCTGGCCTTCCGTCTGCTTCCAGTTGATCGCCCGGCCTGCTTTCTGCGCCCTGTTGCGCTGCGAAGGGCTCGTTTCGCGCAGAAAAAGATTGACGCGCGGTTTGGCTTTGGAAAATGTGGCCACTGGAGCCTGTGTGATCAAGCTCAGGTTACCGTGGCTTTTCATGTCTGTTGTAACCCGATGGTTTTTTTTGTTTTCCCCTGCCTGGCGGCAATCCCTGTTCGGATCTTGGATAAGCCCTCACAGCATGAAGGGACAAGCCAGAATGTAAATACACTCCCGGACCTGGAGCCGGGTAAGGATAAGCAATGACAAAGAGCAGTTCCAAAAACCTTAATTCGTTCCGCGAACTCAAAGCGGCGGGTACCAAGATCACGATGGTCACTGCCTACGATTACTCCATGGCCCGCTGTGTGGCCAACAGCCAGATAGACCTGATCCTGGTGGGCGACAGCCTGGGCATGGTGGTGCTGGGTTATGAAAACACGCTCAAGGTCACCTTGGACGACATGATCAGCCACACCGCGGCGGTGCGCCGGGGAGCGCCGCAAGCCTTTGTGATAGCGGATCTTCCCTATATGAGTTACCATCTGGGCCTGGACGACACCAAGGCCAATGCCGCCGCCCTGATCATCGAGGGCGGAGCCGATGCCGTTAAGCTGGAGGGAGGCTCTGGCGCAAGATTGGAGGCCATCGCGGCCATCCTGGAATGCGAAATTCCCGTCTGCGCCCACATTGGCCTCACCCCTCAGAGCGTGCGCCGTTTCGGCGGTTTCAAGGTTCAGGGCAAATCCCCCGAAGCGCATGAAACCCTGCTCAGACAGGCCTTGGCGTTGGAAAAGGCAGGAGTCTTCATGCTGGTTTTGGAAGGGATTCCGGAAGGCTTGGGCCAGGAGATCTCCGCCAGCGTCAGCATCCCCACCATCGGCATCGGCGCCGGGCGCCACACAGATGGCCAGGTGCTTGTCTATCATGACCTTCTGGGCCATTCTGACCTGCGGCCCAAATTCGTCCGCTCCTATGCCAATCTCGACGCCGACATCACCAATGCCCTGAACGCCTATTGCCAGGAAGTGCGCGCGGGCGCTTTCCCCGGCCCTGAAAACGTTTACCACCCCATAACCGAAGAATGAGGAACGCCATAGATGACCCCAAAATATGAACATCTGGAAACCATGACCCCGGACGAGCACTTCTCCGCCGTGGCCAATCTCAAGGATAA
>JAEAME010001718.1_pt1 | contig 14140 bp, 12 predicted proteins | sample 8958731 | NCBI WGS metagenome assembly JAEAME01 (sample SAMN16933194, study PRJNA681113) | bioreactor sludge metagenome | isolation source: anerobic bioreactor sludge (Control) | place: India:Bengaluru | collected 2018-10-24 | reverse complement strand
ATGAAGAGGAGACCGAGAGACAGTCAAAGACAATAAAGAGAAAGGTATTTCATGACATGCCGCAATTGAAACTTAGCGAGAAGTTCCACCTGAGATATTTTGCCCTGCATATAGAGACTCTTTCAGAATCAGCAGAAAAAGCTGCCGATTTACTATCTATTATGGCATTAAAACGAAATTTCTGACGATAAAGGAGATACAAAATGATTCTCGAGATTATTTTCATAGTCCTTCTTATAGGTGTATGGCTCTCAGTAAGAGAGATGCCTGTCATTCTCGGGCCGGCTGTATCTTCGGGTGTCATTAGGAGTGTATACATCCCTGTTGTCCTTCTATTGTCAATCCTTCCGGCGCTGTTTCTTACTGATGGTATTGTGCTTAATATCAGGACCTCATTTCCTATCCAGGACCCTTTCACAATACTTATTATAACACTTTCCGCCTCGGTGGCAATGTGGGCTTTCTCCTTATTCACAAAATGGAGCTCTTTTCTTTATGCCCTGGCCGGATCACTTCTGGCATACAGTGTTCACAGCGATACTGTGGATATCGCGTCAACATATATGTGGCAAAGCGTCATCTCCTGGTTAGCTGCTCCAATCCTTTGCGGGGCATTTGCAGTTGCCCTGTTTTATGGTGTAAGATTCCTCACGGACAACTCCAGGGTGCACCTTATAACATTGAACAGAATCCTAAGAGTTTTATACGTACTCTCTTTGGCACTGGTTATTTTCTCTTTCTCTATAAACAACGGGTCCATGATTGTCGCCTTTACCGGACCTGTAAGCAACCTGATAAGAATCAATGTATCCGGATTTGTGCTTGGTGGAGAGGTGCTTGTCTGGGTTATTTTTGTCATTCTCTCTCTATCACTATATTTCAAACCGGTTAAAGAGAGAGCAGCCTCTCTCTCCATGAAAATATTCGACATAAATATCGAAACCAGTGTGGTAATTATGTTTGCCGTCTCGTCTGTCCTTCTCCTCTTTTCGAGTGACACAGTATGCTCTTTCATCGGTTTGTCAGCCACTCCGGTATCTCCCGTGCACCTTTCGCTCTCTGCCATTATTGGAATTGGATGGATACACAAGAATGTTGGAATTGACAAAATGGAGGTGACAAAATCTTCAATCTCCATCATTGCCCTGCCTGCATTCTCCTTCCTGATTGCCAATATGATGCTCAGGATAATAAACATCAATGACAGCGCCCGCAGCTTTGACGTTACCACATTTGCCATTGCCGCTGTTCTTTTCCTCCTCTTAGCTGTAATAATTTACTTCTATATATCAAGGAACCGCTCTTCTGAAAAGGAGAAATTAAAAAGAGCAGAGGATAGGAATCAATTCAATGAGATGCAGAAAGCTATCGTGGATATGGAAATAAAGGTAATACAAAATGAAAATGCCAATCTGCACAAACGGCTTGAGATAAAGAGGAAGGATCTTATTAACAATGCATTGTGGATAGGGCAACAGAGAGATTTTCTGGAAGATCTCTATTCTGACATTCATGAACTTAGAACACTGGACGATATAACAAACATAAAAGAGGGGATCTTTTCCATTGAGAAAAAGATTATGGACAAAAAGGCTTTCTCTCATGAGATGAATGAGCTATACTCACAGGTGGAGGTACTTCACAAAGATTACTCTGTCATTCTTCACGAACGTTTTCCGGATCTGACCGAGCAGGAGAAGCGTCTTGCCACTCTTCTCCGTCTGGGCTTCTCGACAAAAGAGCTGGCCTCGATTATGAGCATCACTCCGAAAAGCGTTGAAGTTTGCAGATACCGTTTACGAAAGAAACTGAATTTAAAAAGAGATGAGAATCTCATACAGTTTATCAAATCACTATAACTAAACAATATGAAAAGAGTATTAATTATCATCGTTGCCACAATGATTTGCGTGGCAAGCCGGGCCCAGGAAAAACCTCAGAATGAGGTCAGATACAACCAATACGGGGTTAAGGTAGACAGAAATCCACTTGGAGTTGAAGAGAGAAGCGGAATTCTCGTCTTCGAATCCAAGTCTCAGGATTACAGACTCTGGTTTGATATCAGAGTACAGGCCGATGGTGCTGCATTTTTCGGCGAGAACAAAGATTTTGACAAGATCGGTGATGGCGTTTCCATCAGAAGAGCAAGATTTGCTGTCAAGGGACAAATTACAAAAGATTGGTACGGTGAGTTGGACACAGACTTTGCAAACGGCTCTTTTGAGCTGAAAGATGCAATTCTGGTTTACTCCGGTCTTAGGAACTTCGAATTCACAGCCGGCAACTTCAAAGAGGGTTTCTCAATGGAGTGCACAACAACATCGAGGTATCTGGCACTTCTTGAAAGACCAATGGTTGTACAGACTTTCGGCCCTTCAAGACATATCGGTCTTCAGGCCAAGTACAACCATAAATGGCTTATGGCTGCCGGCGGAATACATTTCCAGGCGATTGAGGGACAGGAGACAAGAACCTATGTTGAGGACAACAACAAGGATTATGGAAGAAGCAGCGGTAATTCCTATACCGGAAAACTTGTAATCATGCCTTTCTATGACAAGCAGAACTACGGACTGCACTTTGGTGCCGCAGCTTCATACAGACTTCCTAAATCTGACGTAGATCCTGCTGATTATAACGGATCAAGATACAGCACAAGAAATGCGACATCAATAAACAGGAAAAAGTATCTAGACACTGACGTTATTGACGGTACAGACCATGATGTGCTTTATGGTATTGAGTTTGCCGGTTTCAGAAAGGGATTCAGATTCCAGTCCGAGTACATAGGCAATGACACATATATCAAGGATAACAGCACTTTATCCAATAAGGAGACCAAACATTTCAACGGTTGGTATGCACAGGCAGGAATCCTGCTTTTTGGAGGAAAACAACAATACAACGTTCAGGATGGCGAATTCACCCAGCCTACCCGTGGAAAATCATGGGGAGACATTGAGCTTGTAGGTCGTTATGACTATCTGAATCTCAATAGTAACGGAATATTCGGGGGTTCAGGAGAGAACTACACCTTCGGTATCAACTACTACATCAACCACTCTGTTAAAATGATGCTCAACTATATGTACAGCAACAATGACAGATATGCAAACGGTAAAGGAAAACTGTATGTCGGTTATGATATTGACGGGAATCGTACAAAAGACCCTACAAAGGTTGCCGATGCCAGCGGAAAAGCAGGAGTTGACTTTCATATGCTTGGAATCAGGTTTGAGATTGACTTCTAATAAATCATAAGGGATAATAATAAAACAGAAATCACATGAAAAATATATTATTGGCAGCTTTAGCAGTTATCATTCTGCTTCCGGGCTGTGTTAAAGATGATCAGTATGAGGGTCCTGCAGTGATAGAACAAATCACATTTAACCCAACTTCACCAATGGCCAACCAGGCAATAACCGTAACATGCAAAATAACAGACCTTAACGGTGTTACAGGAGCAGTCCTCAAGTATAAAGTAAATTCAGGACAGCAAACTTCAGTGACTATGACTGAAGGTAATAATAGGATTTATACTGCTGTTATACCCGGACAGGTGGATAACGCAGATATAAAGGTAACTATAGAGGCTGATAACGAAAAAGGGTTCAAGGCCGTATCAGAAGAGAAGAGCATAAAAGTTGCCCCTCCTATTCTTGTATATGTAAACGAGTGTGACCCTAATGCAAAGTCTATGGAGCTGTATAATGCCATGACAACCACTGTAGATCTTTCCGGATGGAAAATCAGAAAAGATGGTTCTGTTGAAGCCAAGGACAACTGGACAATTCCTTCAGGTGTGACAATTGCGGCAAAGGGATATCTGGTAATAACACAGGATGCAAACGGGGTTACAGGTTTCACATTCGGAATGTCCGCCACTAAAGGGTTCAGCTACACACTATTTGATGCCAACAATGCGACAAGAGATTTCCTTGATAATCTGACAAATAAAATTACAGCCGGAGCAAGCCCTAACACTATCGGCAGGGTAACAGACGGAGCCGCTCAGATCGTGCTCTTCACTGCCGGATCGATGGGTGCATCAAATGCAACAGGAACACGTTAATCCTTAATATATAAAGAGACAATGAGTAAAGAAAAGATGGAGATCGGAGAGATCTCCAAACCAAGATTTGAGTTCCGCACTTTCGGACAAGATTTCACAAAAGCGATAGAGCGGATGGCAAGATTGTCTGTCCCTGTTCCTGAGAAGGTATGGGAGAGACACAGTGATGAGATTTACATTATCTCTCGCACTAATGACATCAACAACACAAAGATACGTGACGGGAAGATGGACATTAAAACCTATGTACAAACCGTTGATGGCCTCGAACAGTGGAATCCGCTGATGAAGGGAGAGTTCCCTATTTCGTCTGAGGTTCTGAAAAATGAGGTATTCCCGGCCTTTATTGTAAAGATGCCTGAACTCACAAAGGAGACTTACACATATGAGGAGTTCATCTCAATGGTAAATGCGCATCCGGACCTTCAGGCCGTTCGCGTGCACAAGCAACGCTGGGGCTACATGGTAAATGATACAATCTGCGAGGCAGGTGCTGTGATAATAAACGGAGCGAAGGTAATGACAATAAACTCAGAGTCTACTGAGCTTGAAGACATCAAGAAAACAATAAAGGATGTCGGGCTCGAGGGCGTGGAGAACATCAACTACCTTCAGGCTATAAAAAGAGTGATCGGAATGTCGGATAAAAAACTAGCAAACGAATAGATTATGGCACAGGAAATTGAAAGAAAGTTCCTTGTAAAGGGGGATTTCAAGAATCTTGCAGTTAAAAGCACACGTATTATCCAGGGCTACCTAAGCTCTGTACCTGAAAGGACCGTTAGAGTCAGAGTCAAGGGAGACAAGGGTTTTATAACCATCAAGGGTATCGGAAGCACTTCAGGAGCAAGCCGCTTTGAGTGGGAAAAAGAGATCAGCACCACTGAGGCTAATGAACTGCTTGCAATTTGCGAACCTGGTGTAATTGACAAGACCCGCTTTCTGGTAAAGGCCGGCCCTCACACTTTTGAGGTGGATGAATTTTACGGAGAAAACGAAGGTCTGACAGTCGCAGAGGTTGAGCTCTCTTCAGAGGGTGAGTCTTTTGAGAGACCGGAATGGCTCGGCGAAGAGGTTACCGGCGACGCCCGCTATTACAACTCCATGTTGATGAAAAACCCGTATACTAAGTGGTAAATAAACTTACTTGTACTAAAACAACTTAAATGACAATTATGGAATCAAAGATGAACGTTTTTGATCCGCTCGATATGAGCAACTACAAGATAGAGAAGCTGCCGAAGCTTGAGAAATCCCCCTTTGAAAAGTGGATGGCCAGACTGGGATTTCCCCTGGCTGCAATAGCTTTTGTCGTTCTTTACTATTTTGTAGACATTTCATTCCTGAACAACATCGACCCATCCTCACTGGCCGAGGATGCTGCCAAGCGCTTTGCAGCAATTGGAGCACAGGATTTCATACGGATCAACTATGCCATGTTGGCTATATTTGCTGCATCAATTGTATTGTGGATCACCGAACCTATCCCCAATTACCTAACATCTTTGATTGTCATTCTTGCCATTGTACTTACAGGAGTCACTTCGGACAAGGTGGCCTACGCACAGTTAGGCCACCCTGTCATGTGGCTCAATATTCTCTCTTTTATCCTGGCCAGCATGCTGGTCAAGACAAGAGTAGCCAAAAGATTTGCATTGTGGTTTGTGCTGAAATTCGGCAAAAACGCAACAATGGTAATATTCAGTTTCATTGTAATCAATCTGGTCCTCTCTGCATTCATCTCCGCCACCACAGCAAAGGCTGCCATATTGCTGCCGATCTTTATGGTTATTGCGGCGATTTATGGTGCAACAGGAGGTGATAACAGGAACAATTTCGGCCGTAACCTCGTACTTCAGAACCTTTTTCAGATAAACATAGGAGCTAGCGGTTTTATTACGGGTTCCGGGGCGAATCTTCTCGCCGGGGCCCTTATTGCAGGAGCCATGGGCTGGAGCGCATTCAGTTTTCAGGATTGGTTTGTGGCTGCATTCCCGCTTTGCCTTATCATAATACTTATCGGATGGTTCGTTGGTTTAAAAATAATTTTCCCCTTAAAGGAAAATGAAAAAAAGCCATCTATTGAAGGTGGCATGGAGAGACTGAAAGAGGAGCTCAAGGGAATGGGTAAAATGAAAATTGAGGAGTATAAGGCTATAGCTATTTTTGTCGTAGTCCTTGCACTTTGGGCCACCGACAAGCAACATGGGATCAACCAGACAGCTGTGGCTTTTATAGGGGCGGTTGTTGCCTTACTGCCCGGCATCGGTATAGTTAAGTGGAATGATGTTGACATCCCTTGGCACCTCCTTCTTTTCTCTGCAGGTGCATATACTCTGGGAGCGGGGCTTGAAGCAACCGGCCTGCCTTCAACAATGGTGAGTGCACTGTTTGACAATCTTGGAATTGATGCCGGGACACCATTCTGGGTACTCTATGTAATTCTTACTGCATCAATGATGTTTTCGGCTCTCTTTTTCCAGTCAAAAACAATGCGTGCACTGATTTTTGTGCCTATAGCGATAGGCGTTGCCCAGAAATTCGGATATCCGATACTGAGCCTCGCATTTCCGGTAGCTTTACTTTGCGAGCATGTCTATGTCCTTCCTTTCAACAGTAAGCCCGCAGCTTTGTTATATACGACAAACCATCACAGCTGGAGTGATACATTCAAGTACGGAATGACGATGATGGTCATAAGCTGGTTGTTGATACTTGTATGGGGAGAGACTGTACTCAACTGGCTTGGTTACACAAACGGATTGTTGTAAATTTGAGAGATTATTAATAGAAAATGATAGATATACAGGTAAATATTCACGATAAATTCTCGCTTGAGTTCAAGGTTGGCTTTCACGCACGAAGGAAAGTCGAAAGTAATGATTTTGTCATGAACACATGGATATTCATACCTGACAGCCTTGACGTAAACTCACTTACCTATCCGAGAGAGCATTTCTACAGGGATGTCCGGGATAACATCCGACTTATTACCCCTATATTCCTAATGCGCGATATAGCAAGGGGGGAGATGATTCCGCTCAAACATCTTGAAGCATCTTTTAACAGGGTTGCATCACATCCTTCAAGGAGTGCAAATGCTGATTATGAATATCAGATTAAGATGTTTGCAGCTATATTCAAAAGCTCACTAAGAGATCAGATTAAATATATTTTCACCACGGCTCAGCCGGAAGACAGAGGTTTTCTGTTAGACACCCTGCTTGAAGATATAAGGGAGACACTTTCAAAATACAGGGCTCTCTCTACAATAATCAAGACCCCTACCGTATCGCAGGAGAGTTACAACTATTTCGAGTTTGGAGATGAGTTTATGTCCAACATTGTGGACCAGCAGTTTTTATCTTTACTTGCACGGCTTGAAATCAGAAACAAGGAGTTTGCAGACCGCTACAGGGAAAAAATTGTATCTCTCATAGAATCTGAAAATAGGTATAAAAAAGAACAGGGTTTTCCGACAGTATCGCTTGACAGTCCGGACAATAACAGGAGCCTTGTATTCCGCCGCGGCGTTTTAAAGAAATTTGTCGAGAGCGACCTTTTTTTAACTGCCAGAAAGAAGAAGGACGGAGTTCTGGTTGAACAGGTATATCTGAGTATTGCCGCAGGCATATCTATGATTTTTGCCACAGCTGTTGCATTCTCTTTTCAGAGAACATTCGGGAATCTCACAGTTCCACTGTTTGTCGCGCTTGTAGTTAGCTATATGCTTAAAGACAGGATTAAGGAACTTATGAGGTATTATTTCGCCCACAAGAGGAAGGCTAAATATTTCGACAATAAGATTACTGTAAGCATTAAGGATAAAATTGTAGGGTATAGCAAGGAGGGATTTGACTTTATCTCTGAGAGAAGGGTTCCCGCAGAGGTTCTGAAAATACGCAACAGGTCTGCAATGCTTGAAGCTGACAACAGATATACAAAAGAGAAGATAATACTATACCGTAAATTGTTGCAGGTAGACCGTCCGAAGCTTGATGAGAGCAGCAAGTATTTCGTTGCCGGGCTCAATGAGATAATAAGGTTCAGTGTACAATCCTACCTCAGCAAGATGGACAATCCAGAAACCACACTATATGCAACAAATGACAAAGGACAACTAGAGCTCACCAGGGGCTCCAAGGTCTATTACCTTAATTTCATCATACAACTGAAGTATCTTGACTTTGAATCTTTCAAGCGATACCGCATAGCCTTTAACAGGAACGGCATAAAAGAGGTCGAGGAGATGCTTTGATAATTATGGCAACAAACATTGATTACGTCGAATATGTCTGTGACCAGCTTCGCGGAACAGGCAATTTAAGATACCGGAAAATGTTCGGTGAATATATGGTTTATATAGATGACAAACCAATTGTACTTATATGCGACAATACATCCTTCATCAAAATCACCGAGCAAACAGAACCTCTGATGCTGGGATCATCTACAGGGTATCCATACCAGGGAGCCAAGCTCCATTATCTTTTGGACATTGACAATATCAACTCCTTCCTTCCGGCAATCCTGAAACTGAAAGAGGTCACCCCTGTCCCTAAGCCGAAAAAGAAAAAAGCCTGATTTTTGGCACAATAGTCCTGCCCTCCGAACAAAACCTCATATTTAATTGTTAGTTGGATAATTAAACCAAAATCCGAATTAACAATGTTTAAAGAATATGATCCGCTAAAAAACAAGATATTCAGGGTAATGGATGATTCAGGCAAAATCATCAACTCAAAATGGGTACCTGATATAAAAAATGAGGAGATTGTCACTGCATACAAAAAGATGCTCTTTTCAAGAGTTGCAGATCTACAGATAGTCTCATACCAAAGGCAGGGAAGAATCTATACATATCCGCCCAATTACGGTCAGGAAGCTATAACAGGAGCAGCAGGTGCCGTCATAAGACAACATGACTGGCTTGTTCCGGCTTTCAGGGAGATAGGAACCATGATGGCCAAGGGGGTCTCCCTTAAAGAGATATTTCTATATTATATGGGATATGAGGAGGGCTCAAACTTTAAAAATGCAGAGCAGGTTTTACCTGTCAGTGTTCCTATTGCCTCTCAGCTGCTTCATGCAGCCGGTATAGGTTATGCAATAAAATACAATGATGAGAATAAGGTCGTATTTGCATTTGTGGGTGACGGGGGAACTTCAGAAGGGGACTTCCATGAAGCTCTTAATTTTGCAGGCGTTTGGAAAATACCTGTAATATTCATTATCCAGAATAATCAGTACGGAATATCGACCCCGGTCAAAATGCAGACGGCATCAACCTCCCTTGCAGTCAAATCTGTTGCATACGGAGTAAAGGGGCTGCAGGTAGACGGCAATGACTTTCTTGCAATGTATCGTGCTCTTGATGAGAGCTCTAAATTGTGCCTTTCAGGAGAGGGGCCTGTACTTATTGAGGCCGTGACATACAGAAAAGGTGCTCACACTACATCTGACGACCCCACTAAATACAGGACAAAAGAGGAGGAGCAAATGTGGGAGGAGCGCGATCCTCTTAAAAGGCTGAAGTCATATCTTATCTCCAATAATCTTTGGAGTGACCGGGATGAAGAGAAAATACTGCCACAATACAGAGAGGAGGTAGACAGACAATTCCTTGAAGCTGAGAACTTCGGAGAATATAAGAAGGAGGATGTATTTGTCCATCTCTATTCGGAGATGCCTGACGACCTGCTGGAGCAGAAAAATCAGTATGACCGCTTTCTTCAATGGAAAGAGAGCAGATTAAACAATCAAAAAAAGTAGAAGAGGGCTATGAAGATAATGAATATGGTCAATGCAATAAATGATGCATTGGATATAAAACTCTCTGACGATAAAAATGTTATCGTATACGGAGAAGATGTAGGTGTTGAGGGAGGAGTCTTCAGGGTTACTGAAGGTCTTCAGCAGAAGCATGGTGTTACAAGAGTTTTCGACTCTCCACTTGCAGAGTCAGGTATTGTAGGAACAGCTGTGGGAATGGCAGTTGCGGGTTTAAGGCCTGTCGTTGAGATGCAGTTCTGCGGTTTTATATATCCTGCTTTCAATCAGATAATCAGCCACGCATCCAGAATGCGTAACAGGTCAAGAGGGAAATATGAGACCCCGATTGTTATAAGAATGCCTTATGGAGGCGGTATAAATGCCCTTGAGCACCATAGTGAAAGTATGGAGGCAATATTCGGACATATTCCGGGATTGAAAGTTGTTGTACCATCTACACCTCACGATGCAAAAGGGATGTTGATCTCAGCGATTGAGAGCAACGACACCATACTGTTCATGGAGCCGAAGAGAATATACCGGGCCATAAAGCAGGAGGTAGCAGAGGGCAAGTACACTATTCCACTGGGTAAAGCAAGTGTTTTGTCCCAGGGGAGTGACGTTACCGTAGTTGCATACGGGGCAATGATAAGGGAGGTTCAAAGAGCAATGGTGATGGCCAAGGAGCAAGGAATAAGCGTTGAGTTGATTGACCTTAGGTCAATATATCCTATCGACAGAGAGACGATTGCAAAATCCGTGAAGAAAACAGGAAGAATAATCACCGTTACAGAGGGTCCTCGTTCGTTTGGAGTAGGTTCTGAAATCAGCCAGATAGCAATAGAGGAGGCGTTTCTGAGTCTCGAAGCACCACCTTCACGTCTATCCGGTTTTGATACTATAGTCCCTCTTCCGAGAGGAGAACATCATTATATGCAGGATCCGTATAAGATCCTTTATGAAATTGAAAGAATTGTAAATTATTGAAATTATGAGATATATATTTAAATTTCCGGATATAGGAGAGGGGCTTGACGAAGGTACAATCGTGGAGTGGCACGTAGAGAAAGGCAGTACCGTTAAAATGGGTGATCCTCTCTGTACAATGGAGACAGACAAGGTTGTCACTGCNCCGTTAAAATGGGTGATCCTCTCTGTACAATGGAGACAGACAAGGTTGTCACTGCCATACCATCCCCCAAGGATGGAGTTATTGCAGCCAAATTCGGCAAGACCGGAGAGGTGATACACGTAGGAGATGCCCTTGTGGAGATTGAAATTGCAGGCGTGTCAGGTGAAGCTGCAGTGGAGGAGGCAAATAAGGTTGAAGCTGTAAACGAAGAGGGAGCAGGAGTTGTCGGCACACTTGAAGTTGCCGGTAACAGCGTGGTTCTATCAGCCAGCAGTGAGGGAGTTAAAGAAACAGAGACAGGAGCTGCCAAACCAGAAAAGAAAGCTCTTGCAACACCGGTTGCACGTGCCCTGGCAAAAGAGCTTGGAATAGACATTAACAGAGTCAAGGGCAGCGGACCCGCAGGTCGTATAACAAAAGAGGACGTGAATAACTTTGCAGTAGCACCTCCGGCCAAACAGGAATCAACACAAGCTGTCAGAAACGAAACGGTTGAGATTGAGCAACTCTCACAGATCAGAAAGAGCATTGCCAGACATATGACTCAAAGCAAACACAACGCTGCTCATATGACTCTTTTTGAGGAGGTTGAAATTTCAGAGCTGGAAAGAGTAAGGAACAGATACAAGGAGCCTCTTCAGAAGGAGGGTGTAAAGCTCACTTATCTGTCATTCATAGTAAAAGCAGTTGCGCTGGCACTAAAAAAACACCGCTCGTTGAATGCCGAGATGGATCTCGAGGGTGGAAAAATGATCTATAAAAAGTACTACAATATAGGAATAGCAATAGATACCGAAAAAGGACTCGTCGTTCCTGTAATAAGGAATGCCGACCTATTGTCTGTAAGAGAGATTGCCGCAGAAATTGCAGCTCTTTCCGAAAAGGCAAGATTGGGACAACTCACAATGGATGATATGAAGGGCGGTACATTTACTATAACAAGCTACGGAAACATAGGAGGACTATTTGCAGTTCCTGTTATAAACTACCCTGAAGCTGGTATTCTCGGAGTAGGAAGAATTTCAAAACAACCTGTTGTAAAGGGTGATGAGCTTGCCGTAGGATTAGTCCTGCCTCTCTCACTCAGCGTTGACCACAGGATTGCGGACGGAGGGGATACCGCACGTTTCATGAATACTGTCATGGCATACCTGGCAGATCCTGTATCACTACTTTTTAACTGATAAACAATGAATATATGTACGATTTAGTAATAATAGGCTCAGGCCCGGCCGGATATGTGGCCGCGATCAGAGCAGGCCAGATGGGCATGAAGACAGCCATCGTGGAGAGGGAGAAAATCGGAGGAATGTGCCTCAACTGGGGCTGTATCCCGTCAAAGTCGATGATAGAGAGTGTCAAGCTCTACCAAAGGATATTAAAAGACTCGGCAAGATTCGGGATTGACGGAATACAGACCGGTCAGGTCTCATTCAACTGGGACAATGCCATCAAGAGAGCAGACACAATTGTAAAGAGACTCACAGGAGGAGTTGAGTTTCTACTTAAGAAAAACGGGGTCGAGATCATCAAAGGTGAGGCACGGATAGTATCTGCAAACTCGGTACTTGTGGAGAACCGTTTGCTTGAGACTAAAAACATAATTATAGCCACCGGGTCAACCTCAACACCTCTTGAGAACACAATAGAGAACCTTGTTATAGAGCCAAAGGATCTTTTCAAACAGAGAACCATTCCTGAAAATATTGTAGTCATCGGTAATACCCCGGTAGCAATTGAGCTTGCCCAACTGTTCCGGATGATGGAAAAGAGTATTACACTCGTCACTTCGGCAGACCATATTATGCCAAAGGCGGATGACTATATCCGGAAGTATATGGAGGGACGCCTGAAAAAGGATAAAATAGAGATCATCTACAACACTCCGCTTGGCTCTTCTAATGGAATATGGAAGGATGGTGTGCTTGAGGCGGGAGGCAAAAGCATCAAGTGCGACCTGATCATCAACTCATCAACCAGAAAAGGGAACCTTATCGGTTCGGATATCAAGATAGATATCAGTGACGGATTCTATCGTGTTGATCAGGATTGTGAGACATCTGTAAAGGGTATATATGCAGTTGGAGATGTCAATGGTGTTTCCCAGTTTGCCCACATAGGATCTGCACAGGGGCTTCATGTGGTAAACCTTCTAAAGGGGATCAAACAGAAGCTGGATATACACAAACTTCCTATGAACATGTATTCGGTCCCTGAAGCAGCTCAGATAGGATTTACCGAGCAAGAGGCGCAGAGTGAGGGATATGACTATAAGGTCAGTGAATTCCCGCTTTCAGCCAATGGCAAGGCAATGTCAGAAGGTCAGTCCGACGGCTTTTTAAGGCTCATATCCGACAAAAAGCTAGGGGAGGTGCTCGGCGTACAGATTGTAGCTCCGAATGCCACTGACATGATAAATGAGGCTGCTGCCTATATGCAGCTTGAATCAACAATCTATGATATCGCCCAAACTGTCCACACCCACCCTACCGTCTCGGAGATTTTCATGGAGGCAGGATTTGAAGCAGTCGATAAAGCAATTCACAAATAATGGAAGTCAGCGTTCAAAAATATAACCTTCCGGATTTAAGTGTGATGGAGAGCCCGGAGGATTTTGCCTTCAGGATATGGCAGCCTGACAAGGTTTATGCTATTCTTGGGAGAGCGAACAATTCAAAGGGTTCTTTGATTATTGACAGTGTTGTTAATGACAATATTACCGTTATGCAACGTCCTTCAGGGGGAGAGGCTGTGATTCTCTCTCCCGGGATGTTGGTATTCTCTGCTAAAATGCCTTTCTCTAAAGATATGAGGACCCTGGAGGTGTTCAACAGAATAAATTCACACCTCATAGATCGGCTTTCTGAGAAAGGGATAAAGGGACTATTTTCCAAGGGCATATCAGATCTCTCTGTTGAAACCCGTAAAATTATGGGTTCTTCTATGTATCTGAACAGAAACACCCTTTTCTATCATGCAGTTATGAATATAGCCGGAGAGACCGACTTAATCTCAAGATACCTCTCCCATCCGACCAAAGAGCCGGACTACAGAAAGGGAAGGAGCCACAAGGATTTTGTATCTTCCTTGCATAATGAGGGTTATGATATATCGGCCGAAGATGTTGCCGGCTGTGTGAAACTTGCTTTTAAAGATCTTTT
>JAEAME010001734.1_pt1 | contig 14141 bp, 15 predicted proteins | sample 8958731 | NCBI WGS metagenome assembly JAEAME01 (sample SAMN16933194, study PRJNA681113) | bioreactor sludge metagenome | isolation source: anerobic bioreactor sludge (Control) | place: India:Bengaluru | collected 2018-10-24 | reverse complement strand
GCCGTCTCCAGGTCCACGAGCAGGATCTCGGTGAGGAACCTGACCAGGGCATCGTGCCGGTTCACGAGAGCGTCGGCTCGGGCTCTGCCCGATGGAGTCAGCTCGACGGCGCGGTAGCGCTCGTGGGTCACGAGGCCGGCATCGCCGAGGGTTCTCAGAGCTGAGGTGACGGAGGGAAGGGATACGCCCAAGTGGTCCGCGATCTGCTTGACCCGAACCCCCCGGCCATCGCCCGAGAGCTCGTAAATGACCTCAAGATAGTCCTCCATACTGGAGGAGAGTGGTTCCGTCACAGCGCGTCCCGTTCCTACCAGGTTAGACTTGTCTCACTCTATGCGCTGGAGGCGTCGGCGTCAATACGACGCGACCGCCGCGGGAGGGCCGCGCCGATCGCCATCGGAGGTCTCGCTCGGGCTCCGGGACTAGCGCACTGAGTCGCGCATCCGAGACAGCTCGGCGGGGATGATGTCGCCCATGAGCTGGTAAGAGAAGGCGTCGGAGGTCCAGCTCACCGAGTTGGCATGGTGCCTGGTCCACCCGCTGCCCGAGGGCAGGGTCCCACCGGATCGCTGCTTGAAGAGCGAGATGATCGACAGGCCATCGAACCACTGCATGTGCACGGCGACGCTCCGGCCTTGCCTGAGTGTCAACGCACCGGCGAAGCGGTAGCCGTCGGGCACGTAATCCGGCTCGCGCACGGCGAACCCGGCCTGGGCCTCGGCATCGACCTTGCTCATAGGCCCCTCGCGCTCGATGCCGTCGTCTTCCACGTTGCCCGAGGGGGCGCGGAAGAGGTCCGCGTCTAGGGAGTCCACGTACCGCACCTCGGAGTAGTTCGTGACGCTGACAAGATCGCCCAAGCCGTTCACGTTCTCAGTACGGAGGGGCAGGTAGGTCTCGGCGTCGATGAACATGAGCCGCGAGGGGTTGCCCGAGGTCTTGGGGAGGATATTGTAGCCCCAGCAGCGCCTGCCGGCGATGGTGCGCTCGCCCGCGGGCTCGATCGCGTAGTTCGCGGTGAGCAGATCGAGCCGCTGAGCGAAGCCGATAAGCATCTGCGGCAGAAGGTTCTCATGCAGCCAGCTTCCATCGGGCTGCTTCTGCCAGCGCTCTCGCCCTCGCTCAATGATGATCACATCCGGCTGGCCGGGCGCGTAGTACTCCCGCCGGGTGAGGTCCTGGCGGCCGTTACGATAGATACGGACGGTGGTGGGTCCGCCGCCGTTCGCGCTGTCCCGGATCTCGCCTTGGGCATGGTAGATCACCGTGTCCTGGGCGGTGAGGGCCTTGGTGAGGAGGTCCGCCGTGACGGGTTGGCCCACCATCAGGGGGGCTATCGAGGGCGGCGCATCGAGGGGCGCCGCGTAGGCGGCCCCCAGGGCGGCAAGCAGCAGAGCGAACCAAGACAGTCGGGGCGATCTCAACATCGCCACTACACTCCTTGCCATCTCCGTGATTACTCCTGGATGCGCAGATTGCTCTGTGCGAGGGCGAGGGACCACGCGGCTCGGTCGGCCGGCGCGAAGGAGAGGCTGGCCCGGGCATGCTCCCGAGCGCAGAGATCGACGCTGAGCGGCTGGCTGTAGGCCACCGTGGGCCCCGTGCCGATAGCCCCCGGCATGGGCTGGACCGCAGGACCCGCCGGGTGCCAGAGGAGTGACACGGCGATCGCCGCCGCGGCCACCGTGGCTCCAGCGCCCGCCCAGAACAGCACGGCGCCGTGCCTCTGGGAGCCGGACTCCCGCGCCATGGCGAGCACCTCGGGCGCCACGGATCCATGGAGCGTGTGGGTGGGCTTAGCCGCGGCCGCGAGCTTGTGGACACGCTCATGGCCGTGGGCCAGATCCCGGCAGCGAGGGCACACCGAGAGGTGGCTCTCGAGCCGCTGACGCTCGTCCACGTCCAAGCAACCATCGATGGACTCGATGATGTCCGCTTTGTAGGTTCTACAGCACTTCTTCATTGCCATCGCTATCACTGTCCCCAACGTAGGACGCAAGGAGGCCGCGCAGACGTTCCCTAGCGCGGAAGATTCTCGATTTCACCGTTCCGGAGGAGACCCCGAGCACGTCCGCGATCTCCTCGATGGACAGTCCCTCGTACTCACGGAGGATCGTCACCGTCCGGAGCTTGGGCGAGAGCTGCTCGACCGCCTCACGGATCTTGGTTGCCAGCTCATCCTGGGTCAGGAGATCCTCGGGCGAGGGAGAGCTATCGGGCAGCTCCCGCTCCACTTCGCCGCCGCCATCGGTGGCAATGGGCGCGTCGAGGGACTCCATGCGCACGTTCCTTCGGCGCCGGAGGTGGTCGATGCTCCGATTGATGGCGATGCGGCAGATCCAGCTCGAGAACCGGCTGTTCCCCCGAAACTTGCTGAGGGACCGGTAGGCCTTGTAGAAGACCTCCCGGGTCAGATCCCGCGCTTCCTCCTCGTCCCTCACGTACTGGCAGACTATCCCGTAGACTCGTCCTTCGTGCTCCTGAATCAGCTCGCCGTAGGCGTCCATATCCCCACCGCGCGCCCGTTCCAGCAACGCGCGATCGGGATCAGCATCGGGAGCTCTACGCCCCCGACCGCCTCCGCTTGGGCTTATGACGAGGAAAAACAAACGCGGTTCCCCCATGGGATACCTTTGTGCCGCAGCCTCGGCCCCCTTCTCCCGAGCGCCGCCCCGCACCAACGAAAGTCGGCCTCCGGGGCCGCCAGGACCTTCCTCCGGAGCCGAATCGCCCTTGCCGCATATGGGCGGTGGGGGGCAGAATCCCTTCCCGGAGGAGGAGATCCCTTGCGTGCGTGCGTCATTCACGGCCTAGGCGAGATCCGGTGCGAAGACGTGCCGATGCCGGCCCCCAAGGCGGGCGAGGCGCTCATCGAGGTCGCCGCTTGCGGCGTCTGCGGCTCCGACCTCGGGCGCACCTTCGACTACGCCCCCCATCGACTGCCCCTTGTGCCCGGCCATGAGATCTCGGGCGTCGTGCGTGAGATCGCGGGCCCCTCGGACGAGTGGGCCGCGGGCGATCGGGTGGTCATCGAGCCGATGCTTCCCGCCGCCGACGATCCCATGGTGGCCCGGGGTCTCCCCAATCTGGCCTCGGCCTATGACTACATCGGGTCGCGACGGGACGGCGGGTTCGCCGAGTTCGTCTCCGCTCCGCTGGGCCACCTGTACCGAGTCCCCGAGGGGGTTCCCCTCGACGTGGCGGCGCTGGTCGAGCCCTCGGTCATCGCCCTCCATGCACTGCGGATGGCCGGCGAGGTCGAGGGACGGACGGTGTGCGTGATCGGCCTGGGACCCATCGGCCTGATCCTCGGCCAGTGGGCTACGGCCTTCGGCGCGGCCCGAGTCCTCGGGCTGAGCCGCACCGCGACGAAGCGATCCCTCGCCACCGAGCTCGGTTTCGAGGCGGCGGATCCCACCGCCGTGGATCCCGAGTCATGGGTGCGAGACCATACGGACGGCCTCGGGGCGGACATCATCATCGAGGGCGTGGGCGTGGCGGCGACCATCGCTCAGTCCATGCGCCTCTGCCGGCCACGGGGCCGAGTCATCCTCATGGGCAACCCCTCGGGCGACATCCACCTGGGCCAGTACGACTACTGGCAAGCCCTCCGCCGGGAGTTGACCCTCGTCGGCGTCTGGAACGCGGTCTGGGGCCCCCGGGCCGAGGAGGACGAGTGGCTCACCACCCTGGAGGCCCTGGGGGCGGGACGGCTACGCCTCGAGTCCCTCATCACCCGCCGCATCACCCTCGAGGAGACGCCCGCGACCATGGCCGCCATGCACTCGGGCGCGATGGAGCGGGTCAAGGTGCTCATCGAGCCCTAAGCGACCGATGGGAGGTTCCCATGCCAGCGGACGGTCTGGACGCCAAGCATCGAGCCCTGCGGGCGGCCCTGGCGGAGCGCGGATCGGTTCTCGTCGCCTTCTCCGGCGGCGTGGATTCGACCCTGGTGCTGCGCGCCGCCCTGGATGCCCTGGGGCCGGAGCGGGTACTCGCCGTCACGGTGAGGTCGGCCATGCACCCCCCGGGCGAGGCCGCTGAGGCCGCCGACGTGGCCCGGGCTCTCGGCGGGGAGCATCTCACCATCGAGGCGACGCCTCTCGAGGATCCCCTCGTCGCGGCCAACGCGCCCGACCGGTGCTACCACTGCAAGCGCTCCCTGTTCGGGTCGCTGCTCGCCATCGCCCAGGAGCGGGCCCTGGCGGCGGTGGCGGATGGCACCACGGCGGATGACCTCGGCGTCTACCGGCCCGGGCTCCGGGCCTGCGCCGAACTGGGCATCCTCCAGCCCCTGAGGCAGGCGGGGCTCAACAAGGCGGAGGTCAGGGAGCTGTCCGCTCGCCTGGGCCTCCCCACGGCCCGCAAGCCGGCGGCCCCGTGCCTCGCGACGCGGTTGCCCTACGGCATGCCGCTGACCGAGGCGCGGCTCCAGCGGGTGGGCGCCGCGGAGGAGCTCATCCGCGGCCTTGGCATCGAACGGCTCCGGGTCCGGCTCGTCGATGACGATACCGCGCGGATCGAGGTGCCACTGGACCAACTCGCGGCGCTGTGCCAGAGTGACGTGCGCCCGCGGGTCGTTGACGGACTGCGGGCCCTCGGTCTGAACTACGTGACGCTAGACCTGGCAGGCCTCCGCTCGGGCAGCATGGATGAGACGCTACCCCCTCAGGTCATCGCCGAGGAGGATGCTCAGAGTTGATCCCGACTCACCTGTTCGACATGGACCTCACGGTGCTCCCGCGTGCCCACTGCGATGTGCTCATCATCGGGACCGGCATCGCCGGCCTCTCGTGCGCCCTCGCGGCGGCGCCCACGAGCCATGTGGTCGTCATCACCAAGGACACCATCGCCGAGAACAACACGGCCTATGCTCAGGGCGGCGTCGCGGCGGCGTTGGGACCCGAGGATTCCCCGGAACTCCATGCGAGCGACACCCTCGCCGCCGGCGACGGGCTCTCGGACAGCCACACGGTCTCGCGCCTCGTGAACGAGGGCCCGGAGCGCATCCGGGAACTGCTCAGCCTCGGGGCGCGGTTCGATGAGGCGAACGGCGCCCTCGCCCTGGGCCAGGAGGCGGCCCACTCGAGCCGCCGCATCGCCCACGCCGGCGGAGACGCCACGGGTCGGGAGATCCACCGGACCCTCTCCCACGCCGCCCGGCTCCAGGTGGGCATCGCCCTCCGCGAGCGCACCCTCCTGGTAGACCTGCTCGTCGCCGAGGGCCACGCCATCGGCGCTCTGCTGCTGCACCTGGACACGGAGCAGCTCTCCGTGGTGCTCGCGCGCCAGACGGTGCTCGCCAGCGGGGGCATCGGCGCGGTCTACGCGAGCACGACGAACCCCCTCGTGGCGACGGGCGATGGCATCGCCGCCGCCTACCGGGCGGGGGCGCGGGTGGCGGACATGGAGTTCGTCCAGTTCCACCCCACGGCCCTGGCTACGGCCGACAACCCCCTGTTCCTGGTGAGCGAGGCCGTTCGCGGCGAGGGCGCCATCCTGAGGGACGCCGACGGCGTCGCCTTCATGCCCGAGTACCATCCCCGGGCCGAACTCGGGCCCCGAGACGTGGTAGCTCGGGCCATCTACGACCGATGCCAGCGCGCTGACACGGACCACGTTCTCCTGGACTGCTCCCCCATCGGGGCGGAGAAGTTCGAGCGCCGCTTCCCGACCATCCTCCGGGCGTGCCTGGCCCAGGGGGTAGACCCGCGCAAGGAGCCCATCCGGGTGACGCCGGCGGCCCACTACCACATGGGCGGGGTGCGGGTAGACCCGGATTCCCTCACCAGCCTTCCCGGTCTCTGGGCGGCGGGCGAGTGCTCCTGCACGGGGGTGCATGGAGCGAACCGCCTGGCCTCCAACAGCCTGCTGGAGGGCTTGGTGTTCGGCTCCCTCTCGGGCCTTTCGGCGGCCAAACGGTCGCGGACGGAGGCCCAAGAGCAGCTCCGGGCGGCCCATCCGCCCCACGGGGAACCGGCCCCGCCGGCCCCGCCGCCCGAGGAGATCGACCAGGCCATCAGCGACCTGCGGGAGCTCATGTGGAGCAAGGTCGGCATCATCCGCAGTCGGGAGGGCCTGGAGGAGGCGTTGTCGAAGATCGAAGCCCAGTTCGCGCGCTACCGGAAGCCGACGCTGACGCGCAAGGGCGTGGAGCTCGCCAACATGCTCACCGTCGGCTGGCTTATCGCCCGCGGCGCGCTGCGGCGCGAGGAGTCGCGCGGCGCCCACTACCGCGCCGATTGCCCCGAGCGCGATGACGACCGCTGGCTCTGCCACATCACGAACTGGCTGGAGCCGCAGGAGGGCTCGGAGTCGGCGCGGAGCGTCGAGGAGCTTCAGGAGGTGCAGGCGTGATCAAAGAGACCTTCCCGGTGACGCCCGTCGGGATGGATTCCTCCCTGGACTTCGAGCGGGAGCGAGGCGTCACTCATATCGCGGTCCGACCTGGCGTCGCCCAGTTCTCGGCCTACTGCGACGCGCCGCGGAAGTGCATGGCGGACGTCTTCGGGCTCCTCGCCGATCAGAGCGTCAACCTGTTCCTCATCAAGATCCACACCCAGTGCCTCGGCTTCTGCGTGGCCATTGAGGACGTGGATGCCGTCAAGGATCTCTTCGAGCGGGTGAACATGCGGTACGCCATGGCGCGGGAGTGCGCCCTCGTCTCGGTGGTCGCCCCGGCCATGCGTGACCTCTCGGGCATCCTCTGGCGCATCGTAGGGTGTCTACGAGGCCGGGGGATCGAGATCCTGGAGCTGGCGGACGCGTACAACTCCGTGTCCTGCCTCGTGGAGGGCCAGCACATGGATTCCGCCGCCCAGGGCCTGGCGGAGACCTTCGGCGTCGCCGTGGCCACCGAGTCAGACCCGATGGACCCCTGGTAGCGAAGGGAAGCGCGCTTCGGGGAAGAATGTGCCGAGGTGCGTCTTCATCGCGGAACCAAGGGGGAGCTTGCGTGCCCGTCCACATCACGGAGATCAGACCGCTCTTCGCCGATACCGACACCGCCGGCGTCGTCTACTACGGGACCATGCTCCGATACCTGGAGGAGGCCCGCACCCAGGCCGTCGAGTCGGTGGACCTCGTCATCAGCGAGGAGTTCGAGCAGGGCTACCTCTACCCCGTCACCCACATCGACATCAACTACCAGGGCCCGGCCCACTATGGGCAGGTGCTCTGCGTGACCACCGAGGTCACGGAGATCCGTCGGGTGCGTTTCCGACTCGACCACCGCATGTACGAGAAGGGGTCCGAGGCGGCCGTGGGGCGTGCCATGGTCTGGCTCGCCTGCGTCGACCGGGACACCCGTCGGCCTCGGCGCCTGAGCCCGCGTATGGCGGAGGCTCTGACCACGCTGACCGCCCGGAGCATGGAGTAGGCATCGGGCAGAGGCGGGAGGCGCCACATGAGCTACCAACGCGGCTGGGACGCCATCCACCTCCGGATGCCCGACACCATCCCCCACACGGAGTACTGCTCGCACCCTCGGCTCGTGAAGGCGGTCGTAGGCGTCGATCCACGGGAGGATCCCTCCGCGTGGCGGCAGTTCTACGACGCGACCAACTACGATCTGCTCTGGAGCACCGACGACGGCCCGGGTTGGGTGGGTCCCACCACGAACATGGGCCACGCGGTGTTCCAAGAGGGCGGGACGGACTACGATGCCGGCATCTCCTGCCCCTTCGCCGATGCGGACGAGGTCCTCGCCTTTCGGCCGGATGAGGTCTACGGCGTGCCCGACGTCGACGAGCGTGCCGCGTACTTCCAGGAGCACTGGGATGCGGCCCAAGCCGCCTACCCCAACCAGATCTACACGGGCGGCTATTACAAGACGGTGTTCTCCGCCTGTATCGCCGCCTTCGGCTGGGATCTGTTCCTCACCGCGGGAGGCATGGATCCCCGTGGCTTCGACGCGGTGTTGGAGGGGTTCTTCCGCATCTCGGAAGCCAACTTCCGCGCCTGGGCCAAGACGACGGCGCCGGTGTTCATCTGCCACGATGACATCGTGTGGACGAGCGGTCCCGTGTTCCGGCCCGAGTGGTACCGGCAGTATGTCTTCCCGCGCTACGAGCGGCTCTGGGACATCCTGAAGTCGGCGGGGAAGAAGGTCCTCTTCTGCTCCGACGGCGACTTCACGCCCTTCGTGCATGACCTGGCGGCGGCGGGAGCCGATGGCTTCATCTTCGAGCCCCTCACCGACCTGGAACTCATCGTGCGGGAGTACGGTGAGTCCAAGGTCATCATCGGCAACGTGGACACTCGCGCCCTGACCTTCGGCGGTTCCGCCGAGGTGCGGGCAGAGGTCGAGCGTTGCTGGGAGCTTGGGCGGCGCTGCCCCGGTTACTTCTTCGCCGTGGGCAACCACATCCCCCACAACGTGCCGGTGGAGAATGCGCTCCTCTACCTCCAGCTCATCGAGGAGTACGGCACGCGCCGGTCCTGACATCAGCCCCCTTTCCGAGATTCGAGACGCATCATGATATCGAGTCATGAAACTGCGCCTGCGTGCGCCGTGGGCATCCGGAGGGGTCCCCTCCAGACACGCGCGCCTTACATAAGTACAGAGGCACCTTTCGCGAAAACCGAGGCCAGAAAGGGCCACTTCGGCAGGTGTCAAAGGCTTGGGGCACAAGCGTCGGGGACCTATTTTTGGCAAACGACGTTTTTTGTGGCAAGTAAGGCCCATCGACCACTTTGGGATGAAAACCGGAAACGGCACTGTAAACAGGGTGATTTCCTGAGATGAATCAGCCGCGGCGGCCGCTCGTTGGCACGGACAGGAGTTGGTCACGGCCACCGGACAGGTATCGGCTCTGGTTCCTCCGAATAGATAGGGAGAGTGAATGTCAGTATCGCTCAACGGAGGGATGAAGCGGTGAGCACCCCAGAGTTCGATCTCGAACTGGCCGAGACGCTTCTAAACTGGGACACCATGTCCCACGGCCACGGGGCTAACGCGCCTCCCGCGCTTCGGACGATGACGGTGACGCGGCGCGAGGCGCTGATCGCGCGGGTCCGGGCCGTCCAGTCCGTGGCCCATGCGTACGTGGAGGCGCGGACCCAGCCCGGCCACGAGGAGGGGGTGCCGCTGTCGCTGCGGATCACCGAGACCGACCGACAGGTCTTCAACCGGCTCCTGCGTCCGTCGCGCCCGGCCCACTACCAGCTCGGCAACCAGGGCGGCCGCTCGACCGTGCAGCGGGTCGAGCAAGAGAACCTGAACCCGCCCGCGCACCAGCAGGTCGTCGAGTTCGCCCATCTGATCCTCGAGGCGCTGCGGGGCGAGCAGTGCGAGATCATGCGGTGCGCGAACCCCAAGTGCGACACAGGGGCGCACAAACGCGCGAAGCTCTTCCTGAGGCCGCTCGACAAGCGCGCAGCAACCCGTTACTGCAGCCCGGAGTGCCGCAAGCAGGCCAAGGAGTTGGAGGAGAAGGCGGAGGCGAAGGAGAGCCGGAGGCGTGGCCGGCCGCGCCCCGCCGCGGCTCGGAAGGCGGCCTCAGAGGGAGAGTCCGCCGCAGCGAAGCCGAGCACCGCAAAGAAGGCGAGAACGAAGGGAAAAGGGGCCGCGGCGGAGTAACTCGTGTGGGTTTCGCCGGGGCGCACCCGGCCCGCCTGGAGGGTGGACCGGGTTTGCGGTGTGTCCCGTGCAGACGTGACCTATCGGCCCCCGCCGCGTCTGGAGCTGCTGGGACACTTAAGGGGCAGGATTGGGGAGGTCTGGCACAGGCCGGCAGCGAAAACCGGAATTGTTATGCTAGTATTCCCTCGTGGGGGCGCTGGGCGACCCCTTCTTGGGGACGACCCAACCCGAACGGAGGGACGCAGGTATGACCCTCGCCCTGACCAGCGCCATGGATTGGCTGCGGTTCCGGATCTCCCTCGCCGCGCCGCCGCCGCCCCCGCCACCTCCGCCGCCCCCACCCCCCGGTGGCGGTGGAGGGTACTCGGCCCCGCCCCCTCCCCCTGGGGCGCCGCCACCACCCGGAACGACTCCGCCACCCGTGTATGGGGGCGGGGGGATGAACGAGCAAGCGCCCAATGCGGTGACGATGCTCATCCTGGCCATCTTGGGCTATGTCGTCTGCGCCCCGTGCGCTTGGGTCGCCTTCTTCATGGCGAAGGGCCAGATGCAGCAGTACCCCAACTGCGGCATGACGAAGGCCGCCTACTGGCTGGGTCTGGTCAACATCATCCTGGCCGCGGTCGGCATCGTGATCTACTGCGTCTTCTTCGTGATCATGGGCGCCAGCGGCGCCTTCAGTTCGGCGATGCCCTAGGCGCAGGGGCGACAAGGCTAGCAGCTCGCGGGAGGCAGGCGCGCCCTGCCTCCCGCTCCTTCTGGCTTCGGCAGGCCGGTGTTCACGTCGTCCGGACGGGAGGTAGGCCGCTATGAGTGCCCTCGCTCTGAGCCTTGCGGACGCCCTGAGGGGCGGCGCTTACCTCTATGCGCCGCCGCCTCCGCCGCCCTCGTATCCGCGCTCCTACATTCCGCCGCCGGGGACGACGCCGCCGCCCGCCTACCACGGCGGGGGCATGAACGAGCAGCATCCCAACGCGGTGCTGATGCTCATCCTCGCCATCGTCGGGATCACCGGCATGGTAACGACCATCCCGGGCATCGTCGCCTTCTTCATGGCGAAGAACGGGCTCACTCAGTATCCGAACTGCGGGATGACGAAGGCGGCCTATTGGCTGGGCCTCGCGTGCCTCATCCTGACGGCCCTCGCCCTCGTGTTCGTCTGCCTCTACTTCGTGTTCATCGCCCTGGTGTTCGGGGGGATCGTCGGTGGAGGCATGATGGGCGTGTCGCCGTAGCGGCGGGCGGCCCCAAGAGAGGGTTCTGAACCCGTGGCGCATGGTGACAACAGCCCGACCGGCCCCTCGCCTCTTCCTCCGCCTCCGCCACCTCCAGGCACGTTGCCGCCACCGGCGATGGTGGGCCCCGGCAGCGGCCGGGTATCGCCCCAGGGCACGGCTATCCTGGTTCTCGGGATCGTCGGCCTCGTCGGGATACTGGCGTCCTTGGTCCTGGGCTGCTTCTGCATGCCCGTCAGCGTCTGCTCCTGGATCGCCTTCTTCATGGGCCAGAGCGCCCGCCAGCAGTACCCCGCCTGCCAGCAGACCCAGGTGGGATGGGTGCTCGGTCTGGTCGGGGTGATCCTGAGCGTGCTCGCGGTGCTGGCTGTCGGGGTGGTCTTCGCCTTCGTTGGGGGCACGGGCTTCGTCGCGCCTTAGCCAGGTCTGAGCCGCTCCACGGCGAAGGGGCATCCACCAATGCCGAGGAGGCCCTGCCATGAAGTGGACCACACTGGCGATGTTCGCGATTCCCCTGGTGTTCGCCGCCGTCGCCCTCGCTCAGCGAGAGCTGGAGCCCGCCGACGAGCTGCCCGAGCCGCCGGCGGGGATGCAGTGGGAGCTGGTCTGGAACGACGAGTTCGATGGCGATGAGCTGGACACGACCAAGTGGGAGATCCCCGACCCCTACGCCCGGCGTGATGGCTGGTGGCGGCCCGAGGCGATCAGCCTCACGGGCAACGGGGAGCTGATCATCAACTGCTTCCAGGATGGCGAGGAGTTCGTCGACGGCTGCGTGCGGACCCGGGGCAAGTACGAGAAGGCGAAGGGGTACTTCGTGGCCCGGGTGATGCTCCAGCGGAGCGTGGGGCACTGGTCGGCCTTCTGGCTCTACAACGCCTGCCAGGGGAACCTCGGCGAGGGCGCCGTCAACGGCGCGGAGATCGACATCTTCGAGAAGTTCTCGCTGGACGAGCAGGTCAACCACGCCATTCACTGGGACGGCTATGGCGACGATCACATGTCGGCGGCGCAGATCTCCCGGATCCCGGGTCAGATGGAGGGGTGGCACACCTACGGTCTGTGGTGGTCGGATGACGCCTACATCTTCTACGTGGACGGCAAGGAGGTATGGCGGACGAGCGAGGGCGGCATCTGCGAGGAGCCGCTCTACATCAAACTGAGCGACGAGATCGGCCCCTGGGCGGGCGATATCGCGGAGGACGATCTGCCGGACCCGTTCTATGTCGACTATGTGCGGGTCTACGACCTGACGGAGGAGTGAGGGAGTCGGTGTTCGCGCCCTCGACGTGTGACCGACTGACACGCGCCATCACTCCATCCACCGGGAGGACGGGATAGCCATGTCGCCCCGAGCGCTACCCACCGACTTCGACCAGTACTACACCTATGACCAGATGACCGGGTTCCTGCAGCTCGCCGCCGAGCTCTACCCTAAGCTCTGCAGACTCACCGACGCGGGCACGAGCTACGGCGGCAGGAGCATCTGGGTGCTCGAGATCACGGACACGCGCACGGGCGACTTCGGCGACAAGCCCGCCTACTACGTGGAGGCGAACATACACGCCGGGGAGCTGTGCGGGGAACTGGTGGCCCGGTGGGTCATCTGGCGGCTCCTCACGGGGTATGGCGCGGACAGGGAGATCAAGGCGCTGCTCAGGGACCGGACCTTCTACGTCCTTCCGCGCATCGCGGTGGACGGCGCCGACATCTGCCTCACCACCCCCGAGGGGATGCGTTCGAGCATCCGGCCCTACCCGTATGAGGAGGAGCAGCCTGGCCTGTACCCCGATGACATCAACGGCGATGGGGTCATCCTGAGTATGAGGATGGAGGACCCCTGTGGCTCGTGGAAGGCCTCGGACAGGGATCCGCGGCTCATGGTCAAGCGCCGGCCACACGAGACCGCGGGCTCGTTCTACCGGCTCCTTCCCGAGGGCCGGATCAGGGACTGGGACGGCCGCGCGATCAAGCTCGCGCCTCCGAAGTGGGGCCTGGACCTCAACCGGAACTACCCCCACGACTGGGCGGTTGAGGGGGAGCAGTCGGGCGCGGGGCCCATGCCTCTGTCGGAGCCCGAGACTCGGGCCTGCGCGGACTTCATTATCGGCCACCCGAATATCTGCGGAATCCAGAGCCTCCACCTGACCTCGGGGGTCATCCTCCGCCCGTACTGCGCCAAGAGCGACGAGTCCTTCCCGACCCAGGACCTGGAGACGTACGAGCAGCTCGGGAAGATCGGCACGGAGCTGACGGAGTACCCCTGCGTCTCCATCTACCACGGCTTCCGGTACGACACGAAGAAGATGATCCGTGGCGGGTTCCTGGACTGGGCGTACGAGGATCTGGGCCTTTTCACCTTCTCCACGGAGCTGTGGGACGCGTTCAAGACCGCCGGCATCGAGAGCCGGGACATGATTAGGTTCCTCATGTACGAGCGTGACCCCGAGGATGAGCTGAAGCTCCTGCGTTGGAGCGACGAGGAGCTCGGCGGCGCGGGGTTCATGCCGTGGACGCCCTTCGAGCACCCGCAGCTCGGGGCGGTGGAGATCGGCGGCTGGAACTACCGGGCCGTGTGGGGATCTCCTCCGCCACAGTTCAGGCAGGAGATCGCAGAACGGAACGGGGCGTTCGCTATCGCCCATGCCAAGACGTCCCCCCTGGTGCGGATCGACGGTTTGGCCGCGGAGGCCGTCGCGCCCGGCGTCTACCGTGTCTCGTGCGTGGTTCGGAACTACGGGTTCCTCTCGACGGCGGTGAGCGTGAAGGCGGTGGAGAGGAAGCTCGTGCGGCCGCTGCGGGTGGAGTTCCGAGCGCCGCGGGGGGCGGAGCTCATCGGGGGCGAGGCGCTCCAGGACATCGGCCACCTCGAGGGCCGGTCGAACAAGATGCGGGTCAGCTTCTACGGCGCCGAGTCGCCGGACCACGAGAAGCACCTGGAGTGGGTCGTGAAGGGCAAGGAGGGCCAGACCGTCGCGGTGACCGTGACAGGCCAGCGGACGGGGACCCAGCGGGCGCGCCTGCGCCTCGGTTCGGGCTCCTCGCGCTGACGCGCCGACGGGCTACTGGGTCGGCGTCAGCTCGGGGTGCTCGAGTAGCCGGTCCCACTCCTCGAGCATCCGCCGGTGGTCGGCGATGACGTCCTCCCGCCCGCCCTCGGCCGCGAGGTTCACCTGCTCGCCGGCGTCGGCGCGCAGGTCGAAGAGCTGCTCCGTGGGGCTGCCCTCGTAGGTGATCCACTTGTAGTCGGGGGTGCGGACCATGCGGCCGCGCCCGTGGGCTTCGCTGACGAGGTACTCGCGCCACGGCGTCTCGCGTCCCTC
>JAEAME010001733.1_pt1 | contig 14155 bp, 9 predicted proteins | sample 8958731 | NCBI WGS metagenome assembly JAEAME01 (sample SAMN16933194, study PRJNA681113) | bioreactor sludge metagenome | isolation source: anerobic bioreactor sludge (Control) | place: India:Bengaluru | collected 2018-10-24 | reverse complement strand
CACCGAAAGGTAATTTAAGTAAATCTTCCAGTGAGTCAGGCATACGTTCCAGGGCGGTACGGGCAATTCCCATGGCCAGATCCTGAAAGTCGCTGTTCTTGGCAACAAAGTCGGTTTCACAACCCAGGCATACAAGAATGCCACGGTCTTTCTTATCGTTTGTAATAGCTACCACGGAACCTTCCGTTGTTTCACGGTCAGCGCGTTTGGCGGCTACCAGTTTTCCTTTTTCTCTTATGAGTTCCTGTGCCCGTTCAAAATCTCCGTTGGATTCCACAAGTGCATTCTTGCAATCCATCATTCCGGCACCGGTCATTTTACGTAATTTTGCTACGTCGACTGCTTTAATTTCCATATATGTTATTAAACTTATTCGGATTTTTTATCTTCAGATACTTCTTTTGATGCATCTTCTTTTACAGGAGCTTCTTCTTCTTTTACAGGAGCTTTATCTTCGTCTATACGTTGCCTGCGTGTACGGGAACGTTTGGAAGGAGCTGCGTTATCTTCATCTTCCGGGGAGTCCATAACCACTTCTTTGTCTTTTTCCATTTTCCGCTCTTCAAGACCTTCACTTACGGCCTGGCGGATAACTTCAATAATAAGGGCAATTGATTTGGCTGCATCGTCGTTTGCCGGGATCACGTAATCAATGGGTGTAGGATCGCAACATGTATCAACCAAAGCGATCACCGGAATGTTCAAACGGAATGCTTCCCTGACTGCATTTACTTCTTTTTGGATATCGACCACAAAAAGCGCGGCAGGCAAACGGTTGAGATCCGCAATGGATCCCAGGTTTTTCTCCAATTTGGCCCGTTGGCGGGTAACCTGTAAACGTTCGCGTTTTGCAAGGGTTTCAAAAGTGCCGTCAGTCATCATTTTATCAATGGTGTTCATCTTTTTGACGGCTTTACGGATGGTGGGAAAGTTGGTAAGCATACCACCCGGCCAACGTTCCGTAACGTACGGCATGTTGACGGATTTGGCAGCTTCCGCAACGATATCTTTAGCTTGTTTCTTGGTGGCGACAAATAATATTTTTCTACCGGCTTTTGCCAGCTGTTTTGCTACATTTGCCGCTTCATCTATCTTGACGATGGTCTTGTGCAGGTCAATGATATGGATCCCGTTCTTTTCCATAAAGATATAGGGAGCCATTTTAGGATTCCACTTACGTTTTAAGTGACCAAAATGCACGCCTGCATCAAGAAGGTCCTGGAAATTTGTTCTTGGCATTACTGTGTTTTTTAATTTTGTTTTTAACTCTTTTTATCAATTAAAGGGTAGTGTCTGTGACAGTCCGCTTTAATTTTCCGCGGCAATCGAAACATCCGGTAGCAAATATTGATCGCAGTTGTTTTGACAATTGCCGTGCATTGATAAATCAGGGGTTTAACGTTTGCTGAATTGGAAGCGTTTGCGTGCGCCGGGTTGTCCGGGTTTCTTACGCTCTACCTCGCGGGCATCGCGGGTAAGCATCCCGTTGGACTTCAAAACACCACGATAGGCTTCAGAATCTATTTTGCATAAAGCACGTGCAATAGCCAGACGCAAAGCTTCTGCCTGACCTTTTATACCGCCTCCGTCCAGGTTGACTTTCACGTCAAACTGTGAGGTGGTTCCTGTCAGTTCCATTGCCTGACGGGCAATGTACTGAAGGGTGCCTTCTTTAAAATAGTCTTCCAAAGGACGATCATTGATGATGATGTTTCCTTTTCCGGCTTGAACGTAAACGCGAGCAACGGCTGATTTTCTTCTTCCAAGGGCGTTGATTACTTCCATGCTCTGTTTAGTTTTCGTTTAAATTGATTTGTTTGGGTTGCTGTGCCTGGTGAGGATGTTCCGGTCCCTGATAAACATACAGGTTGCGGAAAAGCTCGGAACCAAGGCGTGTTTTGGGAAGCATGCCTTTAATGGCGTGTTCCACAAGAGCAAGCGGTCTGCGTTTGAGCAGCTCTTTGGCTGTCTCGCTGGTTTGACCGCCGGGGTATCCGGAGTGCCGGACATACGTTTTTTCGTCCAGCTTGTTACCTGTCAGGCGGACCTTCTCTGCGTTGATGATAATAACGTTATCACCACAGTCCACATGAGGGGTAAAATTGGGTTTGTGTTTGCCGCGCAACAGGGTAGCTGCTTTTACGGCAAGTCGGCCCAACACCTGATCGGTTGCGTCAATAACTACCCATTCTTTGGTAACGGTAGCCTTGTTGGCGCTAACGGTCTTGTAGGATAATGTGTTCACCTGGTTGATTTTTATAATAATTATACAATAAAATTGCGATCCCTAAATTAAAAGGGGCTGCAAAGATACTACTTTTTTCTAGAAATCAAAGCGATAGTATGTAAGCGATATTGACCCAGCGCTTGTTGATCTCACTGTGACGGGAGTAAGCTTCCTGAAACGGAGTGAAGACAGTCTGGTTGTTGACAACACCTACCATCATCCCGGTTTTTCCTTCCACCAGAGCCACAACGGCATCATGTCCCAGGATGCTTGCCAGTACACGGTCGTTGGCAGTGGGAGATCCCCCGCGTTGCACGTGCCCCAGTGTGGTTACCCGGGTCTCGTATTGTGGGAGCCGTTCTTTGACTTTGGCGGCAACCACCGATGCACTTCCCTGTTCCTCCCCCTCGGCAACGATAATGATCCCGGAAGTTTTGTTTTTACGACGTTCCAGCTCCAGGTATTCGCAAAGTTTGCCGATGTCTGTCTGGACTTCGGGGATCAAGGTGGCTTCCGCTCCTGTAGATATGGACGTGTTCAGCGCAATGAACCCGGCATCCCGTCCCATAACTTCCACAAAGAACACCATATTGTGTGAATCGGCTGTATCCCGCAGTTTGTCAACCGCCTGAACGGCTGTATTGACTGCGGTGTCAAAGCCTATGGTATAATCCGTTCCGTAGATATCGTTGTCTATGGTTCCCGGAATTCCCATAACGGGGACACCGTATTCTTTTACAAGCAGGTCTGCTCCCCGGAACGAACCGTCTCCCCCGATCACAACCAGGGCATCAATACCTTGTTGCTGCAAATTCTTAAAAGCCTGAGAACGGGCTTCCTTTGTTTTAAACTCGGGACAACGGGAAGATTTGAGAAATGTCCCTCCCACGGAAATTTTCTGTGCCACAGAATGATTCTGCAGTGGCACAAAAAGGTTTTGCAACAAACCGGTGAAACCACGCTGTATACCAATAACATTACATTCATGATACGTTGATGTCCTGACTACCGCCCTGATAGCGGCATTCATCCCCGGGGCATCTCCCCCCGAAGTAAGAACTCCTATTGTTTTAATCTTTTTCATACGACTGCAAAAGTAGAAAAAATTATCTTTGCCGTATGAAGATAGCAGGTATTGATCTGGGTAAAGAACCTCTTTTCCTGGCACCCATGGAGGATGTGACCGATGCGTCCTTCCGTTATATATGTAAGGAGTACGGAGCCGATATGATGTATACGGAATTTGTATCGGCAGACGGGCTTATACGGGATGCCTGGAAAAGCCGGGAAAAACTGGTCTTATCAGAAACGGAAAGACCCGTAGGTATCCAGATCTACGGGCACATACCGGAGGCTATGATACAGGCAGCTCAAATGGCCGAAGAAGCCCGCCCCGATGTGATAGACATCAATTTCGGATGCCCCAAAAATAAAATTGCAAAAAGGGGAGCGGGGAGCGGATGGTTGCGGGACCCGGAAGGCATGTTGGAAATCACCCGCCGCCTGGTGCAGGCAGTCCGCACTCCGGTCACTGTAAAGACGCGGCTGGGGTGGGACGAAGATTCCATTATCATAGGGGAACTTGCCGAGGCATTGCAGGATGCGGGGATCGCTGCCCTTACCATTCACGGCCGAACCCGTGCGCAAATGTATAAGGGCGAGGCAGACTGGGAGCCGATTGGCGCGGTGAAAGCCAACCCGCGCATCCGCATTCCCATTATCGGGAACGGGGATATCTCTTCACCGCAGCAGGCACGGCGTGCTTTTGACCAATACGGGGTGGACGGTATTATGATTGGCAGGGCCAGTTTTGGACATCCGTGGCTGTTCCGTGAAATAAGGCATTACCTGGAAACCGGTCATGTGTTGGCCCCAATGAGTATAGCCAGCCGTGTGGTTTTGGCAAAAAGGCATCTGGCAAAATCCCTGGAAGTAAAAGGGGAGAGGGTAGGCGTCCTGGAAATGCGCCGTCATTTGAGTTGTTATTTCAAAGGCCTCCCCGATTTTAAGTCAACCCGACTCCGGTTGGTTACCGAGAACGACCCGCAGGAATTGTTTAATATACTGGACTTTATAGCAGAAAAATGGGGATGAGCAGTAATTACCTGATGTGGTTTTCACCGTATGCCTGGATATTGGGCCTGAGGCATTTCCTCTACAACAAGGGGATACTCAGATCCTATACGTTCCCGCTTCATACCATTTGTGTGGGAAACATCACAGTGGGAGGAACCGGCAAAACACCTATGACAGAATACCTTGCCGGGAAGTTCCTGGAAAAGAACGTGACCCCGGTTGTTTTATCCAGGGGCTACGGGCGTAAAACAAAAGGATTCCGTTATGTCAATGTTTCGGACACATGGGATCAGGCAGGTGATGAACCGCTCCAGATCAAACAACACTTTCCCGGGATTCCGGTGGCCGTTTGCGAAGACAGGGTACAAGGACTCCTTCGTATTTGTAAGGATTTTCCAGGCAATCCACCGGTCATACTGGACGATGCGTTCCAGCACCGCAGGGTGCGTGCTTCTAAAAATGTGCTGATAGCAGATCATACCCGGCCTTTGTCACAAGATACGTTGTTGCCGTTTGGACGGCTCAGGGACCTGCCCGGGGCAGGAAAAAGGGCTGATTGTGTTGTTTACACCCGTTGTCCGCATTTGCCTGATTCAACAGACCGACCCAATGAATCATTGTGGAAGGTGCCGGAGTTTTATACCTATATGTCTTATGGGCAACCACTCCTGCTGAATCAGGCAGAGAATGTGCCCCAAAAGGGTGCTTCTCTTTTACTGGTAACCGGCATAGCCAATCCCAAACCACTTGTGGAATTTTTGGAAACTAATTACAAGGTGGAATACCATCTGCGCTTTTCAGATCACCATTGTTTTACGTCTAAAGACCTGGATAAGATCCGGGCGGTATTGGCCAAAAATCCTTATATACAGATGGTTACTACAGCCAAAGATGCGGTAAGGCTGGCTTCTTCGGGTATTCCGGGATGGGTCATTCCCGTTCGGATCTCTTTTTTTTCAGAGGAAAGCGCAAACGAATTTTTTCACCTGGTGACAGGGTGATGCTGACACGTTCCCCATTGGCTTCCAATTCAAATGTGCCGCCTTCGGCAGATTCCAGGATCACTTTTTGTACTTTCCCGTTTTTCCAGCGACAGGAAACCTGTGCGTTTCCCTGTACTTTCATTCCACGGAACAACCCGCCAGACCAGGCCTTAGGTATGGCAGGCAACAGGTGGATGTAGCCCTGGTGGCTTTGCAGCAACATTTCACCAATTCCGGAGGCACCTCCAAAATTGCCGTCTATCTGGAACGGGGGATGTGCGCAGAACAAGTTAGGATACGTGCTTTCCGGGGAAAGCAGGTTTTTCAACAGGATATAAGCCCGTTCTCCTTTTCCCAGACGGGCCCAGAAATTGATCTTCCAGGCACGTGACCATCCGGTCCCTCCGTCACCGCGCCGTTCCAGCGTTTTTTCACAGGCCCGGGCCAGTTCTGGAGTGGTTGCGGGAGAGATTTGTACTCCCGGATGCAATCCGTATAGGTGGGAAACGTGACGGTGCTGCGGATCGGTTTCCCTGTAATCTTCCAGCCACTCCTGCAGGTAACCTTCCGGACTTACCTGATGCGGGGGCAAATCGTGTAGTGCCTTTTGCAATTGTTCTCGGAAGCCGTTGTCAATCCCCAGTATTTCTGCTGCCCGGAAAGTGTTGGTAAACAATTCCCTGACCAACTGGTTGTCCATGGTCGATCCCATACATACACTCACAACGGTTTTTCCGTCTGGCATGTAAAAGGCATTTTCCGGAGATGTGGTAGGAGCTGTCACCAGCCATCCGTGGGAAGGTTCCCGGATCATGGAGGACAGGAAGAATTCACTGGCTTCCTTCATTACAGGGTATACTTCCTGTAGGTATTTTTTATTGGGATTGAAGAGGTAATGTGTCCACAAATGCTGGCAAAGCCAGGCCCCTCCCGTGTTGGTGGCACCCCAGGAAGGATGTTCCCCGGGTGCGGTAAAATGCCAGGGATTGCAGATCACATGGGCTGTCCAGCCTCGGGCCCCGTAAAAGGAACGGGCCGTGGTTGCACCCGAAGGAACGATGGCCCCGGTAAAATCGATCAGCGGGGTATGCAACTCGGCAAGGTTCCCCGGCTCGGCAAGCCAATGGTTCATTTGCAGGTTGATGTTCAGGTGGTAATCGCCGTTCCACGGTGTTTGGACGGTATTGGCCCAGAGTCCCTGAAGGTTGGGAGGCAATTGTTCGGGGCGTGTAGAGGAGATCAGCAAATAGCGACCGTATTGGTAATACAGGGCATCCAGCCCCGGATCGTCTTTTGTCAGGGAGGCGGAAAGCCGTTCGTCCGTGGGAATGTCCGGCGAATCATTTACCGGGCCGAGTTGGAGGGAGACCCGGTCAAACAGTTGCCTGTATGCGCGGATATGATCTTTGCGCAACCGCCTGTAACGTTTGTCGAGTGCCTTTTCAAGAAGCGAGTCGCAGTGCTTTTCAGGATCTTCGGAAAAATAATTGGTAGCCGCCGAAAAGATCAGCGTGGCTTTTTTCATATTATTCAGCACAATGCTGTCTCCGGCAAATACTACGTTTCCCTTTTTTGATCTGACGGCGACTTTCGCAACGTAAGACATTCCCTGAAGTCCTTCCACCCCGCTGTTCATGGTGCCCCTCATGACCAGCTGCTCGTTTTCAATAGAAGTGGTAAACCTTTCGGGACGGTCCAGGTGAATGACCAGGCGCGTCTTTTTCTTTGATTTTATGCGGATGACTCCCACATCATCGGCAAATGATGTGAAATATTCCCTCACCTGGCCCTTGAATTCCGTGCGGGCCAAAGCCTTTCTTAGGTTGAGGCTTCTCTGGTACGATTCTTCCTTATAATTATTTACTGTGAAATCCAGGTGTAGATTGCCCAGCACCTGGTAGCAGCCAAACGGAACGTTGGCACCGCTCCCGTAACCCGAGCCCACTCCTCCGCATACAAAATGTTCGTACATCAGTTCCTGTGCCAGGTCGTTACGTCCTTCCAGCAACAGCTGTCTTATCTGAGGGAGGTATTCCCGTGCCGTGGGATTGGTGGCATCCTGCTCAGAGCCGGACCATAAAGTGATTTCGTTCAGTACAATGTTTTCCCCTGACGGATTTCCGTCGGGCATCATTCCCAGCCTTCCGTTTCCCAACGGCAAAGTGGCTTCCCAAATATGGGCGGGAGTGTCGTACCATAGCTGCAGGTCTTTTTCTGAGCGGCAGCCGACAAAGGCTAAAATTACCGGGATCAGCAGCAGGTTACGGCTCATAATTAAATCCGGATATATTTACCACAGGTCTTTCCCCCCTTGTGTCCTGTTCTTTCAATGTCATGATGATCTTTTTGGTTTCACCGGGCATGAGGGAAACGTAATTGTCACTGTAAAATACCGGCAGAATTCTTTCACTTGTCTTATTTCCGACTACTTTCAGGCGGACCATAAGGCAGGGAGTGTCCGATTCATTTTCCAGGACCGTTGTCAATTTCCACCCATTTTTGGTTTTCTGCCTTTTGGTTCTTTCTTTCAAAGTGACTTTGGGAAGTTCCCTGAGCGATTGCAAATTCCCATCTTCCAGACCTCTCCAGTAAAAGTTTTCAGAAACGACCTTGCCGTTTTCTGACAGAACCAGTTTGATGAAATGTGCTTCACTCAGCGTTTCCGGGAATTCCAGCCGGAAGCATTTTACCGTGGAGTCTTCCCGGCTGTTGACCAAGGTGTCCTTTTCCCATTGTACGGATCCGTCTGAATTGATCAAAATGGCTTTTGCCACCAAATTGTTGCGGGAGCCGGCATGAAGGTTGACCACTTCAATATCATCATATACCGGGTTCCATTGAATATGAAGCGGTTCGGAAGCTTTCTTGCATCCGAAATATGCCGCCGTGGGATCAAAATAATAATCATAAGTCTGCCAAACGTGTGAAGGCCAGGCCGGATGACTCATCCACAACAGCATGCCCCTTCTGAATTCACTTCTGCCTTCAAATATGCCGCGGTATCCGGCGTAATTGATCCATTGTGCATATTCGGTAAACTCTTTGGCGTTTTCAGCCGGACCGAATGCTTTTTCCACTATCTCCATAAATGAAGCAGCTCCCTGGGCTCCTTCCAGGCAGAAATCATGCAGTCCCCACATGTCGTTATGGGGCCAGAGGGTTTCTTCGGGCATGGTTTGTACCAGGCTTTCGTAGTTCATAACATTGGGCATTCCGCGTTCACTATGCATACGGTCTTTTCCGTATAACAAGTAATAATCCCTGACCGGGAGCGCGCGGTATGGACCGCCACCACTAACCACACCTGCTGAAGAATGTGAAATATAATGGATTCCCGGATGGAGGCCGGGGATCATTTCACGCAACGCATCATCCAGCGATTTTGGAGGGAACCCTTCGTTACGTCCCACATAAATGGCTATAGACGGATGATTCCTGATCCGGCGTACCAAGTCCTCGGCATTCTGCATAAACATCCTTTCATCGTAGGGGTCCGGGCCGTCCCAGGGATTGGCCAGCCAGAAATCCTGCCAGACCATAATGCCGTGACGGTCGCAGGCTTCGTAAAATTCATCATCTCCTATCTGACCAACCCAGTTGCGGATCATAGTGAAATTCATATCGGCATGATAAGCAACAGCAATGTCGTATTCACGGGCGCGGTAATTCAGGTTGGATTCTGAAAATCCCCAGTTTCCTCCCCGTCCGATAAAACGGCGGCCGTTTATATACAGGGACAGTATCCCGTCGTTTTCATCAAAGTCCATTTGCCTGACACCCGAGAAAAAGGACACACTGTCTGACTTTGTGCTATCCAGATTAAATTCCATGGTTACAGGGTACAGGTTAGGAGCACCGTATCCTTTAGGCCACCATAATCTGGGATTTTCCAGCGCTATCCGCGTGGTAACGGTGCGTGTCTCTCCCGGTTCCAGACCCACTTCCAGGGTAAAGGGAATGTCTCCGTAAGTTCCTTGTAAAGAGCCCAGTACAAATTCGTCGCGGTGATTCTTCAGGGTCGCTTCAATGCTTATGTCCGCGCGTGTTGTATCCGGTAATGGTAAAAAAGTCTGCACAAAGGGATCTTCAATACTGACAGAACCGGTAGTTGTCAGGAATACATCGTTCCAGATACCTATGTTTCTTCCCCTTATGGTAGGGATCCAGTCCCATCCGATGGAAGCATGAAAAGTGGGATTATCAGCTCCCAATATGCCTCCGTTCTGATCCGGGCTCTGTGCATTTTGTTCCTTGACTTCACCAAAATGCCTGTTTTTTCTAATCCTGACAGCAATCACGTTGTCTGCCCCGGGGATGATGTATTTGGTAACATCAAATTTTCCGCGTGTAAAAGCACCGCGTATACGGCCGATCCTTACTCCGTTCAGATAAACAGGGGCTTTCCAGTTAATTCCGTCGAAATTCAGGAAAAGTTTTTCTTTGTTGAAATTTGCTGGTACGAAAAAGGTGGTTCTGTACCAAAAATCCGATTGAAAAAAAGATTCCGAGATCTGTAGTTGATTGTCTCCGTAATTGGGATCCGGAATTGCCCCGGCATTCATATAGCTTGTAAGGACTGTTCCGGGGACGGTGGCTGTAATCCAGTTTTCACAACCCTTGTAATCTTTCCTGGAGATAATTTGTCCGGTTTCAGAAACCTGCGAACTGCGTTGGATTTTCCAGTCACCCCCATTGAGTGGGATTTTGTTTGCGGAAGGCGTGTTCCGGATTTTTGCAACAGGCCTTACGGATCCCAGGCCGAAGGCTTCCAGTTCTGTTAAAATATAAGGTTTTCCGTTGATGGATTCTTCCAGGCAAAGTTTTAGGTATCTAACTTTTGCCGGTTTTTCGGGTTTGATAATATCTGTTGTGTCATCCCCTCCGGGCAGCATTGCGATATCGGTCCAGCTTTCTTTGTTTAAAGATCCTTTTAAAGACCCTTTAGTCGCTTTGTTGATCCAATGCAGTGCGATGCTGTCAATAAGGGAAGTAGTACCTAGGTCTACTATCAGCCATTCGCTTTCGCTTCCGGCACTCATCCATGCACTCTGGAAATCCACTGATGGTGAAATTGTTACCGCTCTTTCGTTGTGATAAAATACCCAGTCGGCAAAAGTCCATTCTTCTGCTCCGGGAACGAGGAATTCAATTTTGTAAAACTTATACTGTACCGGTTGATTGAACTGATAAGATTGCTCAATGATGCGTTCCGGGCGGGGAGGAGAATACGAAAACTGAAAAGAAGGTTGAGGCCCTTCAGGAGCAGGTGGTGTGGGCATACTTGCCCATTGTGCATAAGGATTGGGACGTTCAGTACCTGGAAATCCAATGCCTGTTTCATTTTTTATAAGATCCCAGTTTTCTCCGTCCGGCGAACCGTAACACGATACCCGGTAGCGGGATCTTTTTTCGGGCTGATAGATTAGCAGTCCGCTGAGATCCATACGCGTAACAACAGGCACCCTGCCTTCCAGTTCCAGCATGATAAATATATCCTCACCGGTAGTCTGGTATACCGAATTCACTTTGAAATCGAACAACCATCCTTTTTCCCGTTTTTTCAAATCCCCGTTTTGAGTGGAAACGTTAATATAAGAAGGAGTGGAAACGGCTTTGATCCCGTCCGTTGCCAGTTGCCCGGTCAGGTTGTAATCAAACGCGGAAGAATGATACGTGATCCGGTTAAGGGCCACATTGCCGTATTGATCATTGTCTGTTACCAGGTCCGGGGAGAAATCCTGGGCAGGATCTCCCGGATAAATTCCTACGCCTTTTGTGTAAGGCCCCGGAAATTGGCATCCTGTCACAAAAAATGCCAAAAAACCGATAGTGGCTATACGATTGAATTTGTTCATGATCGATGCAATATTTTCGTAAAGTTACTTGAAAAATGAAAAAAGCCAAACTTCACGGAATTCCTTATCTTGTTAAAAATTTGTAAGTATGAAGTCACGTTTTTACTTTTCACTTTTAGCACTGATCCCGGCTTTTGTCCTGATCCCGGCTTTTGTCCTGATCCCGGCCTTTGTCCTGATGACAAGTTGTGATCAAAACAATTCCCGGGATCGTAATGCGGACTCTTTCACACAATATGTAGATCCTTTTATTGGCAGCGGAGGGCATGGTCATGTTTTTGTCGGGGCCAATGTCCCCTTTGGAATGGTGCAGGCCGGACCTGTTCAATACAACCAGGGCTGGGACTGGTGTTCCGGATACCATTATTCAGATTCCACCATCATAGGATTTGCCCAGATGCATTTAAGCGGTACAGGGATAGGGGATTTGGGGGACATTTCACTAATGCCCGTGAAAGGAGAAATCAAGACAAGTCGCGAAGGATTGTGCGCATTATTTACGCACGCAAAAGAAGAGGCCGGCCCCGGTTATTATTCTGTGGAACTGGAAGGATCCGGGATCCGGGCCGAGTTGACAGCAACCCCACGGGTAGCCTTTCACCGGTATACTTTTCCCCGGGACGCTTTTCCCCGGGACGCTTTTCCCCCGGACGCTTTTCCCTGGGACGCTTTTCCCCGGGACGCTTTTCCCTGGGAAGCTGCCTTTAAAAGCGTGGTCATTGATCCGGAGACCTGTGAAAGCGTGGTCATTGATCTGGAGCACGGAATTGGGTGGGACAGCCCTGTTGAAGGACACCTGGAATGGGACGGGGATCGTACCGTTAAAGGATACCGGGTATCGTCCGGTTGGGCCCGGCATCAGGTGGTATACTTCGCTGCCGTATTTTCAGTACCAGTGAAGGCTGTAGAAATGTTTAACGGAAACACCCCGGTAGAAGGAGACAGCATTACATCCCGCAGATCATATGCCAGAGTAATGCCGGATCTACCACCGGATGGCAAGGTTTTGGTAAAAGTTGCCCTGTCACCTGTAAGTATGGAAAAAGCAGTGGAAAACCTGCAAGCAGAGTTGCCCGGTTGGGATTTTGACGGTGTTCGAATACAAGCCGATGAAGCCTGGAACCGGGAACTGGCAAAAATTCGTTATGAAACCGAAGATGAATCCCACAAAAGGATTTTTTATACAGCACTCTATCATACTATGATCGCACCGTCCCTTTTTTGTGATCACGACCATCCTGACGGTTTTACAAAATATACAACATTTTCATTATGGGACACTTACCGCGCGGCTCATCCGTTGGCGACCATAATACACCCGGAAAAAATGGAAGATTACGCGATGACAATAATGGATATTTTTGATCAACAGGGAAAACTTCCGGTATGGCATCTTGTGGGGAACGAAACAGATTGCATGGTTGGTAATCCGGGCATCCCCGTATTGGCAGACCTGGTTCTGAAAGGATACGTCAAGGATCCGGTCCGTGCCTACGAGGCCATGAAACAGTCTGCCTTGCTGGACGAAAGGGGCTTGCAATGGTATAAAGAATACGGGTATATTCCCTATGATAAAGATCCCGGACACGAAACAGTAGCAAAAACTCTTGAATATGCTTTAGCCGATTGGTCAATCGCGCAGGTAGCGGCTTTTCTGAATGATCTCGGCGGAGAAAAACTGTATACACAACGCAGTAAAGCTTATGAGCATTTGTTCCACCCGGCAACCGATTTTATGAGGGCTCTTTCTTCCACCGGAGAATTCAGGGAGCCTTTTTCTCCTTTCCGTTCTTCTCACCGGGAAGATGATTATACCGAGGGGAATGCCTGGCAGTACACCTGGCTTGTCCCGCACGATATCCCCGGCCTTATGGAACTTTTTGGAACCCGGGAAGCGTTTTTAACAAAACTCGATTCCCTTTTTGTGGCAGAAGGAGATCTTGGGGAAGATGCTTCTCCCGATATATCCGGACTGATAGGGCAGTATGCCCACGGCAACGAACCGAGCCACCACATAGCGTATATGTATTCTTATGCCGGGCAACCGGAAAAAACCGCCGGGCGGGTTCGCCAGATACTGACAACAATGTACCGGGATGCCCCGGACGGATTGAGCGGGAATGAAGACGTAGGGCAGATGTCGGCCTGGTACATTCTCTCAGCCCTGGGCTTCTATCAGGTAGAACCGGCCGGCGGCCGCTATGTATTTGGCTCCCCGCTAATGGACAAAGCCGTCATCCGGGTGGGAGAAGGAAAAACCTTTACCATAGTGGTTTATAACAACAATCCGGAAAACCACCGAATAAAAAAAATACGTCTGAATGGAAAACCCTATCACAAGTTCTATATAGATTACAAAGACATCATGGCGGGCGGCATTTTGGAATTCATCATGTAAGACCACAACCTTTTGGGTATGATATTATTGGCGAGAACCAACTGGTCGTCTTTCAGAAGGTTCAGGGTGTGAGATTTCAAACTGTCCTGCATGATACGGAATCATTTTTCCGGGTTCTTTCAAATTTCCAAGGCTTTTGATCTAGCACAAAAAATCCCCTTCCCTATGGTAGGTTTTAATATCAACGCCATTCAGGGATAAGACTTTCATCCAGGTAGTCAAGTGAAAATAGGAAACTACAATCCCTGAAAACTGTTTACTTTTACCCTCCAGTCAACCCCAGACAGGGATAAGACTTTGTTAGTAAACAAAATTTAGGGATAAACACCTATAGTCAACTTATATTAGGGAAAAAGTCCTACAGGTAGTCAACCAAAATCAGGAAACTACAAGTTGCCGAAAATCGCAGGTTTGCCCACAAAAACAGCCCTACACGTGGACAGAAGGCGGAAATTCCCAAGTTCCTCCACAAAAACCGCCCAATATGTGGACGAATGCAAAAAAAACCCAAGTTCCTCCACAAAAACAGCCTTATGTGTGGACGAAAGGCGGAAATTCCCAAGTTCCTCCACAAAAACCGCCCAATATGTGGACGAATGCAAAAAAAACCCAAGTT
>JAEAME010001731.1_pt1 | contig 14166 bp, 8 predicted proteins | sample 8958731 | NCBI WGS metagenome assembly JAEAME01 (sample SAMN16933194, study PRJNA681113) | bioreactor sludge metagenome | isolation source: anerobic bioreactor sludge (Control) | place: India:Bengaluru | collected 2018-10-24 | reverse complement strand
CCGACCCGATGGCAGTGCCTTTTGGCGGTGCAGAAGTCTACTACGGGACCAATCCGCTCGGGTTCGGCGCGCCGAGTGCGACGGAGACGCCGCTGATTTTTGATATGGCAACCACCGTGCAGGCTTGGGGCAAGATTTTGGATGCACGCTCAAAAGGGCGCGAGATTCCGGCCGACTGGGCTGTCGATGAAAACGGCGAGCCGACAACCGATCCGGATGCAGTGAGAGGGTTGATGCCCATCGCCGGACCCAAAGGTTATGGCTTAATGATGATGGTCGACGTCTTTTCGGGCGTCCTGATGAATCTGCCGTTCGGGAAGCACGTCAGCTCCATGTACCATGACCTGAACGCCGGCCGGAACTTGGGACAACTTTACATTATCCTGGATCCGGCGCGCTTCGGGGATGCCGATACTTTCAGACAGCACATCAGCCAAACGATGGAGGAACTGAACGCCGTCAAACCGGCGGCAGGCTTCTCGAGTGTCCGTTATCCGGGCCAGGGATCAAACGAGCGTTATGAGCGGAACAAATCCGAAGGCGTGGAAATCCCGGAATCGATCATCAACTATTTGAAATCCGATGTGATCCACAACGACAGCTATGAAGGCTTGAGCGCTTTTGCCAACTGATTTTTGAATTTATGTGGGAAAAATAGGATTTATCATGAAGTTGAGAAGAAACAGCAGTGACATTTGGGCGTAAAAAGAAATCGCATGAAAGCAACGTTTGATTGTTGCATTTCATGCGATTTTTGCATCATCGAATCTTGAATCATTTAAATTCTATGTCAGCTTCATAGCCATGGGACTCCAAAACTGAAGTGAAAAAAGATTTTGCTTTCTCGTTAGCTTCCTCCAAGAAGCCTTGGCTGATTTTTTCTTCCTCAAGTTGTTTTTTATGGGTGTTGATTTCGTCAATGATGGTTTGAGTAGGATAGTCAGAAAAAATAGTTCCTTTAACATCTTCTACAGTCATTTGCTCAGTCTCCACGACATTATCAAGTATTTGGGCTTCTGGAATCGTGACCAATGCGTTCTTGGATGCTTCATCAATGCTTAATTCCATTTTGGACAGATCGGTCCCAGCTTTCAGATACCCAGAATATTCAATGAGGCGGATGGCTTCTGCATATTTGAAATCAGGTAAATCGAAAAAAGAAAAATTTTTGTCTGTTCGGCTGACGATTACATTACTGTACTCATACTTCAATGTTGTCAGTTCCGACAATTCAACCAGTTGCTCCCGCAGTAGAGCCGTTTCGGAGGATTTATCGGTTGAGGTTTCAAATAATGGATTGATGTCAATAAAGAGAGGAATAACTATTGCAGCTATTATGACAAAAACAGTCCACAGCACTGGATGTATAAAATTTTTCTTCATGCAATTTTCCTCGTTTCTAGTATTTTGATAGATAACACACTTGTAATTAAATGCACTTGATAATTAAAGCATCAATTTCGGATTGATTAATTAACAATATTTTAACACAAACAAGACAGCCTGGGATATGCTCCTGAGCTGTCTTGTTAAATAAATATACGGATATTTAAAACGTTACTGATTGTTTGAAGAAGCACCAATCGATGGTAATGATTCTGGAATTGTTTAGACCGCTTTAGTTTTGATAGGCTGCATCCACTTCGGCCAACATCTTGTAGACCGCTTCGTAGCTTTCGCAGACATCGCCCGGGACCGTGTAGTCATTCGAAACCGCGCGCAATTGGCTGAATTCTGCATTCAGGTCGGGTTTTTCTGTGCCTGCTGCGTCTGCCTTTGCCATGATGGCATCCACTAGCTTATGCACCTCATGGAATTCCGGGTGATTCTCCCCATGGACGCGTGCGACGATCGGCACATACTGCGCCAAAGTTGGAAAGATGGCTTCCTTCACTTCGTTGAATGTATGTTGATTGGACATATGAGATCCTTCTTTCTGAGTTTTGATACTTTCATTGTAATACGGATCCGCCAAAAGATACTTGATCTGCGTCAAGAAAAAGAGCGGGAGGGCTTCTTTTGATTAAGTCATGCGGAAGCAGTACAATTCAGATGTAGAGCAAGAGGCACGTTTTTGCCGCCAATGCACACTTTCGGATGATATTTTCTGGCCAATGGCAATGTTGACGGGTTCGGAAAAGAGGCGAAGAGCAATGCTTGTCCATGTAAAAAATTGGCGCAAGTCGGCAGCGGCTGTTCTGTTTTCGGTATTGTTTCTTTTCGGCATGTTTTCGATGAATAATATTGCTGCTCATGCGCAGACACAGATCGCAGCCCAGGAAAATGCAGTCTACACAGTCAAGCCGGGCGACACACTGTATGGCATCGCAATCAGATATGGCGTGACTGTCCGACAGCTGGTGAAGGCAAATGCGATCGCCAATCCCGACCTGATCAGGGTCGGCCTCCGACTGATTATTCCCGCGCGGGTGGGTCATCCGCAGTCTTTCGGCAGGTATTATACGGTGGTGCCAGGCGACACGCTGTCCGAAATCGCGCTCGGGTATGGTGTGACCGTCCCGCAAATGGTGAAAACCAATGCGATTGCTGATCCTGAACTGATTTATGTCGGCCAGATACTGGCGATCCCGCTTGCGGAGAGTTTCACGCAACGCGAGATCCTTTCCGCAGGCGGAGGCTATGTGACAGGGCTGAAAAAGGATGGGACTGTCGTTGCCGCTGGGTGGAATGAAGCCGGGCAAGGCGAGGTTTGGGACTGGACGAAAATGGTATCCGTGTCTGCGGGGGCCTTTCACACGGTGGGGCTGAAGGCGGATGGCACGGTGGTGGCTGCTGGAAGCAATCACAACGGTGAAGGCGAGGTCGGCAAGTGGACGGACATTGTGGCTATAGCTGCCGGCATTGGGCACACAGTCGGTCTCAAAGCGGATGGCACGGTCATCGCGACCGGAAACAACGCAAACGGTGAGTGCGCTGTCCAAGACTGGACAGACATCGTTGCCATATCAGCGGGATATGGGTATACCTTGGGCCTGAAAGCGGACGGAAAAGTTGTCGCCACTGGCAAAAATGATTGGAACCAACTCGCGGTATCCGGATGGACGGATATCGTATCCATTTCTGCCAGCGATGCGCATGCTGTCGGTTTGAAGGCGGACGGAACCGTCGTTGTGACGGGGGACAACGGCTACGATCAATCCGCGGTTTCAGGCTGGACAAATATCATCGCCGTAGCCGCCGGAAGCCATCACACAGTAGGTTTGAAATCGGATGGTACGGTCGTTGCGACAGGCTATAATCAGGAAGGGCAATGTGCGGTATCCGACTGGCAAGATGTGATCGCCATTTCGGCGGGCGGCAACACGTTCGGACTCAGAAAAGACGGCACTGTCGCGGTTGCCGGTGAGAATGTTTGGGATCAGTATGCGGTCTTGGGCTGGACGAATATCGGACATCCTGAAACGAATACGCAGGAAACAAGGGCAGGAAAATGAAGTCGTGCATCGCATCATCAGCACGAAGAATCCACTGCATATCCTTGATATGATAGCAAGCATTCGGAAATGAGAGCCAGAACAACAGTACAAAGAGCCCTACAGAATGGAAAAAAGTGCCTTCTGTAGGTTTTTTAGTTGGTTTTTCATATGCAAACAGTCAAAGACGAGATATAACCATTGTGAAATATAGTCAAAAATGTTGATTTATCAAATTTTAATGCCGCTACTTGTTATTTATGGATTATGCTGTGGCTGTTTTAAGTTTTTAAAAAAAATACAGCAAGATAGTGTATGATGGAATAAGAAATTGGCAATATATTGTATTTTAAAAGAGGCCATCCGTTTTACGAAGGTTTTTCACAATCAACACCGGGGGATTTCATTATGAAAAAGGACATCAGGGTTTTAGGGAAGAAAAAAATAACTTTATCCGAAATAGAAAAGTTTTACGCAATGGAAGATTATACAAAGTTATACGATACAGTTAATAAACTTATTGATGATGGGATAATTGCAGTCGTGAAGAGCAGCAATTTAAATGGCAAAAGACCGGCGTTACGGACTGCCTATCGTGTGTTGCCGATTGTTGAAGACAACACCGAGCTGATAAACGAATTAAGGTATACAATGGACATGAAATTGGATACAAGCTACTATTTAAAAAATATCGCATCATACAAGGCGGATCGGGCTGAGGTAATGAAGCTGAACGCCTATTTTTTGCACCATGGCCATAAATTGAATAACAGGGTATCCATCAACGAGCGCAGTTTTGAAATTTGGGGAAGGGAAAAATTCCTAAGCAGAGAAGGCGGCATTAAGATTCTGAAGAATCTCGGACTTTCGGAAGAATATCTGAATTACTATGGGACATCTGTCCCCCTTGCTTATTATTCCCACAGCAAGAAGACACCGCAGAAGATCCTGATCCTGGAGAATAAGGACACCTTTTTCAGCATGCGAAAGCACCTGCTGGAGGGGAACAACGCGATATTCGGAACTGAAATCGCCACACTTGTGTACGGCGGAGGCAAAAACATATTCAAAAGCTTCGAGGACTTCGGCATTTCTGTCGAACCATACATAGCGAACGCCGACAATGCCATCCTGTACCTCGGCGATCTGGATTATGAAGGCATCTATATTTACGAATGGCTGAAGAAAGAAATCGGTGACGCATACGCTCTCCAGCCGTTCATGGAGGGCTATACTACGATGATCGATAAATATACGGGAATGGACATGCCCTTGCCCAAAACAAAAGCTGGGCAGAACCGAAATATTTCGGAACTGTTTTTACGGGAATTTGATGAGGAGTACCGGAAAGTGATAGTGGACATCTTGCAGAGAGATGAATATATCCCGCAGGAAATTTTGAATATAGGAGACTTCTGAGCCGATGGAGTATGAATTTCTGAATAATTTTAACGAAAGAATGAAGCGGGTGGGTGCCTATGCCCTGCTGTACAAAAACAGCATGCAGAAGACCACTTGGAAAAAATTTGGGTTCGAGAACTTTGATGAGCAGACCAACATCATCTTTGCGGTGCTTCTATACGTCATGGAGCAGTCTCTGAAGGATGAACCTTGTACATTGGACGACATAGGCAGCTTTGTAGATGACCTCAATATGAGCTATCTGAAAAAAACGTTGACTTATGAAGATTGCAAGGACTTGGCTGACTTCATTGTCAACACCGTTCTCTGTGATGATGGAAATGCCATGTATTTCAACGGATATGATTTTTCCGAAAAGGAGTATCAGGCAATCAACATCAGCTTTTTGAATAACGAAATCATTTATCTCGAAGATACCGTGCGACGTACAAGCTTCAAGCTTTCCAACGATGGGTACTCTCTTTTGCTTTCGACTTTAGAGATGGAAGCGAACATGCGATTGACCATCCATGAATTCATCTTCAAAATGCATCTGGATAAGCAGAGTTACGATAAGGCGGTCGAAGACGTGAAAAACATCTTCAATCTGATCAGGATTCAGCTCCAGAAGATGCAGGAGGCTGTCCTAAAGATTAAGCAGAACGCACTCTCCTATTCAGTACAGGAATATAAAAATCTGATGGATGAAAACTTGAGTTCATTGGAGACGACCAAAAACAAGTTCGACAGCTACAAGAATCACGTCCGTGAAAGAATTATCGAATTCGAGGAACAGGATATCAACATCAAAAAGCTTGATGAAGAGGAACTCGATAAGCTGAATTACCTGAAGATCATTGAAATGTACCTATCGCGAGCTATCGAAGAGCAACAGAAATTGCTGAAGGCTCACTTCGATCTCAAAGATGTTTACGCTAAAGAACTGGAGGACCTTTCACAAATGTCATTGATAAAGCGTTTCAATATCCGGAAGGATCTGTATGATTTGGTTCTCGAAGACGCCGGGCAGTTGGAAGATATCCATTATTTCTTGGCACCGCTGTTCCGAAAAAAAGTCAGGAAGAGCTATAACATCAGCAAAGCAATCCAGTATCAAAAGACTATCCGAAAGAAGGAAGCGGAAGATGATGTGGAGATGCTTTCCTTTGATGAGGAGGATTGGGAATCGGAGCAACAGCGTCTGCGAAAAGAAAAACTGAACAAATACAAGCATTCTTTACAGGTAATATTGAGTTTGGCGACCGAAAGAGGAGCGATTTCCCTGCATGAAATCAGCTCTATCGTTTCCGAGAAAAAGGAGTTGTTGGAAAAGTTGATTCCGACAATCGAAATCTTCCGGGAAATCATCATCGAATTGCTGAAGAACAAGTCTGTGAATGTGCAGGAACTCCGGGAAGAAAAGACGCAATATACGGAAGAGTTGGCGCCGCAATTCCAATTGAACGAGACCGTACTCGACATCGTGGAGGAGTCGCCGGAATTAGGGGACATTACCCATATTATTGCAAGCAAGTTATCTAGCAAAGAAAAGGTGAAGTTCCGCGAAGTGTCCAGCAAGGACGGAATGGTTAAAGTCGTGACTTGTTCAGATATTTTATTTGAGGTGAAAAGGGGGATTAAACATGGCATATGAGGTGGAAGAAATCAAATTCAGCCAAAATATCTTTTATCATCTCCTGAAAAAGGGAGAGTTGAATGAGAAAGATGATAAGGAACTATTCAGGGCCTATTCCGAGAACGAACGTGTGATGAATTTGGTGAAGCAACAAGGAGAAACAAGCGATAGCGTCATCGAAAAATATGGCGGAACGATTTATCTCATTCCTAAAGAAGACAATGATTTTCTTGGTTATTCAAAAGGCGAACTGAAGGCAGAACTTTGTAGGAGCAACGCGAACGATAAAGACTATTACCTATCCCAATTCGTAATTTTGACGCTTCTGGTCGAGATGTACGGTTCACAGGGAAGTTCAGCTAAGTCGCGGAACTATTTGAGGGGTGGAGACTTGCTGAACATCATCTCGAGCAGGCTTAAAGAAGGTGCAGAAAAAGACGAGAATGAACAGGATAATGGCGGAATTGCTTTTTCGAACATGCAAGAGCGCTTTGAATCCCTAAAGAGCGGCGACCGGACCAGTCGTTCGAAAACCACAAAGGAAGGTTTTATATACACTATCATGAAATTTTTGGAGAACCAAAACTTGATCGTTTATGTTGAGGTGGACGACATGATTACGACTTCGAAGAAACTGGATCATTTCATGGACTGGAACATACTGAATAAAAACAACTACAACAGGGTCCTCGTTGCTTTAGGGGAGGAAGAATATGAGTAAGATCAATGCTGTCAGAATCATCAACTTGAACTACAACAACAATACGATGAGAATCGATGATGAGCTTTTTCATTTGAATGGGGAGAGCACGCTTCTTTCGTTGCGCAACGGGGGAGGAAAAACAGTCCTTGTACAGATGATGTTGGCTCCCTTCGTGACTAAAAGATACCGGAATCTGAAGGACCGTCCTTTTGCTAGTTACTTCACATCCACTACCCCAACCTATATATTGGTGGAATGGGAATTGGACGGAGCTGCGAATAAGCTCCTTACCGGGATGATGGTCCGAAAAAGGAATTACGCTTCCGATGAGGACTCCAAAGATGATTTGGAAATCGTCAATTTCATCAACGAATACAGCGGACAAAATCCGAATGATATCCACAACATATCGCTTGTCGAAAAGGACGGCGGAAGAAAAAAGGTCAAGAGTTTCGGAAATGCCAAATCCTTATTCGAGTCCCTGAAGAAAAACCAGGAATGCAACTTCAATTACTACGATATGACACAGTATAATCAGTCGAAAACCTACTTTGCCAAACTGAAGGAATATCAGATCAACAATAAGGAATGGGAGTCCATCATCCACAAAATCAACCTCAAGGAATCCGGTCTATCAGAACTTTTCGTTGAATCAAAAAGTGCGGAAGGGCTGATAGAAAAATGGTTCCTTAAAACGGTGGAGGACAAGTTGAATGTTGACGAGGACAAAATCAAGAACTTCCAGGAAATAGTGTTCCATTATGCCAAGCAATACCGGGAAAACAAGGTGAAAATTGATAAAAAAGCATCCATCGAAGAGTTTTTTGCGGATGGAGAATGCATCCGGCGTCATGCCGAAGAACTTCAAACGTGCCAAAGGGAGCGTTCGGCATTCGAAAATAAAATCGCTAACCTTGTCATGGCGATTGAAAGAAAAAAAGTCGAGCAGGATTCGCTTAAAGAAAAGTTGCAGGAGCAGATTGTGCACATCCTAGGCGAAATAGAGGACATCGAATATGAGAAACTTTCTCTGGAAATCTATCGATGCCAAGAATCAAGAGAAAAGACAGAAGAGACCATAGCTAAGGCCCAGAATGTCCTTGATGAAAATGAGTCGCACCTTCAGGAACAGATACAAATGCGCAATATTTTTGAGTGTGCTAAGTTATTGGAGGAGTACCGAGATTTCTCCAAAGAAGTTCAGGAACTGGAAAATAAACTGGAAATACTGAAGAGTGATACGAAAGACATGAGCGCGGAAAGGGACAATTTGGGTTACACAGTCAGTGTCCATTACGGTAAGGAACAAGAGGCAGCCCGGGGAAATTCCGCTGAAGTTGCGCTGGAAGTAGAGCAGTTGAAGAATGGGATCGAAAAAGCGGAAGAGCAGATCGATTCGCTGAACGACGATTTGAACCGTGCCGCGTCGACATCAGGCGGGATTGATGAAAGCATCAGAGGGTTTGACGCATCCGAAGGCCGATTCAATAACAAACATAACGTGGGATTCATGAGAAATCTCACCGGCTATTACGATGATGGGATGCTGATCGAGACTGGGATAGAATACAGCAATTCGAGAGACGCTGTTTCAAAGAGGATTGCCGTTTTAAACGACTTTCTGTACAACAAGGACAAAGAAAAGAGGTCCTTGGAACGAGCCATAACCAATGCAAGGGCGAAGATGGCAACTGATATCGAAAAACTGAATTATACCAACCATACGCTCGAACAGTTTGAGCAGGAATTATACGAAAGGAAAGATACCCTGAAATACATTGGTTTGGATGAAGATAGGGTATTCGAAAAAGACAGCATAGTCGATGCATTCGACAAACGGATTGCTGCAATGAGAACAGATCAGGCCAAGTTGCATTCGGAGCTGGAGAGGCAAAGGGCGGAACAGAATAAATTGCAGACCGGCAAAATAGCGGAATTGCCGGGCGATATTTCGGCGGAATTCGGGAAACGTGATATTCCGGTTATATACGGGATGGAATGGCTGCGGAAGTCCGAAAACGCAAAGACTGCAGGGGTAAGATTGGTGCGCGACAATCCGTTCATTCCGTATTCCTTGATCATGAACAGACGGGATATCGAAAAGCTGGAGAAGGAACCTATAGAAAGCTTCACCTCGTACCCAATCGTGATCCTGTGCAGGGAGGAAATGGATCATGCCTTCTCATCCGGCGGCAAGAAATTGCTTGACTTAGGCAAAGTCAATTTCCTGATTTCCTTCAACAACAAGTTGATTGACAAAGAGGAATTGGAAGTCATTATCCGGAAAAAAGAAAAGGAGATTTTTGACCTAGAGAAAAGAATCGAGGATAAGCAGAATGAAATCGATATTCTTGAAGGAAAAAGAATCCGAGTAATCTCCACCAGAGTCGACAAGGACAGTTATTCCAATGCGGAAGCGGAGAGAAAAAAATATGAAGACGAGCTTTCCGCCACAGATCAGACGCGTAGGGGGTTGAGCATCTCTATTTCTGCCATCACGAAAGAATATGATTCAGCGACGGCCGAATTGAGGATGAAGAAGGACACAGAAGGCAATTTGCAGAGACAGATTGCCGATTTGGAGGAATTTAAAGGAGAATACATCCGTTATTGCGACAATCTGCAAAGGCAAAACCGTTTGAAGGCTGCAGTGGCGGCCACCCGTGCCCAGCTTGACGAGCAAAGAAAGCAAAAAAAAATACTTGAAATAGATAAAGAGAAACAAGAAGAAAGGTTAAGGTATTTCCGCGATAAGGAATCGGAAATCGGCAAAAAATTGGAGAACTATCATTCGTTCAAAGAAGGTACCTTGGTGGAGAAGGATATCGAAGACGTCGAGTCCCGGTTCGAGAGCCTCTCAACGAAAATTACAGAAGATGTGAAGAATCTTGAAAAAATGCTTGAAACAGCGAGAAAAAGGTTCAGTAAAAAAGAGATGAGCCTTTCAAGGAAGTCAAGTGAATATCATTTGGTTGATAGCCAATTCACGGAAGTGTTGTATGACCTATATAAAGAGGAACAGATAGGGAAGGAAATCGAAAAGCTGAGATGCAAGTCAGCTGAGATTACTGTTAAACTAAATGAGCATAAAACTAAAAAAGCAGTGATCGAGAATACGATTCAAGGGTACTTCGCCGATCTGAAGAAGAATTACGATAAGGAAGAACCGAAAGCGCGCAACGAAATCAAGGAATATGATTATATCGAAAAAATCTGTATCCTTGAAGACCGGAAAAAGGGAATCGAACGGGATTCAGGCAAACTTGAAGCTCAAATGAAGCGGATAAGTGAAAATCGCACTGCGTTGGCTGAGTACGACCGCTTCCCGATAATCTCGGAACTCGAACTAGAAGTGGATTATGAGGACCTGGATCGATTCAGGGGAGAAATGCTGCGTGACTACAGAAAGTCCCAGACCGAGGAAAACGATAAGATTGGCCAACTAAGCATGGAAGTCGCAAAGATTCTTCGCAAAAAAATATTCAGCAGCGATGATTTCTTCAGGAAACCTTTGGAGACATTGGAGACTCTTTCAAAAGATCCGGACAGTTTTTTGGAGAACTTGGAAATTACGATCGAATCCTATCGCACGCTGATGGGAAAATTGGCAGCGGACATAGAATTGATTCAGAAAGAGAAGGAAAGTGTACTTCAAAACATATTTGATTACATCCATGAAATCCATGAAAACCTCGGCAAGATAGACAGAAATTCTTCCATCAACATCAGGGGCCGCTCAATCAAAATGCTCCGGATCATCTTGCCTGATTGGGAAGAAAACCAAGCCTTGTACAAGCAGCGGCTCAACGATTTGCTGGATACGGTGACCGCAAGAACGTTGGACAGATTGGATCAGAACGAGAATGCCGAAGAAACCATCTCTGCTGCAATCACAACTAAAAATCTATATAACGATGTGGTGACTATCAGCAGCATTGAAGTTAAGTTATTCAAAATCGAAGAAGAGAGGGACCGTCAAATCAGTTGGAATTACGTAGCGAAAAATTCTGGAGGGGAAGGCTTCCTTTCTGCCTTCGTCATCCTGTCCAGCCTTTTGTCCTACATGGGAAAGGATGAAAAGGACATCTTCGCAGATAAAGTGAACAGTAAAGTCCTGGTGATGGACAATCCGTTTGCACAGACGAATGCAGATCATTTGTTGAAGCCGCTGATGGAGATTGCCAGGAAGAGCAACACGCAACTGGTGTGTCTGTCCGGATTGGGCGGCGATAGCATTTACAACCGCTTCGACAACATCTACGTGCTGAACTTGATTTCTTCAAAACTAAAGGGCGGTGTGCAGTTCCTGCATGCGGAGCATCTGAAGGGTGAAGAGGCAGGGGAAGTAATGGAGGCATCCCACTTCAAAATAACCGAAGAAATCGACCAGATGGATTTGTTCTGAGAATGAGATAGTTACAAAAAGAAGGCTGAGATTCCCTGAGTGGATCTTGGCCTTTTCCTTAGCTTCAATTTTAGCAAGTGGATATTTCGGCGTTTCCCGTTCAGTTACATGAAAAGCTGACGCAAAAAAGCAGAAATACTGCCATGCAAGGGTCATTATTTTGGGGAAAAATAGAATAATGGACAGTATCGATGACGTGAAAATTCCTTGATACTGTCATCCAATCCCCGCAAACTGACTTTTTCTGAAATTCACCAGTTTATTGATAGAAATCACTGGAAAAGCCTATCCGGCAATCTTTTTGACGTTGTGTCCTTGGCCCGCCTGTGACAGGTAATGTGAGCTTATTCACACAGGTATCTCGGCTTAGCGCAGGAAATGCAACGGGAAGAATGAACCCATTCTGTACAGCTTAAGTCCTGAGAAAGCCCGGTCCTGAGGCATGAAGAGCAACAGAAGCGCCCTTGCGCGTAGACTTTTAGATATCCGGAAGAGGCAGGCTGTCAAAGAACGCCGAAATTTGCGAGCGCTGTCATTTATTTTTGTTTAATCCCAGCTTCGTGTTACATATAGTCCCATCGGCTGTGAGAATCGGAATGACTAGCTGCTTTTTTGACTATATAATTTGCTCCAGAGTACAAAACAAATCAGAAATTTTAAACATAAAGGAGAGCAAGTTAATGGAAATCAATATGGCGGACACGACTTTCATGTTCCTCGCAACGGTAATGGTCCTGCTGATGACCCCAGCGTTATCGTTATTTTACGGAGGGATGGTCAGGGAAAAAAATGTTCTGAGCACAACCATGCACAGTTATGCAGCTATTGTAGTAGTTGTCATTCAATGGATCCTTTTGGGTTATTCCTTGTCATTCGGAGGGGACAACGCGATCATCGGCGACTTTTCGTTTGCTTTTCTGAATAATGTCGGGTTCTCCCCTGTCGATTATGCTCCGACCATCCCGCATCAGTTGTTCATGATGTTCCAATTGGCTTTTGCGATCATCACGCCTGCGATCATTTCAGGAAGCGTTGCGGAAAGAATGAAGTTTCCGGCGTATCTTGCTTTCGTCTTGCTTTGGTTGACTTTGGTCTATGATCCGATTGCGCATTGGGTATGGGGCAACGGCGGTTGGATCCGCGAACTAGGCGCGCTCGACTTCGCAGGCGGAACGGTCATCCACGTCAGCGCCGGCATTTCTGCGCTGGTGGCTGCGATTTTTGTCGGCAAAAGAACCAACAAAGAAGCTGTCCGGCCGCATAACATCCCGATGACGATGATCGGCGCCGGTTTGTTGCTGTTCGGCTGGTTCGGCTTCAATGCCGGCAGCGCGCTCAGCATGAATGGCATTGCCATAAATGCCTTCATCACAACGACCGTATCGGGAGCTGCAGCTGGGTTCAGCTGGCTGATGTGCGAATGGGTACTGCATAAAAAACCGACTGCATTAGGCTTGGTCAGCGGGATCATCGCCGGACTTGGCTCGATTACGCAAAGCGCCGGTTATGTCAGCCCATTCTCGGCTCTGCTCATCGGTTTCATTGGCGGACTACTTTGTTTCTTCGCTGTCACTGAATTGAAAAAGAGAATCGGTTATGATGATGCACTCGATGCTTTTGGCTGCCATGGCGTCGGCGGCATCTGGGGCGGAATCTCAGCCGGGATTTTCGCGACATCTTCAATCAATCCGGATATAACCGGTGGCTTGGTGGATGGCAATGCTGGACTGTTAATCGCTGAAATCATCAGCATCCTTGCGGTCACCGCTTATTCGGCAGTCATTTCCTTTGTCATCCTGAAGCTGATCAGCTTGGTTATGCCGGTCAGGGCCACTGAAGAGGAAGAGGAAGACGGTTTGGACTATTCGTTGCACGGCGAAACAGCTTATGGATCCGTCAGTGCTGCCGGCCTTTCGGTTGGTTCGCATGATGCGGTTGCCGTTCCGGCCAGTCCATCCCTTTCACCGAAAAAACAGTTCGGGTCAGAAGTGGTTGCTATGGAAGAAGCCGTTGTGGTGGAAGACCACGTGACAGCGATGCCGAGCAACAAGGCGCATAAAACGCCAAAAATGACCAAAGTTGAAATTCTGATCAATGAAAGCAAATTTGATCATTTGAAAAAAGCTTTGAACGGCATCGGCGTCACCGGCATGACGGTCGTGAATGTGTTCGGCTACGGTGTGCAAAAGGGGCATTCGACCTATTACCGCGGGGTGGAGACCGATGCGGATCTGTTGCCTAAAGTTCGGGTGGAGGTCGTGATCAGCAAGGTGCCGCTTCAAAAAGTCATCGAAACCGCGAGAAAAGCTTTGTACACAGGGAACATCGGCGACGGGAAAATTTTTGTGTATGATGTTGAAAATGTCATCCGCGTGAGCACCGGCGAAGAAGGCGCGCAAGCATTGGCGTACAATGGCGATGCGGAGCTATTGCGCGCGACTTCCTGATCGGAACAAAATATTAAGGGTCGTGAGGTCGGGATTTTTTTCTCAGGCCCATCCAAAAATAAATGAAGCACTTGTCAGAGGTTGAATCTGACTGGTGCTTCATTTTTTTCGATTTAGACAATTGGCGGTATAATGAAGGT
>JAEAME010001729.1_pt1 | contig 14171 bp, 14 predicted proteins | sample 8958731 | NCBI WGS metagenome assembly JAEAME01 (sample SAMN16933194, study PRJNA681113) | bioreactor sludge metagenome | isolation source: anerobic bioreactor sludge (Control) | place: India:Bengaluru | collected 2018-10-24 | reverse complement strand
TCTTGAGCGTTCTCTTCAAGATATGAGAGCGGCAATGAGAGTTGATAGCGTGCGACAGTTCAATATCCAGAAAATTATGACAATCATTGATACTTATAACAAAGAATTATCTTCAGTTGAAAAATATGATATCGCAAACGAAATTTATTCTTTGAGCTTAAAGTACACCAATCTGGATGTTGATTTGATCTGCGCTACGATTACTCATGAATCTGCAAAAACCTGGGATCCCAAGATAGTATCCCATGCTGGCGCTATTGGATTGATGCAAATCATGCCGGCCACCGGAATTTATCTGGCTGAATATGAGGATATTTCCTGGACCAGTGAGCAAGAAGTTCTCACGAATCCAATTTATAACATTAGAATGGGCACGCGATATTTGTCCACAATGATTTCATATTATGGGATTGATGGCGGACTGGCGGCTTACAATGGTGGTGAAAAATATGCCGCACAGTGGGTTAAAAGCAATAAGGCTGAAGGTATTTTGCTGACTGAAACCAAAAATTATATCCCAGCAGTTATGAAGCTGTACGACCTGTATCGTGAAAAAAGCTTATAGCGATATCATACTCTAATAATGCTAAATAAAAAAGGCTACGTTGAGTAGCCTTTTTTATTTGAAGCGTTTATCGATGAGATCAGTTACAAAAAATTCTAATCTCGAATTTTCCTAATTTCAAGGCTTCGCGAATGCTTGTTTCACATTGAAAAAGTCTCCCACCCATTTTGCTGCATATAAAATCGGTTCGCCATGAAGTGTTAATGCCGAATAGATATGAACTCTGATCAGCTCCCAATCGAATTTACTATGCCAGGTTTTAGGATCATCGAGGACTTTATTTTGAAAGTAATCTAAAATCGTAGCAAAATGATTCTGATCGACTCGGGTTAGATCGATGATTAGCAATTCATCCTTTTCAAACTCATCGGGAAGTTTGGTTAAAGGATAATGATAGGAAACAATAAAGGGACCCATGCTTTTAATACCTTTGATTTGATTTAAAATCAAATCGGCACGAAAATAGTCATAGTTGTCAACGAAAAACTTATCTATCGCCGCATCATTTTCCAGGCTATCTTTCCGATCCAAATCAGCTTTAGATTGAAGATTGGTTGGCCAATAAGTGACATTAATATTTTTGGTGCTCAGCAAACTGTCAGCAACCATTTGCTTAAACTCTTCGGCGCTATGAAGAGAACGATATGCTGCATGAAGCGCATTATATCTTTGAATTTCCTTCTCCGTTGTGGGCTTTCTTGAAAACAAAAGATAGGAATAAAGTCCATAATCAGAGTTTTCACTCTCACCTTTTAATAAGTAATCTCGAACCGTAATTTTTATGGTTTCTATGACTTCCTCATGAGGATAATTATTTTGCGATCGACACCGCATGAAACTGGAAATCGATACGGCAAAAAACAGCGCTAAACTAACGCCGGGAATGAACCTCAATATAATTCTATTGCTCGTTTTTGTTTCCATCTTGCTGTTTTCTCCTGGATAATAAGCTGATTAATAAATAGGATAAACCAAAGGATAATAGAAATATGATCACATAAACATAATTGGGCGGCACTTCAGGTGGCAAGAAGAAAAAATAAGCGATTATAATGGTAAGCACAATGCTGATAAAAAAGGAAATTGTAATTTTCATCCTTTAACTCCTGAAGAAAAATTAGCGATTAAATTCAACTGAATATAAAAAAGAATATGAGGAAAAGCAAATGAAAATAATTTAATTTAATCAGTCTATCGATGCTCAACTTTATCAAAGGAATTTTCTCATCAATAGGACGATAAATAAAATTTGCTATCGTTCACAGACCGCTTTTTCGTTAAATGGCGGACGATCTTCATTGGGAAGTAAATGAACGGCAGCAGAAGCGAAAATTGTTTCGCTGAGAGATCTCACAGTTCAGTTAATAAATAAAATACTTTTCTCTGATCTGTTTAAAATTTTCCAATTGCGCCTGCCACGATGCAATAATTTTTTCCGCCGAATCTCCCCGCAAAACTGCCTTCCTCACTTCATCGGTTCCAAAAGCTCTATCGAAACTTGAAATTCGCGGCGTGTTGAAAATATTCCGCTCAGAATAAAGCTTTTGGATTGTCGTTAAAATATGTATTTGTGTGGCGGCAGGCTCGAAGCGATCTTTATCAAGAATATGAATTTGAACTCCACCACATTGCTCTTTAATGAAGCGCAGGTAAAAGGGTCGGAAAAAAGTCGGACGGAAATAAACGCCGGGCAGATTTTTTGAATTTAATTCATCGGCTAATTTATCTCCATCCATCCCGGGCGCGCCGATAAACTCAAACGGAGATGGTGTACCCACGCCCTCCGAAACTGTTCCCAATTCACCGATACAACCAATCGCTGCAACCAAATATGCTGTTTCAGAATGCGGAACATGCGGCGAAGTCGGGACCCATAATAAGCCGGTATCCTCGTAAGTCATGTCGCGCGTCCAGCCTTCAAGTGGCACAACCGTCAGATTGCAGTTGATGTTGAATTCTTTATTGAACAATTGCGCCAACTCACCGACTGTCATGCCATAAATATAGGGAATCGGATAGAGTCCAATAAACGATTTAAAATTAGGATCGAGCACATTTCCCTCAACACGATTGCCACCCAGGGGATTGGGGCGATCTAAAACGATGAATGGAATTTTTGTATCCCGTGCAGCTTCCATGCCATATGCCATTGTGTAAATAAACGTGTAGGCCCGCGAGCCAATGTCCTGAATATCATAAAGCAACACATCGACATTTTTCAACATGTCGGGAGTTGGCTTATAAGTCTCCCCATAGAGACTATAAACCGTGATTCCCGTCTTTTTATCCTGATAGCTCGACACACGGTCACCTCCGGGAATATCGCCTCGTACACCGTGTTCTGGACCGAATAGCGCAACCAGATGCACATCTGATAGTTCATATAATGCATCAATAGCAGACTTAAGCGCGCTGGTAATTCCAGTCTGATTGGTTATTAATCCAATTCGTTTTCCTTTGATCAAATCGAGCCGTTTTTCTAACAGAACATCAATGCCAGGTTTAACGATTATATTTGAGTCTTTGGCAGAATTATCTCTTGAGTTTCCTTTACAGTTAAAATTTTGAGCATAAAATAAAACCAATCCAAACCACAAAATTATTACGTTTTTCATTTGCACCTCATTTTATTTGAACCTATTTTTTCAATTTCAGACATATGAATAATCAAACTGATATTTTCTGGTCTTTGTTATGATCACGAAATCGGAAGCTAAATGTTTGCGCTATAGTTCTTTTTCGTATCGCCAGAACACCCGCGTCAATCTTGCATTGGCATAATGCAAATAAAATGGAATCGGCCCTACCCAGGGAATGATCGAGGCTTTGTGTCCCTGCTTTTTCAAATCATTAAGACATCTTTTCAACAAAATTCCGCCGATCCCTTTTCCTCGAAGTACAGGATTCGTGCCCATAGGTCCAAACCAGCCAGTGTTTAGATTGTTCGCATCATAAGCTGAAAAAGCCTCGATCTTCCCATGATATTCGGCAATGTGAAGGCTAATGGGATCGTTTTGATAAGTCATTTGAATCTCTGGTAGCCAGGCTTTGAAATGATTTTTAATTAAATCTTCGACAAAAGGCCAATCTGCCGAGGTGGCACGACGGATGAAAATTCCTTCGCTGGCAAGCTGCTGTTCTTCGTCGCTCGTATTAAAATCCTTATTTTTCAGATCGACCTCTAAATTGGAAGTATCAGCAAATCGCTTGAATCCATTGCGCTCTGCAAAAGCGATGGCTTCGGTATATCGCGGATCGATGCCCGGCTGGAAGTAGTTGGGATTACTATCCAGCAAGCGAATGGTTTTCACTCCCTGGGATTTCATTTGCTCTTCAATGTTTTTTAGCAGCCGGGTCGCTATGCCTTGACGCCGATAATTTTCATCCGTGACGAAAAGCTTAATCCAGCCTCGCTTCACATTTGGCTCGATCTGTCGAACCAGTCCCTGCATGAAGCTAATGATCATTTCGTTTTCAATCGCCAGCAATGTCAGGTCAGGATTGAAATCGGGATCGCCAAAGGTTTTTTCAAGCAGGATGTGATCAGGCATTGGATCATAAATGACATTGCGATTCCAGAAGGCAAGCAAAGCGGGGAGTTGATCTTGAGAATTGAGGGTTTTGATCTCTGGCATAGATAGTATCCTTACCTGTGCGACAAGATACTATCTTGTCCTAATTTGATTCTGCCTGTTTCAATTTCCTGGCTATTTTTAGCCGATTCACCGCTCGATACCAGGCATCTTTAGCGCGCTCCAGATCGGTTCCTGGGACTCGCTCGGCCATCTCTCGTTTGGCGCGATCTTTAGCATAAATAGCTCGTTCGATGTCGATCTGGGAGGCGTCTTCGGCTGTTTCGACCAGGACGCTCGTTTTATGAGGAAGAACTTCTACCACGCCGCCGCTGGTGGCAAAAATTTTCGTTTCGTTTTCCAGATCAACTTTAATCTCACCAATGGCAAGGCTGGTAATAAACGGCGCGTGTCCCGCCTTTATTCCAAAGTAGCCATCCGCACCAGGCAGGCGGATATGTTTTACCTGTTGCTGGTAGATAATTTTTTGAGGAGTAATAATTTCTAAATTAAAAAATTTGTCGTCCATATTTTTCAGTCAACCAATTACCAAATCATCAAATTATCCAATCCTACATGTTCTTCGCCTTCTCCACTGCTTCTTCAATCGTTCCAACCATGTAGAATGCCTGTTCGGGAAGATGATCGTATTCGCCTTCTACCAGCCCTTTAAAACTTTTTATCGTGTCTTCGAGATGAACATATTTTCCTTCCCTGCCAGTGAATTCTGCTGCAACAAAGAATGGCTGAGAGAGGAATCGTTGAATGCGCCGCGCTCGTCCGACGATCGTTTTATCTTCATCCGAAAGTTCCTCCATGCCCAGAATGTTGATGATGTCCTGCAGTTCTTTGTATTTTTGAAGAATTTCCGTTACGGCGCGGGCGGTTTTATAATGTTCATCGCCAATAATTTTGGGATCAAGAATGACTGATGTGGACTCCAATGGATCGACGGCTGGGTAGATTCCTAACTCAGTAAGTTTTCTGGACAACACCGTTGTTGCATCTAAGTGTGAAAATGTTGTCGCCGGAGCAGGGTCTGTTAAATCATCCGCCGGGACATAAATGGCCTGAACCGACGTAATTGATCCTTTGCGAGTCGATGTAATTCGTTCCTGAAGTTCGCCCATTTCGGTCGCCAGAGTGGGTTGATAACCAACAGCAGAAGGCATTCGTCCTAACAAAGCGGATACCTCGGAGCCAGCCTGGGTAAAACGGAAAATATTATCGATAAACAGCAGCACATCTCTGCCTTCGTCATCACGGAAATATTCTGCCACGGTCAGAGCAGAGAGTCCCACTCTCAATCGAGCGCCAGGGGGTTCGTTCATCTGACCGAAAATCATGCTGGTTTTATTGATGACACCCGATTGCTTCATATCCAACCAAAATTCATTCCCTTCTCGGGTGCGCTCTCCAACGCCTGCAAATACAGAATAACCACCATGCTCTTTAGCAATATTGTGCATGAGCTCGGCAATGATCACCGTCTTGCCAACACCAGCGCCGCCAAAAAGTCCAGTCTTGCCGCCGCGAGTATAAGGTTCCAATAGATCAATGACTTTGACGCCTGTTTCAAAAATACCTTCAGATACGACAAAATCCTCGTAAGTCAACGGTTTGCGATGAATGGGATCATGCCTTGTCGCATTAATAGGGCCGATCTCATCGATTGGCTCACCGATAAGATTCATCAAGCGTCCCAAAGTTCCTGGCCCCACTGGCATGGCGATTGGCTTGCCAGTATCAACAACGTTTGTTCCTCTCACCAATCCGTCGGTCGAATCCATCGCCACGCAGCGAACCGTGTTCTCCCCCAAATGTTGTTGCACTTCCAGAACCAGTCGTGTTCCATCGTCGCGGTTGATTTCTAAGGAATTATAGATTGCCGGCAATTCACCACTTTCAAATCGAACGTCAACTACCGCGCTGATAATCTGGACTACTTTTCCTTCATTCATCTATCGGAACCTCAAATTTAATTTCTATAAAATTGCCTCGCTTTAAACTTTCAAAGCTTCACTGCCACTGATAATTTCCAAAATCTCTTTGGTAATCCCTTCCTGCCTTTTCTTATTGAATTGCATCTGTAATTCACTGATCAGCTCATTGGCGTTTTCAGTGGCGTACTCCATCGCCGTCATTCGAGCGCCCATTTCTGACGCGAAAGATTCCAATATCACTCGCCAGATCTGAATATTCAAATTTTTTGGACATAATGTATTTAAAATTGTGATCGGATCTGGCTCAAAAATAAAATCTGCCAGGTATTTTTCATTTTCAGGAATGATCGGAATGATAGGCAATAATTGTTCGACTACCACCCGCTGCTGGGCTGCTGATCTGAATTCATTGTAGATGAGAAAGATTCGATCCAATTTTTCGTCGATATAAAGCTCACGGATCAACGTCGCAATATCGACTGCCTGTGAGAATTGGAGATTTTTAAAAAACTGGACATATTCACCAATCACCTTATAATTTCGCCTGGTAAAATAATCCCGACCTTTTCGTCCGATCAAGATCAAATCGATAGCCTGTTTATCAGGATACTGAGAGAGCTCTGCATCAGCTTTTCGGATAATATTTTGATTGAATGAACCGCAGAGCCCCTGGTCCGCAGTCACAATCACATAGCATACTCGCTTCGGCTCCCGCTCCGCCAACAATGGGTGTAGGCTGTGATCGACCTTGCTGGCAATATGCCCCATCATCTCGCCCAACTCATTGGCGTAGGGTCGTGCCTGAATGATCGCTTGCTGGGCGCGACGAAGCTTGACTGCTGCGACCATTTTTAGCGCTTTGGTGATTTGCTGTGTTTTTTTAACGCCACTAATGCGTTGTTTGATGTCTCGGAGTGTTGGCATATTTTGATTTTAGTTTTAAATCTTCGATTTCAGATATTAGAATTAATAGAGTCGATCTTTTGCAATGAAGATCTCACACGCTAAAACTCCCCATAAAATCCTGACACGCCGCCGTCAATCCAGCTTGTAAATCCTGATCCAACTCTTTCTTCTCGGCAATACCTTTCAGGATATGAGGATATTTGGCGTCCATAAATTGGTAAAATTCCTGTTCCAGTCGCGGTATCGCATTGACCGGGATGGGATCGAGAAACCCCTGCGTACCCAAAAAAATGATGGCAATCTGTTTTTCAACCGGCAACGTATTATTCTGATTTTGCTTTAATATTTCAACCATGCGCTGTCCACGCGCCAGTTGTGACTGGGTGGCTTTATCCAATTCGGAGCTAAATTTGGCAAAGCCTTCCAGCTCTCGATATTGCGCCATATCCAATCTCAATTTGCCGGCTACCTGTTTCATCGCCTTGATCTGAGCATTGCCGCCAACACGTGAAACCGAAATTCCCACATTGATAGCAGGCCGAACACCGCCATAAAACAGCGAAGGCTCAAGATATATCTGTCCATCCGTAATTGAAATCACATTGGTTGGGATATAAGCGGAATAATCGCCCGCCTGGGTTTCCACAATCGGTAGCGCAGTTAAGGAACCGCCGCCCAGGTTGTCATTTAGTTTTGCCGCCCGCTCTAACAATCGAGAATGCAAATAGAAAATATCACCGGGAAAGGCTTCACGCCCTGGCGGTCTTCGCAACAGCAGGGATACCTGGCGATAAGCCCAGGCATGTTTAGAAAGATCGTCATAAATGCAAAGCGCATGCATTTTATTGTCGCGGAAAAATTCGCCCATCGCTGCACCGCTGTAGGGAGCAATATAAAGCATCGGCGCTGGGTCATTGGCAGTGGACATGATCACCGTCGTATATTCCATCGCGCCATGTTCCTCAAATGTCTGCACCAGCTTGGAGATGGTCGATCCCTTCTGACCGATTGCCACGTAAAAACAATAAACGCCCTGGCCTTTTTGATTCAAAATCGTGTCGATGGCGATAGTGCTTTTTCCGATCTGGCGGTCGCCGATAATTAGTTCCCGTTGCCCTCTGCCGATGGGAATCATGGAATCGATCGCCTTGATGCCCGTTTGCAGCGGTTCTTTCACCGGCTGGCGATACACCACGCCCAGCGCCTTTCGTTCGATCGGAGAGAAATTCTTCGCATTGATGGGACCTTTACCATCCAGCGGCTGACCCAGCGGATTGACCACACGACCAACCAGCTCCATCCCCACGGGAACGGACATCACTCTACCAGTGCGTTTTACTGGATCGCCCTCTTTGAGATATTTTTCACTGCCAAACAGAATGCAGCCCACATTATCCTCTTCCAGGTTCAGCGCCATGCCGAAAACGCCATGCGGGAACTCCACCAATTCGCTGGACATGACATTTTCAAGGCCATATACTCGAGCGATACCATCGCCAACCTGGATGATTTCACCGACCTCTTCAAATTCGGTCGTAATATCAAATTGCTCGATCTGTCGCTTTAAGATTGTTGAGATTTCTTTAGCTTTAATTTCCATAATTTATTTCAGGTTTTGGATTAAATGGGATTTCAGTTTTTTAAACTGCTCGGCAAGACTGGCATTAAATATCTTATCATCGAGCCGAAGAATAATTCCACCGATAATCGATGGATCGACTTCATTTTCCAGTCGGACTTCTGCTTTCAAGTAGCCACCGATTTCACGCGTCATCTCTGCCAGCTTTGCTTCAGGTAACGGAACAGCGGTTACAGCAACGGCGCTGATGCGATGTTTTAACGAATCGATCTGTCTCTCAAATTCGTTCAAAATCGGTTCGAATAAATGAAATCGTTTGTTTTTCAAAACTAATAACACGAAGTTGAAAAACTGATCCGTAAAGCGCGTTTTCAATAAATCGACCAGCAATCTTTCTCGCTCTCGATCCATCGGCAAATTCAAAAAAGCTCGCAAATCCGAGCTTTCTTCAACCAATTTCAGAAATTTTTTAAAGTCCTGATGAACTTCGTCCACCAGATTTTTTTCCTGCGCCAATTCAAAGAGCGCTTTGGCATATCGTTTTGCGTTCGCAGTTATAATCATGATGTTTGAATAAATTCATTAACGTATTTATCGACTAATTTCAAATTTTGATCTTTGGATAGCGTTTCTCCCACCACTTTTTGAGCAGCCATAATTGCAATGTCAGTAGCATACTGTTTGACATCCTGAATAGCAGCATCTTTGCTGAGCTCGATCTCCTGTTTCGCTCGATCCAGCAGACGATCGGCTTCATTACGAGCTTGCTCAATGAGTTCTTTGCGCGAAGCCTCAGCACTTTTTTTGCTGTCGTTAATAATCTGGATCGAATCCTTCCTCGCTTTTTCGAGCAACGTTTTTTGTTCGTCTAATAATTTGGCAGCCTCTTTTTGATCCGCCGCTGCCTGATTCAACGCTGCTTTAATATTGTTTTCACGATTTTCCATCGTTTTTAGGATAGGCTTCCAGCCGTACTTCTTCAAAATCAATACCAGCAGAATAAAAGTCAGTATCGTCCAGAAAATTGTTCCGCTATCCGGGCTTAATAAATCCATTGGATTTCTTCCTGAAATTTATAAAAATGATTATCAGCAAAAGTTAGAAGCGCTGCAAACGTTTGCTCACTTTAGTCACTTTAAATATTTCGAACTTTTATTTGAAGCTTAATAAGAAACAAATGACCAGTGCGATTAGCGCTACTCCTTCGATCATGGCGGCTGTAATAATCATCACGCCTCGAATATCGCCGGACGCCTCGGGTTGACGCGCAATACTTTCCACCGAGGCTTTGGCAATTCTGCTAATTCCAAAAGCGCCACTAAAGGCAGCTCCAAAAGCTCCGACTCCAGCCGATATGAAAGCCCATGCAGAAGTTTCCATTTTTTCCTCCTCAATTGTATTTTCTAATAGTACCAGTTAATTTTCCAGTCCCCAGTTCTCAGTCAGCAGTCTCCAGTCCTCAGCCTACACTGATGACTGGCGACGGCCCACTAATGCTGCGGATGAATCGCTGCTCCAATAAACACCGCAGATAAAATTGTAAAAATATAGGCTTGAATCAAGGCAATTAAAATTTCAAGCAAACTGACAAATATAATCCCTAAAATTGGGAACGGCGAAATCAATATATTTTTAAACAAAAAGATCAATCCAAGTAGCGTAAAAATCACCAGATGTCCCGCCAGCATATTAGCGAAGAGTCGCATGGCTAAGGCAAAATGTTTGGTGATCATCCCCATGATCTCGACAATAAAAATCACGGGAACGACAAAGCCCGGCAATCCCGGAGGAACAAAGTTTTTAATATACCCTCCAAAGCCATACTTTCGGATGCTGGAGATTTGAACCAGAAACAAGGTGAGCAACGCCATCCCGGCAGTCACAGAAATATTGCCGGTGGCGGTCGCTGCCATGGGCACGAGGCCCAGCAGATTTAGCGTCAGGATAAAGAAAAAAGCGGTAAGCAGGTAGGGCGCATATTTGTAGCCGTCTTCACCTAAAAAGGGATCAATGACAGCATCTTTCAAGAATACTATAATCCATTCCAGAAAATTCACCGGTCCTTTCGGAGCTAAGGCACGACTTCGAATGACAAGCGGGATAACAATCGCCAGAAAAGCGGCAGCGATCCAGAGCATTACGACATGCTTCGTTATCGATAAATCAACGCCCCACAGATTGATTTTATAAATCACATGATCTTGAACATGGTGCATAATAAACTCATTGATGCCTTCCCCTCCTTGCTTTGCTGGCGCACCATGTTCTTGAACCTTTTCTATAAAAGAAGTTAAGAAGCTTCCCTTAAAAATTTCGACCATTTCGTTCCTTTTTGAAGCTTCAAATTAATAAACCGAATTTCATAACATTGATAAATGATATAAAAAATAAAAAAAGCGAGCACAAACGACAATATATGAATATCAGTAAAACGGATTAACAAGAATAAGACAACTCCAATCAATACGAAACGGAAAAACATCCCTCCCAATACAACTCCCATGAAGATCTTCAGAGAACGTTTGAACGCCCAATCAATGGAAAGAAATCCCAGAATAAAAATAGCGAGACTGATCAAATATCCCAGCACGATCTCATGGGATTTGTTTTGTTTGAAGATGGTATCCACGACGAGCAAAATAAGAAGCAACACGATAATGCTGATTCCGACTAATTCCAGAAAAAATTTTTTTAAATTAAAAGTCATGAATCCAATTTAAATAAAATTTACAATCCGAAGCTCTGGTTCTTTTTGCCTTGATCACGATCATTTTTTGACGGCTTAAAATATACAAAATATTTTAAGAATGCAAGAACTTTTTAATTCTTGCCTTTACCCCGGCAAGAAAAAACCCAAATCATCTTTAGCATCAAAAATATGACTAAAGAAATTGATTTGGGTTTCTTGGTAGATTGAATATAACTCTTAATCAAAAACTGGAGTGTCGGATTCACTTTCAGGCGAAAACAATGCACCACGCTCGACCCGCCACGCGCGACCGACAACTATCGCATCAATACCATCTTCTTTGTCTGTCTGAAATTTCCAGCTTGAATCGTATAGAAATAAATTCCCGAAGCAACCGCTCGGCGGTTCATGTCCGTTCCATCCCAAACAACTCGATGAAGGCCAGACGCTTGATTTTCTTCAACCAACACTTTGATCAACCGACCCAGGGCATCATAGATTTTCAATGTAACGAAATAATTTGCTTTGCCAGCCGGCAGCTTATAGCTGATCGTGGTGGTCGGATTGAAAGGATTGGGGTAATTTTGATCCAGTGCGAAATCGGTTGGTTTTACAATCGGGTTGGTTTGATCGACTTTTGTTGGATCCGCATAAAAAGCAGTATAACGAGTCAAAACCCCAAACCGAATGCTCAAATCGATGACCTGGTCCACCAACTCCTTGACCTCACCATAGATTTCAATCTGTTCCAATAAGTATTGAATTTTGGCTTGGGCCCAGAGCCGCGGCACCGCGCGATGCCCGCCGGCCGAATCCAGAAAAGCGATGGTCTGTTTCAATTCAATCGAATCGCCAAACGCCTTGGCTTTTAATTTCACCTCGAAAATGCCGCTATTGGAATACAGTCCCAGCAGCAATGCCTGGTTGCCCCAGAATAAATCGGGTATCGTCTTGGGGTAGCGATCCCATTGGTTCAAACCTCCAAAATCAAGCTGAATATCGGATAGCACTGGCTGAGACATGCGATTGAAATGATTGGTGACGACCAAAGCGATGCTATCATCCGCGGTGATGAAGGTGGGATAGCCATTATTTTCCCGCGCCAGCCGAATGAGCAGGGGCTTGCTCAGCGTTTCACCAACGCCGAAGGAAAAAATGCGGACGTCCTTTTTATTCAGCGCATTGGCAGAATCAGCGATTACATCAATTCGGGTCTCGCCATAAGTCGGAAGCCCATCGGTTAAAAAAATCAGATTGTTCGATGTTTGTGTTCCAAAAGATTGGGTGAGCGAAGCGCGCAACGCCCCATCGATATTGGTCATGCCTAATGCGTACATTTGATAAACAAACGCATGGGCGGCATAAACATAATCGAACGTGGCGGGAACCAGGTCAGGCTGAAATTTGGTAACATGAGTTCCAAAAGTAATGATATTAAAACGATCGTCCGGGGACAGCAAATTCAGGAACTGATCCAATGCCTGTTTCAATTGCTGGAGCCGCAACCCTTCCATGCTGGACGATACATCCGCCGTAAACACGATGTCTTTGGGAATGGGGCGCCAATTGGCGAACGAATCCGGCGGCGTAATCCACAGCGCATAAAAGCTATCGTTGCCAAAAGAATCAGCCGGGACTGGCGTGTAAGTGAGCACATGAAAATCGACATCGGTTCGGCTGGTTTCAAACGCAATTTCAAAATCTCTATCTGGATAAAAGTTTTCATCACCAAAAACCGCGGTATAATGATAATCTGAAATTTTAGAGATCTGGGTGGCGGTCGAATTTTGATGGCTGGGAGATTTGAAATATTTGAATGGTTTCGCCGATTGCGCATTGATGGTCAGCATCACCGTTTCCAATGGCTTGGGCGATAGCTCCAGCGTGTTGAGCAAATATTTATAGCTCACTTTCCCAAAATCATAGCTCAGCAATTCCATATAAGTGATTTCGAACCGGACTTCGCTATTGGGATTGATGGGCGCAATGCTCAGGCGAAACAGGTTATCGCCCAGGTATTCCAATAACGCCGGATCGAGATATTGGCGGAGCTTATCGTTATAATCTTTCACCGCCGCCTGGCGCTCCCGAATCTCAGCCTTATACTGTTTGCCATTGAACCAGTAGTAAAGCTCGGTAATCATAGCGCCTTCCGGCAGGGGGAATATAAAGATGGATTCCACCAGCATGCCGGTCTCATTGAAAAACCGTTGATCGGTGTGGGTGATGGCAATCTGTCCCAGAATATCCGTCGTCGTTCCTAAAGATTTGATCGCCATCTTATTATATTCCACGTTCCAGCCGACGCGACGGCAGAACAGCACCCCTACGGCTGAGGCTGGCTCAGCCCAGAATAACTGTAACAGCCAAATTACAGTCATCGCGAGTAACATAATTTTTTTCATGGCATCCTCCATTAATTTGGTTTTTTGTTATTGAAGCATTACCAATTTTTTCATCTTGATATAACTCCTGGTTTTCAATTGATAGAGATAGACTCCACTTGCCACCGGCTGCTTGAAGTCATCCGTCCCATTCCAGTTGATCGAATACGAACCTGGCATCTGAGATTGATCTACCAAAGTCCGAATACGCTGGCCGCGTAAGTTGTAGATTTCCAGCTTGACCGTTGTGGCTTCTATCAGTTGATATTTGATTGTTGTAATGGAATTAAACGGATTGGGATAGTTCTGAAATAAGGCAAACTCATTTGGAGAGGCGCTATTTTCTGTACTATGTTTTACCGATGTCATCACCGTATCGACCACAAAGCTGGCGGGAAGGGACAGCGCATAGACATCTTTATTGCCATTGTAAATTGCATCGAAAGTAATCCAAATTTGCTGATTGTCATAAACCGCGCAATTGAGACTATGGTCGATATGCGTGAGACCATTTAATGGTATCTCCTGTGTTT
>JAEAME010001728.1_pt1 | contig 14174 bp, 12 predicted proteins | sample 8958731 | NCBI WGS metagenome assembly JAEAME01 (sample SAMN16933194, study PRJNA681113) | bioreactor sludge metagenome | isolation source: anerobic bioreactor sludge (Control) | place: India:Bengaluru | collected 2018-10-24 | reverse complement strand
ACCTGGGGGGTCTGTTCCGCGGCGACCTGGGGCGGTCGAGTGCCCGCCAGGAGCGGGTCACCACCGAGATCGCGCAGCGCCTGCCGGCGACCATTGAGCTGAGCATCGGGGCGATGATCGTAGCCTGCGCAATCGGCATTCCGGCGGGTGTGATCTCTGCGTACAAGCACAACTCGCTATTTGACCTGGGCACCATGGTTGGCGCGCTGGTGGGCGTCTCCATCCCCGTCTTCTGGCTGGGGCTGATGCTCAGCTATGTTTTCGGTTTCAAGCTGCACTGGTTGCCGCCCTCGGCACGGCTTACAGTGGGCATCGAGCTGCAGACCATCCCTCAGGCGTACAACATCAACCTGACGGGACCGGTTGGTTCCGCGATCATGTCTATCCTCAACTTTATATCCAATCTGTATGTATTGAACAGTATTGTGACCGTGAATCCTGATGCACTCATTGACTCGCTCAAGCACCTCATCTTGCCGTCGATTGCTCTGGGCACCATTCCCATGTCGATCATTGCCCGCATCACCCGTTCCAGTCTGCTGGAGGTGCTGGGCATGGATTATATCCGCACCGCGCGCGCCAAGGGCCAGCATGAACGAATCGTCCTGACGACCCATGCGATGAAGAACGCCTTCCTGCCGATCGTCACCGTGCTGGGCCTGCAGTTTGGCAGCCTGCTGGCGGGCGCGATTCTCACCGAGACCATCTTCTCCTGGCCCGGCATGGGGCGTCTGGTCGTGGAGCGCATTCTGGCACGTGACTATCCCACCGTGCAGGGGGCAGTGCTGGTCATTGCCCTGCTGTTTGTCCTGCTGAACCTGATCGTGGACATCTCCTATGCCTTCCTCGACCCGCGGATCCGGTACGAGTGAGCCCCATGGACAAACCCCCCGGTACTAGCATAACCCAATACAAACCACGAAAGGCACGAACGACACGAAAAGGGACCATGGACCAACCTCCCGGCAGCACTATGTCCCAGCCTGCCGCCCTCGCCGAACAAACCATGAGCGAACCGGGCGTGCAGACCGCCGAACCGGCCCCCGGCCGGGCTGCTGCCCGCCTGATGCTGCAGAGGCAAAGCAAGGCGCCCAACAGCCTGTGGATGGATGCCTGGCGACGGCTGATGCGGGACAAGCTGGCTATCGCCGGCATGTTGATCATCGCCCTGTTTGTCATTGCCGCGGTTTTTGCGCCACTGCTGGCTCCTTATGATCCCATCGCACAGACCCTCCTGCAGCGACGCCAGCCGCCTTCGCGCCAGCACTGGATGGGGCTCGATGAGGTGGGGCGCGACATCCTGAGCCGCATTATCTTCGGCGCACGGGCCTCCCTGCAGGTCGGGTTGCTGTCGGTATCGATGGCCATCCTCGTCGGCTCCATCCTGGGCGCTGTCGCCGGCTTTGTGGGAGGATGGGCTGACAACCTGATCATGCGCCTGATGGACATCTTGCTGGCCTTCCCGGGATTGTTACTGGCCATTGCCGTGGTATCGATCCTGGGGCCCGGTCTGATGAACATGCTCTATGCCATCGCCTTTGTTTCCATTCCGGTTTACGCGCGCATCATGCGCGCCAGCGTGCTGTCGGTGCGCGAGCAGGACTTTGTCCTGGCCGCGCGGGCCGTTGGCGTGTCCACGATGCGCATCCTGTGGCGAGAGATCCTGCCCAATGCGATCACGCCGGTGCTGGTCTCGGGCACGCTGGGCATCGCCACCGCCATCCTGGATGCCGCCGGCTTGAGCTTTCTGGGACTGGGCGCCCAGCCGCCGATGCCGGAGTGGGGATCGATGCTGGGCGAGGGGCGGGGCTCGGTCTTTACCGCGCCGCACATTGTGCTCTTTCCCGGCCTGGCGATCATGCTGAACGTGCTCGGCTTTAACCTGCTGGGGGATGGCCTGCGGGATGCGCTGGATCCACGGCTGAGGATGTAGCAGCTAGCAGCAAGCAGTCAGCAATGAGTCTGATACAGGTTGCAGGATACAGGACTACGTTTTACGCGTACTCCCCCGTGCTCTGGGCGGGATTCACGATTTACGATTTGAAGGGATTGCAGCAATGACAGCGAAGGGTACCGTTCCGAATGTCGGGGAGGCTGAGGCGGCTGAAGAGAGCAGGCCGTTCTGGAAGCTCGTCGATCCCTGGTGGCTGCTCTTTGTGGCAGTGGTCGCCCTCGGGGTGTGGCTGATCAAGTTCAGGGCCGACCCTTACAGCCGCATTTTGGTCTTTTTGAAGGATGGCCTGTGGGTGACGATCGGCATCACCGTGGTGTCCTTCTTCTTCATTGTGCTGGTCGGCCTTCTCGGCGGGTTGGGACGAATCTCCAAGAACCCACTGGTGAAGGGCATCGCCTCCGTCTACGTGGAGATCATCCGCGGCATCCCGATGCTGGTGCAACTGATGTTCATCTACTACGCTTCGCCCATTGTCATCCGCAATATCGGATTGCGGCTGGCCGGCGTGTGGCCGGCGCTATCGGCCAGACTGGTAGCCATCAGAATCAATCCCTTTGGCGCGGCCGTGCTGGGCCTGACCATCTGCTACGGCGCTTACATGTCGGAGATCTTTCGCGCGGGCATCGAGTCGATCCCGAAGGGACAGATGGAAGCGGCGCGGTCGTTGGGGATGAGCTACTTTCAGGCGATGCGCTACGTCATCCTGCCGCAGGCGGTGCGCGTGATCCTGCCGCCGGTGGGCAATGAATTCGTGGCGCTGCTGAAGGACTCGTCGCTGGTCTCGGTGGTGGCGGTGACCGACCTGACGCGCCGGGGCCGCGAGTTCATGGCCAGTACATTCATGGCCCTGGAAACCTGGTTGATGGTGGCGCTGGTGTATCTGGTGATGACTCTGTTCCTGTCGCGCATCGTGTCGCATTTTGAGGAACGGACGAGCTATATTCGTTAGCGGTTGGCGTAGCGGCAACCCGGCGCCGCGGACGGGATTAGCGATCAAGTCGCCACTATGGCTGGAGATTTGTGCAATGAGCGAGACGCCCGAGAATATTATCGAGATCGAACATGTCAGCAAGCGCTTTGGGCGGGTGGTAGCCCTGGACGATGTGAGCCTCACCGTAGAGCGGGGCGAGGTGGTGGTCATCATCGGCCCCAGCGGGTCCGGCAAGTCCACCCTGCTGCGCTGCATCAACCACCTGGAGTCGGTGGACAGCGGGCGCATCGTGGTGGACGGCATCCCGCTCACCCAGGCGAAGAACATTGACCTGGTACGCGCCGAAGTGGGCATGGTGTTCCAGTTGTTCAACCTGTTTCCGCACCTCACGGCGCTGCAGAACATCACCCTGGCCCAGCAGGTCATTCGCAAGCGGTCAGCCGAAGAAGCCGAGCGCATTGCGCACGAGCTGTTGGAGAAGGTGGGCATCCCGGAGAAAGCGACCTCGTATCCGGCACAGCTCTCCGGCGGCCAGCAGCAGCGGGTAGCGATCGCGCGCGCCCTGGCCATGCAGCCCAAGATCATGCTGTTTGACGAGCCGACGTCCGCCCTGGATCCGGAGATGATCACCGAAGTACTGGATGTGATGCTGGACCTGGCCAGGGAAGGCATGACCATGGTCGTGGTGTCACACGAGATGGGGTTTGTCAAGGCGGCGGCCAGGCGCATCTTCTTCATGTGCGAGGGGCACGTTATCGAGGAGACGACGCCCGATGGCCTTTCGTTGGCCACCTGCAAGGAAGAGCGGACGCGGCAGTTCCTCGGCAAGATCCTCACCTAGCCAGCAACGGGGAGGTCACAGATGTTCATCGCTGTGTTGAGTGATTGCCACGACAATATCTGGAATCTGGAGAAGGTGCTGCCCGGGCTGGAAAAGGCCGACGTTGTGCTCTGCTGCGGGGACCTGTGCTCGCCGTTCATGCTGGCGATGCTCGCCGGTGGCTTTCCGCGCCCGATCCATGTCGTGTTCGGCAACAACGATGCCGATGAATTTCTGATGCTCACCGTAGCCAAGAAAACCGGGAATGTGACCTTCCACAAGCCCATCGCGCAGCTCGAGCTGGGCGGCAAGCGCATCGCGGTGGCGCATTATCCCGAGATCGGCGAGGCACTGGCCCTTTGCGGCAAGTACGATGCCGTGTTTAGCGGTCACAACCACCAGCAGCAGGTAGTGACCGTTGGCTCGACCCTGTGGGGCAACCCGGGTGAGGTGATGGGCCGCTTCGGCAAGCCCAGTTTCGGGATGTACGACACGGTGACGAACACATTTGAGATCGTGGCGATTTAGGAATCTATGCAACCCTGCAAACAGAGGCAGGGCGCAGTAGCGAGATTACACAGACAAGAGGATACAGGATCCAAGATACACGATGCAGGATGCAGACTGAGGCTTGTCTTGGATCCTAGATCTTGTATCCTGCATCTTGAGCTCCTTCACCCCCCGACCATCTGCCCCTGCAGGTCATAGTCCAGGGCGCTGTCGATTCTGGCCCGGACGATGCGGCCCACCGGGGCAGGGCCGGTCAGAAGCACATAGCCGTCAATCTCGGGAGCATCGCGATAGCTGCGCGCTACGCTGAGGGCGGCTTCGGCACCCTCCACCAGCACATCCAGCGTGCGCCCGACCTGCATCCGGTTGCGGGACAAAGAGATGCCGCGCTGCAGGTCCATCACCCGCGCATAACGTTCCTCGGCCACCGCGCGGGGCACCGGGCCGGGTAAGGTCGCGGCCGCCGTGCCCTCCTCAGGCGAGTAGATAAAGACACCCACTCGGTCGAAGGACACCTGAGCCATCCAGTCGAGCAAGGTGGCGAACTCGTCCTCCGTCTCGCCGGGGTAGCCCACAATAAAGGCCGTGCGCAGAGCAATGTCGGGCATGGCCCGGCGGAGGTCCGCGATCAGCCGCTGCACGGCGGCCATGTCCGGCGAGCGGTGCATCCGGCGCAGGGTGTCGGGGTGAGCGTGTTGCAGCGGCAGGTCGAGGTAGTGGCAGACCTGTGAGTGCGCGGCCATGGTCTCGATCAGCCGCGGTGTGATGTGCTGCGGATAGGCGTACATCAGGCGCAACCAGGGCAGCTGCGGCACCGCCTCCAGGATGTCCTCGATCAAAGCAGGCAGCCCGTCGCTTTCGCCCAGGTCATGGCCATAGGCGGTGGTATCCTGGGCGATGAGGATGATTTCCTGTGTGCCCCCGGCCACCAGTTGTCGCGCTTCCTCGACGATGGCATGGCGGGGCTTGCTGCGCTGGGGGCCCTTGATGAGGGGGATGGCGCAAAAGGCGCACGGGGCGCTGCAGCCGTCGGCGATTTTCAGGTAGGCGCCGGGTCCCCGCGCCTGACGGGACATGGGGCTGACGACGGACACCGCCCCCCGGGGGCGAACCGTGGCGCCCGGCTCCAGGCGAAGCACCTGTTCGACACAGAGCACGATGTTGGCCCACTCACGCGTGCCGAGGATGCCGTCCACGCCGGGGACAATCTGCCGGACCTGCTGGCCGGCACGCTGGGAGAGGCAGCCGGCAGCGAGCAGGACCTGACCGGGGCGCTTGGCCGCAGCCAGCTCTTGCAGCGCCGCGTATGACTCGGCCCGCGCGGCGTCAATAAAGCCGCAATTGTTGACAATGAGCACATCCGCGCGGTCGGGGCGTTTCGTGCTGCGCCAGCCGGCCTCTTCCAGCAGGCCGGTCATGGCTTCAGCATCCACGCTGTTCTTGGGGCAGCCAAGAGAGAGGAGATAGAACCGTTTGCGCATGGGGGTCAAGATACGGGATGCAGGATGCAGGATACAGGATACAAGAGGCAGGAGCGATGGCCTGTATCCTGCGTCTTGTATCCTGTATCCTGTATCATGGAGCTGTCGGCGTGCGAGTGGGCACGCCGGACACCGTCCACTCGCGGTTCACAACCTGACCGGTTTCACCGAGCCGCCCCAGCACTTGCCCGTTGAACGTGACCTGCACCGCCCCGGAATTGCCGCAGCGTACAAAGATCCGCTCGCGCGCGGTCCAGGTCTGGCTGGCTCCGGGCTCCAGAATCCCGGCAAAGGCCGGTTGGTTGTCGGCCTCCACCAGCAACCAGGCCCGTTCGCCGATCACATCCACGCGCAGCTCGAGAGCAGTGGCCGCGACAAAGGTCGGCGTAGGCGTCACGGTAGGCGAAGTTGCAGGCGTCTGGGTAGGCACAGGGGTTCTCGTCGGCGGGACGGGAGTGGCCGTCGGAGCAGCCGGAGTGGGTGTGGCGGTGGGCGTGGGAGTGGCGGTGGCCGCGGGGCGCCCGAACGGCCAGCGCACCGCAATCTGGTACCCGTAGCGCTGGGCGGCCCAGTAGCCGGCAACCAGCAGAGCCACGAGAAGCAGTGCCAGCCAGATAGGCCACATGCGTCGCGGGCGAGGCAGAAGAGGCCGGAGGGGCTCATCGATCAGGCGAGGGGTAGGCACATCGCCGGTAGAAGCATCCGGGGCACCGTGGAGGGCCAGCACTTGCCGGGCATCGAGGCCCAGGTACAGGGCATAGTTCTTCAGGAATCCCCTGGCATACACCGGCGCCGGGAGACGGTCGTAGGCCTCTTCCTCCAATGCCTGCAGGTAGGCGCTGCGAATCCTGGTCGCTTCCTCAACCTGCGCCAGGGACAGTCCTTTCTCTTCGCGCGCCTTGCGCAGTAGTTCTCCGAGTTCCCCCATTCCCCCCATCCCCTCTGTTGGCTCACGCATTGACTTTTACTATAGCTTACGTCGCGCCAAATGTCAAGCGACGATTACTTCCCGGTTAACAACAGGTAGCGACAGGGGAAACACGCCCTCCCGCAGGTTGTCTCACGCGCAGGAAGCACGTTGTACGACAACCTGCGGGAGGGCGCGATTTGAATTGACATTTATGTGATTCTATCATAAAATGACCAATACTGTGCGCGATATCTGCCCTGTCATGGGTCTGCCGACAGAGCGTGGCCATACCGGTAAGAGGAGGATCGATGAAGAGTTACAGGGTCGAGGAGCTGAGGAATGTGAGTCTCATTGCCCACAGCGCAGCGGGCAAGACTTCCCTGACCGAAGCGATGCTGTTCAACACGGGCGTGCTCAGCCGCCTGGGCAAGGTGGAGGAAGGCAACACCGTCTCCGACTATGACCCGGAGGAAGTCCGGCGCAAGATTTCGGTGAATACGTCGGTATGCCCCTATGAGTGGGAAGGGTGCAAGGTCAACCTGCTGGACACGCCCGGCTATGCCGATTTCGTCGGCGAAGTCAAGGGAGCCCTGCGCGTTTCCGACGGGGCAGTGGTTCTTGTCTGCGCCGTATCCGGCGTTGAAGTGGGTACCGAGCTGACCTGGGCATACGCCGACGAGCTGAAGCTGCCACGCCTGATCTTCATCAACAAGTTGGATCGCGAGAACGCGAGCTTTCAGCGCGCTCTGGAGCAGCTCAAGGTCAAGTTTGGCGCTACGTTTGTTGCACTGCAGCTCCCGATTGGATCGCAGGCCACTTTCAAGGGCGTGATCGACCTCCTTTCCATGCAGGCTTTTCTGGGCGACGGCAAAAAGGCCAGTGAAATCCCCGCCGAGCTGCGCGAGCAGGCCCAGACGATGCGCCAGCAACTGGTAGAGGCGGCAGCGGAAGCGGACGACGAGCTGATCGTCAAGTACCTGGACGGCGGCGAGCTGACCAATGATGAGATCCAGCACGGTCTGGCGCGCGCGGTGGTTTCGGGAAAGGTGGTGCCCATTCTGTGCGGGTCTGCCACGCAGAGCATCGGCGTCCGCCTGCTCCAGGATGCCATCGTGCGCTATCTACCCTCGCCAGCGACCGTGGAAGCCAAGGCGACCCGGCTGAAGGACAAGGCCGAGGAAGCGCTCAAGCCTACGACGGCCGGACCGCTGGCCGTGCTGGCCTTCAAGACCATGGCCGACCCGTACGTGGGCAAGCTAACCTACTACCGTGTCTACTCGGGCAGCTTGCAGAGTGATTCGCGCGTGGTGAACGCCAACAAGGGTGAGGAAGAGCGCATCGGACAGCTTTTCTTCCTGCTCGGCAAAGAGCAAACGCCGACCAAAGAAGTCATCGCCGGAGATATCGGTGCAGTGTCCAAGCTGCAGTTCACAACTACCGGGGACACGCTGTGCGACAAAGATCATCCATTGCTGCTACCCGGCGTCACCTTCCCGCATCCGGTGGCTTTTGCCGCCATCAGCCCCAAGACCAAGGTAGACCTTGACAAGATGGGCAGCGCTCTGGCCCGGCTGGTGGAAGAAGACCCCACTCTGGTGGTGAGTCGCGATCCTGACACCAACGAGACGGTCGTGTCGGGCATGGGCGATTCGCACATTGACATTGCGGTCAAGCGTCTGCAGCTCAAGTTCGGGGTAGAGGTCGTTACCTCCGTGCCCAAGGTGCCCTACAAAGAAACGATCACCCGGACCGTGTCCGTGCAAGGGCGGCACAAGAAACAGACCGGCGGTCGCGGGCAGTTTGGGGACATCTGGGTGCGTTTTGAGCCGCTGCCACGGGGCACCGGCTTTGAGTTCGTGGATGAGGTCTTTGGCGGCCACGTACCGCGCAACTTTATCCCGGCGGTAGAGAAGGGCATGCGCGAAGCGTTGGCCAGGGGTATCCTGACCGGCTTTCCGGCGACGGATTTCCGCGCCGCGCTCTATGACGGTTCTTCGCACCCGGTGGACTCGAGCGAAATCGCCTTCAAGCTGGCGGCACACCTCGCTTTCAAGAAGGGTATGGAGGACGGCGGAGCCATCTTGCTGGAGCCGATCATGAAGGTGACCATCGTCGTGCCGGAGGGGTTCATGGGCGACGTGATGGGCGATCTCAACACCAAGCGGGCGCGAGTGATGGGCATGGAGCAGCAAAAGGGCAACGGCATCATCCATGCCGAGGCGCCGCTGGCGGAAATGCAGCGGTATGCGGCGGACCTGCGGTCCATGACCCAGGGACGCGGATACTTTAGCATGGAATTCGCACATCTGGATCCGGTCCCGGCGCACATCGCCGAGACCATTATCGAGAAGGCAAAGAAGGAAGAGAAAGAGGGCTAGACCCTCCGCCCGACAAAAAAGGCCGCTGTGCAGCAAGCCACAGCGGCCTTTTTGATTTTCCGCCAGGTGCGGATCAGCCGGCGCCCTCCACAGCAGGTGCCGGCTGGAGGAGGCCGGGGTCGACCTGCAGGTAGGCCGCCAGCGCTTTTAGCTCGGACGCGGGGATGGCACGTGCGCCGCTCTCGTACTCGGAGATACGGCGCGCCGGGATGCCCAATGCCTCGGCCGTCTCTCTTTGCGATTTGCCTGCACAGAGGCGGGCCTGGTACAACCGGGCACCCGTGATCTTGTGTTGGATGCGCTGCACGGCAGCCTGGGGCACGACAGTGCCCTCGTCTTCCACAAGCGCCTGATCGTCAAAGAAAAAGCCCAGGGGCACGTCGCACAAATCGGCCACAACCTCCAGCTCGGGTAGCAGCGGCTCGCGTTCACCGCGCTCGTACTGTGCGTAGCGGCTCGCGGAGATGTGCAACGCCGCAGCCAGCTCAGCCTGGCTGCGGCCGGCCCTCTGCCGCGCATGGCGCAGCAGAACGCCTAGTATTCGCATACGAATCAGCTGTGCCGGCGGTGGTTCCATGGCCTACTCCTCAGGGCAACGCATGGGACGTGATCCTTGGCATTGTATCACGCCTGACGCGATATGACAAGGTGGCGAATTGAATCAATGTGAATCTAGCTTTGGGAGTCGTTGCCTCATGGTACTTTCTATCCGATCCTGAGGGGTTCTGAAGGTCGGAGAAGATGAGGCATGGTGAGTCATGATAGCAGACAGGAGTTGTTGGGAGCAGCGCATCCGCGTTACGCTCAGGCAAGGCGGTGCGAGAAGACAGTGATATTCGATGAGTTGGTAGCCAACAGCGGCTGCAACCGCAAGTACGCCATCACTCTATTGCACCATCCGCGCGAGAAGACGGTGTGTAGAAAGCGTCGTGAGAAACGTCGTTACACTTTGCCGGTGCAAGCTGCTCTGATCGCCGTGTGGCGGTCGTCGAACTGCACCTGCGGCAAGCGGCTAGTGCCGTGCATGGAGATGTTCTTTGGCGCCTTGGAGAGGCACGGTGAGCTGGCAGTGGATGCGGACACGCGGCATCTGTTGCTGAGCATCAGCACCGCCACGGCCTACCGCTTGCTGCACCACGAGCGGCAGAACAAAGGGCGTGGCCCGGGCACGCACAAACCAGGCATACTCTTGAAGAAAAGCATCGCGATTCGCACCTTCGGCGATTGGGATGACAAGCGCCCCGTCTTCTTTGAGGCACAGCTCGTTGCACACTGCGGGGACTCCACTGGCGGCGACTTCGTGCACACGCTGATGGTGGTCGATGTGGCCACTGGGTGGACCGACTTAGGCCCTGGCTCATAAAAACCAGCAGGCCTTGACTGCCGCCATCGACAAGATACGCAAGCAGCTCCCTTACCCTATGCTTGGATCGGACTCGGACAATGGCGCCGAGTTCATCAATGGTACCCTGGCCCGTTATTCCGCCCTCTACCACATCACCCTCACTCGCTCCCGACCCCACAAGAAGAAAGACCCCGCCTATGTCGAACGGAAGAACTGGAGCGTGGTGCTCCGGATGATCAGCTACGGCCGCTATGAGGGCTCACGCGCGGCGGCCCAGATGAAAAGTCTCTATGACCATATGCGCCCCTACGTCAACTACTTCCAGCCACTGATGAAAATGACCACCAAGAAGCGCCTTGGTGGCCGCCTCTACAAGAGTATGATACTGCCAGGACGCCCTATCAGCGCGTCCTCGATGTGCCCTGGGCCACCGCGGCGAGCAAACCAACCCTGCAACGGCAATCCCTGTCCCTCAACCGGGCCTCGCAGCTACGCCACATCCAGCAGCTTCAAGAACAGCTCTGGCGGCTCGCCAAGGGTCAGATCCATCCATGAGGCAACGAATCACTCTTGGTAGATTCTGTGCTGAGGCAACACGGATAGACGGGATAGGGCCTGCTCAGGAGGTGCGGCGAGAAACCAAACTGCAAACCGCATCAAGCGAGCCCCGGCTGTTCGTTTGTCAGCAGCGCAGATACGGCCAGCAACCTTAAATCTCGAGAATGGGCCATTGACAAATCTCAACTCATGTGCTATAATGGACATATGTGCAGATTATGCACATATGTGACTGCGATTTTGGCGAGTTAGTCTCTCTGCTTGACGCATAGGAGCCGCAGATGTCACCTGGAAAATGGGCCCTCCCCGACCGAGACACCCTACTCAGTATGCTGCGTCAGATGCTCGAGATACGGCTGTTCGAGGAAGCGCTGTATCACGCCTTCATGACCGTGAATATGCCGGGCACCATACACCAGGCGATCGGTCAGGAAGCTGTCGCCGTGGGCGTCGGCCAGGCGTTGCGACCCGACGATTGGATGACCAGCACACATCGAGGCCATGGACATGCAATTGCCAAGGGCATTTCGCTCAGAGCCCTGATGGCGGAAATGTATGCCAAATCGACGGGTGTAAGCAGGGGCATGGGTGGTTCCATGCATGTCTTCGATGTCCAACATGGCTTCTTGGGCACGACTGGCGTGGTTGGGGCGGGCGTTCCCATTGCGACAGGTGCTGCATTGGCGGCCAAGCTGGAGAAAACTGATAGGGTAGTGGTTTCGTTCTTCGGCGACGGTGCCATCAATCAGGGTGCTGTGCACGAGGGGCTGAATCTGGCCGCTGTGTGGAAGTTGCCGGTAGTCTTCATCTGCGAGAACAATCAGTACGCCGTGTCGATGCCAATTCATGAAGCGATCGCTGCGCGGTCCATCTGGGAGCGTGCAGCTGGCTACGGCCTGCCTGGGATCGGGATCGATGGGAACGATGTCGTGGGCGTTTACTGTGAGACATTACTCGCCGTTCAGCGCGCACGGATGGGAGAGGGACCTAGCTTGATCGAATGTGAGACCTACCGCCACAAGGGTCACTCTCGCTTCGAGCCTGCACTGTACCGGCCAGCGGGCGAACTGGAGGCATGGATGGCCAAAGATCCGATTCCTCGTTTTCGCCAGTTGCTGGATAGGGAGGGGATCTTGTCTGCAGCAGAAGCTGACGCAATGCAGATTCAGGCGAAGGCAGCTGTGGAAGATGCTGTTGCTTTTGCAAAGAGTAGCCCCGACGTGGATCCAACCAAGATTCTTTCGCTTGTGTACGGGTAGGTCCCGACAAATCGGAGGGGAACCATGCGCGGAATTACCATGGCCCAGGCGATCAATGAGGCCCTACGGGAGGAGATGCGCCGTGACCCGCGGGTCATACTTCTGGGTGAAGATCTGGGACGTCTGGGCGGCGCATTTCTTGTGACCAAAGGGCTCTTAGATGAGTTTGGCAAGGAGCGAGTGCGCGATACCCCACTTTCGGAAGCGGCGATCATTGGCTGTGCCATCGGTGCAGCTATGGCCGGTTGGCGCCCGGTAGCGGAAATGGAGTACTCTGACTTCGTGACCTGTGGCTTCGATCAGTTAGTCAACCAGGCAGCCAAGATCCGACTGATGTCAGGAGGGCAGGCGAAGGTGCCCATGGTTGTGCGCCTGCCGATCGGGGCAAACGTGCGTGGCGCACAACATGACCAGTGTCCCGAGGCCTGGTTCATGCACACGCCAGGGATAAAGGTTGCGATCCCCTCCTCCGCCTATGACGCCAAGGGGCTTCTCAAGACAGCGATCCGCGACGACAACCCGGTGGTCTTCTGCGAGCACAAACTGCTGTATGGTAATCGCTCAGCCAGTGCTTACGGCATGTCAACTGAACCACCGTCTGCAGGCGAGGAGTCTATGAGAGGCGAAGTGCCCGATGAGGAATTCTGCATACCCTTTGGCACAGCTCAGATTAGGAGGCAGGGGGAAGACGTGACGATCGTTGCGACTGCGCTGATGGTGTACCGGGCGCTGGATGCGGCACAGCAACTGGCTGACGAAGGGATCAGCGCAGAGGTTGTCGACCCGCGCACGTTGGTGCCACTGGACAAGGAGACTATTCTGTCGTCTGTGAAGAAGACAAACCGCGCCATTGTAGTCACCGAAGAAACGCGGACGGCTTCATGCGGGGCGGAGATTGCATCGGTGATCTCAGAAGAAGCGTTTGACTATCTGGACGCTCCGGTCATCCGGCTGGGCACTCTGGATACACCGATTCCCTTCGCACCGGTCGCACAGCGATTCGTTCTGCCGGGTGCAACAGCCATAGTTTCGGCTGCGCGGCGTCTACTGGCGTAGAGCGTGAAAAGACTCGATTGCCATGCACTCGAGTGATGCCCAGCACGCCTTTCGGGAGGGAGAGTGGTAGCTGTGTCCGAGAGACCACCCCGTGGTCAGTGCCAACGGGGTTGCCTGTCGGGCTCTGGCGGCATTCTGGAATCCGAATTGAGCGGTTGCCGTTGTCCGTCCGTACCAGCCAGACAACAGCGTGTCGCCGTTGGGCGCTAGTTACCACAACGGCAGCTGCGCTCGCCAGCCAAACGGGCCGATTCTTGAGATGTGAGTGGAGGAATACAATGTACGAGATTGAAGTCAACACCAATGAAAAACATGAGATGGTAGATATTACTTCCAGAGTCCAGGCGTGCGTAGATCATGGCGCTGTGAAGAACGGCCTATGCTTCGTGTTTGTGCCACATGCCTCGGCCTGTGTAACGCTGAACGAGAATGAGTTCGCTGTACTGCCTCGCGAGATCATCCAGACGCTCTCCGAGCTCGTGCCCCAGAAGTGTGATTACAAGCACTTCAACACTGCCGAACACGTTAAGGTCAGCCTTTTCGGGACCTCGACGACGATGCCAGTTCTCGACGGGAGGCTTGTTTTGGGTTCCTGGCTGGGAGTATTCCTGGTGGAATGGGATGGGCCCCGCCGACCCCGACGGGTTCTCATAGAGGTATTGCAAACCGAGGGAGTTATTCAGAAGCTGACCGACAAAAGGGTCTACAGTAAGGCCAAGATAACACATGGCCCGGGTGGCTGGGGTGGGCCCGTTATCATTGAGCCGGTATCAGGAAGGGACCTGGTAGTATCCCTTACACGCGCCCGCAGTCACGGTTGCGCCCGCTACATCGCGGACGTTACTGGGGCCACGCTGTTTGATGGCTTAGCATTGCAGGCACCGGTAGAACAGACTATCGCCGTGGTCATTGACTCGGACGACATGGAACTAGTGAGTTCGTGGATCAGGCAGGGAGTGCCAGTTGTGAGCA
>JAEAME010001726.1_pt1 | contig 14185 bp, 12 predicted proteins | sample 8958731 | NCBI WGS metagenome assembly JAEAME01 (sample SAMN16933194, study PRJNA681113) | bioreactor sludge metagenome | isolation source: anerobic bioreactor sludge (Control) | place: India:Bengaluru | collected 2018-10-24 | reverse complement strand
GGGTCGATCTCAAGGTGATCCTCGCGACCCTCGCCACCATCATCGGGAGCAGGCTCTCCCCCTCGAAAGGATAGCGCAATGGCTCGCTACCGAGTGCCCTTCACCTACATCCCCGCCCAGTTCTCGCGGAACCGTGATCGGGTCCTCGCCGCGGTCGAGAAGGTGCTCTCAGAGGGACAGGTTATCCTGAGGCAGGAAGTTCAGGAGTTCGAGCAGGGCTTCGCCGAGTTCGTCGGTACCCGGCACGCCGTAGGCGTCGGCAGCGGCTACGATTCCCTGTATCTGTCCCTCCGTGCTATCGAACTCGAGCCGGGCGATGAGGTCATCACTGTCTCCCACACCTGCATGGCCACGGTAGGCGCCATCGTCAACGCGGGCGGGAAGCCGATCCTGGTCGACATCCGCGATGACTGCAACATGGACCCTGATCTCTTCGAAGCCGCCATTACGCCGAGGACCCGAGCCGTGATCCCCGTGCACCTGGACGGCGCCCCGTGCGAGATGGACCGGATCCTGGCCACCGCCGAGGCCCACGGTCTGATCGTCATCGAGGACGTGGCCCAGGCTGCGGGGGCCACCTTCGACGGTCGAAGAGTCGGCACGATGGGGATAGCCGGAGGCTTCAGCCTCTACCCCTTCAAGATGATTGGCGCCTATGGGGACGCCGGCGTGATCGCCACCAACGACGACGGCTTCGCCGCCAAGCTCCGAGCGCTCCGCAACTACGGTGTCGACCGGGAGACGGGCGACTACGTCGCCTACGGGGCGAACAGCCGCCTGGATAACCTGCACGCAGCGATCCTGCTTCAGCTCCTGCCTCAGCTACCGCGGTGGGTGGAGCGCCGCCGTGAGATCGCCTCCATCTACTTCGAGCGCCTCGGCGGGCTCGACGGGCTCATCCTGCCCACCCCGCCCGACGACCGCTACAAGCCCGTGTTCCTGAACTATATCCTCCGGACCACGAACAACGATCGGGATGCTTTCAGGAGCCACCTAGCGGAGCAAGGCGTGGAGACCCTGATCTCTCTGTCCCGACCTATCCATACCCATCCCGCCTTGGGCTTGCAGCACTTCTCGCTCCCCAAGACCGAGGAGATCGCGCGCAGCTACCTCTGCTTGCCCATCAACCCGGAGATGACCGATGAGCAGGTCGAGATCGCTGTCTCCGCCGTCCGGAGCTACTTCGACTAGGAGCCCATGTTCATGGCATCGATGAGTGCCAAGGGAGAAGCCGCTATCCGGCCGGCGGCCCTGGCTGATGTCCCAGCCATGGTCCGGATCCACTTGGCGGAGTTCAAGGGACTCTTCCTAGCCGAAATGGGCCCCAGGTTCCTCGGGCACTACTACGAGGCGTTCCTGGCCCATCCGGAGGGAGTCAACTATGTTGCCGATCGCGAGGGTCGGGTCCTCGGCTTCGTTGTAGGTACCCTGAAGGAGGACGCCTATCGTTTGGCTGTCCGCGATCGACGGATCGGTATGGCCCTAGCGTCACTGGCCCGTGCCATCACCCGTCCCGGTCTGCTGCCCCGGGTGGTCGGACGCTTCGCATCCGTGAAGTCCGACATCGATGACCCCGTTGAGGCTCGATACTTGCGCGACGGGGCCGCTCACCTGGTCTCCCTCGCTGTCTCCTCTGCCATGACAGGGACCGGCCTGGGCACACGGCTGGTAAGAGCTTTCGAGGATGGCGCCCGAGCCCGAGGCAAGACCACCGTCTATCTCACCACCGCTGCCGAGTCGAATGAGTCGGCTAACCGCTTCTACAAAAAGCTGGGCTATGCCCTGATCGGCACCCGATCCGATCCCGACGGTACGCGGATCAACCAGTACGCCCGCGATCTGACCTCCGACGCCATCATCGAGTAGGCCCCAGCAGACCCAACAGACCGAAACGGCCCCGCCACCCTCTTGGGTGGCGGGGCCGTATGGACGCGACGAAGAAGACTGTGGCCTACTCCCCGCCCAGAAGCTCCTCAAGCGCGGCCTCGAGCTGCTCCCCTCGAACCGAGCCGTAGATGATGCCCTCCTGGTCGATCAGGTAGGGCGCCGGGATGGACTGGACCCGCCAGAGATCGGCGATCTCGGCATCCCAGAAGCGCTCGTCGCACACCTGGCGCCAGACCATTCCTTCGGTCTGGGCGATGTAAGTATCCATGTCGGACCGCCTCTGGTCGAGGCTGATCCCGATGATCTCGAAGCCCTTCTCCTGCCACTTCTGGTAGGCGGCAATGACGTTGGGCATCTCCGCCTTGCACGGCCCGCACCAGGACGCCCAGAAGTCGAGCAGGACAACCTTGCCGCGATAGTCCGAGAGCTTGAAGGTCTCGCCTGCGGTGTCGGTCGCCTCGAAGTCGACCGCCGGGAACCCCGCCTCGATGTAGGCCTTCGCTTCGAAGGGCTCATCCGTCACCTCGAACAGGACCTCGTCACCCATCGGCGAGACCGACGCGACGCGGTACCCTTGCCCCTGGAACTCGAAGGGCTCGCCCGTTCCATAGAATTCGGCCGACGAGCTCGCCGCCTGCAGCCGGCCGTCGCCATTCCGATCGACCACGATGGCCCCGGGCTGTGGATCCTCGCCTTCAGCCACAACGAGATCATCGTAGAGTCCGTCGCTGTCGTCATCGACCAGGAGCACGGACACCTCGGCGGCGTCGATCTCCACCGTGCCCTGGCGCGCCGCTCCGCGGAAGTAGAAGAGGCTGGTCGCCCGCGGGTCCTCCGCGATCGCCTTGTCCCACGCCGCCTGGACCTCGTCCCGGCTGAGGTCCTCTGCCAGACCGTACGTGGCCACGAAGTGGTAGACGTTCATGGGATACTCAACGGTGCCTGGCACTCCATCGTAGGAGACCTCCAGCGTGACACTCGTCATGAGGACACGCTCTGAGGGCTGGACCCAGGCGCCGTCGCCGTTGTTCGTGAGGTCCTCGTCATTGTCGGCGTCCAGGTAGATGAGGGCCTGGAGCGCGTTGTTCTCGTCGAGCCATGAGTCGATGGCGAAGACGAAGGTGGAGTCCTCCCCATTGCCGACCGTGAGCGCCCCGTACCTAGGGGTGCCCGTGTAGGCAGGCTCGGCCGCGAGCGCCTCAGCCGGGGTGTCCGTCAGGGCCGCGCGCATGGGCCGGTAGTAGCCCACTCCTGCCGCGTCCACAGGCACGAGCTCCAGGGGTGCTGCCCACGCCGCCGACGCGAGCAGAAGAGCCACTATCGCGATCGTGCAGAAGCGCGTCATCGAGGGTATCGCTCCTCTCAGTGTGGGATCCGGAAGGACCCCATCGCTAGCTCAGATTCCCGTAGCAGGCGAGTATCTCGCCGAAGTAACAGCGGTGAAAGTCGCCCTCGGGGTAGTAGCACTCCACAACGGCCGGGTCTACCTCCTCCGGGATCAGGTCATTGCGATGGAGCGTGCGGCACTCGAACACGACCGCAGCTTGCTCGATGGCCGGTGTCTTGACTTGCTGTCCCGGCACGAGGGTCAGGCCGCGTTCCGCGAACTTGTCCACATCCCGGCCCGAGCGCCCCCCGCAAAAGGCGAGGTCCGAAGTCATGGTATCCGGCAGCACGTTTATGGTGAAGTCCGGCGTCTGTTCCATCAGCCCGTATGTGTGACGGGAGGGTCGCACGAAGACGATCGCCATGGGTCGGCCCCAGATCACGCCGAAGGTGGCCCAGCCGATCGTCATTGTGTTCGGCGTGCCGTCGGAGCCGAGGCTGTTCAGGAGCACGCCGTCTCCGGAGAGCATCCGCACGGTCTCGGGAAACGCGTCCTGCCAGTTCAGGGGAGTCTTGGCCATTGGTACACCTCCGCGCGGAGGGTTCCCTAGCTATTCCGGGTACCCTCCACATCGAAGGGACTGCGGCGCCGAGCGCAGGTCTACTGCAGCGGTCCAGCGGAGCGGCCATGGGCTGCGGACGATGCGGGGCCATCCGGGCGCGAGACACCCGGCAGATCTGGCAGTGATGGCAGGGCCGTCACGTGACCATCTAGGAATGCCACCGAGCCAACGCCATGATGGCGAGGCGCGAAATCCCCTGGCTCGGGACCTTGGTCGAACAGTGTCAAGGTCGCCGAGGGGTACACCATCGCCTGCAAGCTCTCACCGCTGAGTTCCGTCGGAAAGCCGTAGAGCATCCCGTTCGGCGCTGGGCAATAGAAGACGAGCTCGCTGCGCACGTACGGCCGCAGGGACTGATCCCAACGGTCTCCCGCAGGCATGTGGTCCCAGTGGTCGTTGGCGTAGACCCGAGTCGCGTTCGCTACGAGCCTCGCGTTGTCCAGACACAGCGTCTTCGCGGCGTTGGCCCGCACCCCCATGAACAGGGGCCCAGCGATGGCGACGAGCAGGACTGCCGCCGCGGCCAGAGCCGCCATCTCAGCCCAACGGAACCTTCTCGGAAGCCAAGCCGCGGGCGCCGGCAGCGGGTCCGCCGCCGCGATACGCCGGACCTCGGCCATCACTCCATCCACGAACTTGGGCTGTCCATCCACCGAGAAGGTCTCCCGGATAAGCCGCTCGTCCCACTCGACGTCCGCTACCCACCGACGGCAGGCCTCGCATTCGCCTAGGTGCTCCACGACACCCGCGGTCGGGCCCTCGCCGTCCAAGTAGGCTGACAACGCGACCTTCCACTCTTCGCAAGGTCCCTTAGGTGTCACCTAGTAGCCCTTCCCTTCCGATCCCTTCGCGATCGAGGATCGAACGCAGCCGCTCGCGCGCCCGGCAGCACCGCACCCTCACGTTATTGACGCTGGTGCCCAGGGCCTCGGCGATCTCCTCGTACTCCATGTCCGCGAGATACCTGGCTGCGAGAACCTCTCGGTAGCTGTCCGGCAGCTCCCCGAGCAGTTCCAGCAATCGTTCTCGATCAGGCCCTTCGGGAGCCTCCCGTGGCTCCGCGGGGATATCCGTCTCATCCTCGAGGGGCATTGTCCTCAGGCGCCTCCGGCTCAGAGCCTTCCGACACCGGTTGCGCAGGATTCCAAACAACCACGAACGTAGACTGGAGGGGTCGCGAAGGTTGTTGAGCGACCGGAAACCTTCGATGAAGGCCTCCTGGGCACAGTCCTCCGCGAGCTCCGCGTCACCGATCATCTGCATGGAGGCGGCCAGGATAACGCCGTGGTACCGCTCGACGATGGCGGCGAAAACCTCCACTTCCCCGTCGAGCACCCGGCGCACCAGCGCCTCGTCCGATGCCACACTAGCGTCGTAGGACACGGCACCGGCCTTCCCGCGCACGCGTGAACCGAAGGCCGCACGCACGCGGCGCGGGCTCACTGCGCTGGCTCCTACGAAGGCCGTCGATGCCATGGGCCACGCTCCCGTGGTGGGGTGTCCTCGCCGTTGCCCGTGAGGACATCCTCCCATCAGGAAAGGAGTCCGAGGTTCCGTGAATCACATTACACCTGCCCCCGGCGTCCTTCGCCGGCGAATCAGCGCGGGCGACGTCCTCGCCATCCCTCGACGGCATCAATCGGCGAGGCGTGTTACCGGCTTGGTGGCGCCAACGTTTGTTCCCGTCCGGTCCGCCGCTACCCTCTGCGCGAATCCTTCGGGAACTGCCTTGACCGACCCGTCGCGCCCTCAATATAATCACATATGCATACCAACGTGCGACTGATTCGTGCGCGATACGTGGCAAGGAGAGCAAGACCATGCCCATCTATGAGTTCACCTGCGAGCAGTGTGGTCGCGAGTTCAGCGTTCTGGTCCGCCGAATGGGCGACTCGGCGACCTGCCCCGAATGCCAGAGCGAGAACGTCAAGCGTCGAATGTCCGGCTTTGCAGCCCGTGGAGGGAAGACCGGTTCCGGGGGCTATGCCCCCACTTGAGCTGGCTCCTCCTGCGACTCCTAGTTAGGAGTCCTAACAGAACGCATGAGAGGGGGCGATGGCGCAGCCGTCGCCCCCTCTCACGTACAGCTCTTTCGCTTCTCGCCGCTCGCGCCCCGTGCTACAGTCTGGGGCGGCGAGATAGCCTGGCAACCGAGCCGGGTAGCCCCTAGGAAAGGAGCCATGAGGATGCCGGATCTCATTGACGAGCTCTGCTGGCGAGGGCTGCTGAACCAGTGCACCGATGAAGAGGGACTGCGGACGTACCTCCGAGAGACGGGCGCTCCGGTCTACTGCGGCTTCGACCCGACAGCCTCCAGCCTCCACCTGGGGAACCTGGTACCCATCATGGCCCTCGCTCACGCCCAGCGCCACGGCTTGACGCCCATCGTCCTGATGGGCGGCGGCACGGGGATGATCGGCGATCCCTCAGGCCGCGACTCTGAGCGTACGCTCATGGATACAGATCAGATTGAGGCCAACGTCGCGGCCCAGCAGGCACAGCTCCGTCGGTTCTTCGCGGACCACGGCGACAACGCTGTCATATTCCGTAACAACGCCCAGTGGATCGAGACCCTGACCTGCGTCGAGTTGCTTCGCGATGTCGGCAAGCACTTCTCCGTCAACGCGATGATTGCCAAGGACTCGGTGAAACGGCGCCTGGACAACCGCGAGCAAGGCATCTCCTACACCGAGTTTTCGTACATGGTGCTGCAGGCCTTCGACTTCCTCACCCTGTACGAGGCTCACAAGTGCCGGTTCCAGCTCGGTGGTAGCGACCAGTGGGGCAACATCACAGCGGGCATCGACCTGCTGCGTCGGGCGCACGCCGTCGAGGCGTATGGCCTTACGCTGCCCCTGCTCACCACGGCGACGGGGGAGAAGTTCGGCAAGTCAGCGGGCAACGCCATCTGGTTGGACGCCGACATGACCTCGCCCTTCGCCATGTACCAGCACCTGATCCGCACCGATGATCGCGACGCCGTGCGGTTCCTGCGGTACTTCACCTTCCTCAGCCAAGCGGAGGTGGAGGCGCTGGCCGGGGCCCACGAGGCGAAGCCCGAGGCGCGTGAGGCTCAGCGGGTACTCGCCCGAGAGCTGACCGCCTGGATCCACGGCCCAGACGCGATGGGCAAGGCCGAGCGCGCCACCGAGGCGCTCTACGGGGGTAGCCTGACCGAGTTGAGCGACGCGGATCTACGGGAAGTCTTCGCGGATGTGCCCTCCGTTGAGATGCCCATCGGGCGTCTGAGCGGGGGAGGGTTAGCCCTCGTCGACCTTCTTGTGGAGGCGGGCGTGGCGGCATCCAGGAGCGCTGCGAGGCGGCTCATCGGCAGTGGCGGCGCCTATGTGAACAACGAGCGGGTGGGGGACGTGGCCGCCGTGCTAGGCGAGCAGGCTCTCGCCGGCCGCCGCACCCTCGTCCTCCGCTCTGGCAAGAGAGACTACGCGCTAGTGCGGTTCGTGTAGCGGCTCTAGGTGGAATCTGAGCGCGGTGCTGACTGAACGGCCATCCGGGTGTGACCGATCTCGTGAAGAGCATGCCCTCGGCGCAAGTGGCGCGGGGGCAGTGCCGAGCGCCTGCCAGCGGAACGTGTGGGTATGAACCTCCACGCCCAGATGCGGGAATGGGCTCGCTCCGCCGCTCAGGAACTCGACCGGCCCAAGACGCCCCTGCGGCGCACGGCCTTCTTCACGGCTCGTATGATCGTCATCGCCCTGGTGATCTACGGCATCAGCCGCCACCTCTGCAGCATGTCGGGCGATGTGGACTGGTCCGCGCTGAGGATCCACTGGGGATGGCTCGCCAGCTGCGGCGTCCTCTACTTCGCCGCCCAGCTTCTCCTTGGCGTCTTCTACCGGCTCGTCGTCGTCGATATGGGCGGCCAGCCCCAGCCCGGCCGAGCCGTCTGCGCCTACCTCGTCAGCCAGTTGGGGAAGTACGTCCCGGGCAAGGCGATGGTCATCATCATCCGAGCAGGCATGCTCCGTGGACGTGGCGTTCGCGCCTCCGTCGCTGCCCTGGCGACCTTCTTCGAGACCCCTACCTCCCTGGGGGCTGGTGCGGCCATCGCCTTCGGCGTCCTCGCCTCGGAGTTCGGCGCCGAGGTGGAGGGCCGGGCGACCCTTCTGGCCATCGCGGGCGGGCTAGCGCTCCTGCTGGGCGTCCTCATGTCTCCGTGGGTCTTCCGCTGGATCCTCAAGCTCGTGTCACTGCCCTTCCGTGCGGACGGCGAAGAGGCCCCTGCCGTCGGGATGCGAACACGCCTCGTGCTGATCCCGCTGATGCTCGCCGTCTGGGCACTCCTTGGCGCCAGCGCCGTTGCTTGCGCGGACGCTGTCTCCGCCGAGCCCCTCTCAGCGACCCAGTGGCCGCTGCTCCTGGCGGCAACCGCTCTCGCCATGGCGGCCGGCTTCGCAGTCGTTGTCATGCCCGGTGGACTCGGCGTGCGCGAATGGGTCATCATGGAGGTCCTCGCCCCCTCCCTCGGTTCCGAGGTCGCGGTCTTCGCCGCAGTGGGGCTGAGGGTGGTCTGGCTCGTGGTCGAGGTCCTCGCCTCGGCCATAACCTATGGATGGGTGGAAGCATGGAACCGTCGGGATCGGCCCCTCGAGTCGGCCCCTTGATCAGCCTTGTGATCCCAGCCAAGGACGAGGAGGCCAGCCTTCCGCAGCTCCGCGGGGAGATCGCGACCGTTGCCGACACCCAGGAGCTCGATGTCGAGGTCATATTCATCGACGACGGGAGCTCCGATGGCACCTGGGAGGCGATCCGCGCTGAGGCTGAGGCTGACCGACGGGTTCGCGGGATCCGATTCCGCCGGAACTTCGGCAAGGCCGCGGCCCTCGATGCGGGCTTCGGGGCCGCCCGCGGGGACGTCATCATCACGATGGACGCCGACCTACAGGATGACCCGGCTGAGATCCCTCAATTCCTGGAGGCCCTGGATGGCGGCTGCGACTTGGTGAGTGGATGGAAGCGCCGGCGGCACGACCCCTGGCACAAAGTGCTGCCAAGCCGTGTCTGGAACGCCGCCGTGAGCCGAGCCACAGGGGTGCGCCTTCACGATCACAACTGCGGCTTCAAGGCCTACCGCCGCGAGGTCGTGGAGGAGCTCGATGTCTACGGCGAGTTCCACCGGTACATCCCCCCGTTGGCCCACGCCAGGGGCTTTCGGGTCGGCGAGGTGGAAGTCCATCACCGCGCCCGGCAGCATGGCGCGAGCAAGTATGGATCACGCCGCTTCGTCCGCGGTTTCATCGACCTGATCACGGTGGTGCTCCTCACCAAGGCCCGGTTCCGGCCGGCACACCTTTTCGCTGGCTGGGGGATGACCGTCGCCGCGACCGCGGCGCTGCTGGTGCTCGCCTCGCTCGTGTGCGCCATCAGTGGCTGGCTCCCGCAGGCTCGCGGGGCCGTGGGTTGGATCGGCGCCCTGGGGATCAGCCTCGGCGTTCACCTAGCGGCCATCGGGCTCCTCGCTCAGCTCGTCATCGCAGCCCGAGGAGGCAGGGACCAGTTCGCCATCGTCGAACGCATTGAAGAGCCCAACCCGAAGGAATGACCCCATGCGCATAGGCGCCACCCCCGACCGGCCCCGCCGTATCGCCAACCCTGTCCTCTCCGCGATGATCCCCGCCGTCGCCATCCTCACGGGCGTCATCGCCTTCGGCCAGCTTCTGAAAGCGCCGCCCGTCGCGTGCGTCAACGACGCGTCGCGCTGGAACACGGTCTGGGGCCTCGTGCATGAGGGCACCTACGTCATCGCCGACGAGCTGGACGGCGAGTTCTGGTGGACGATTGATGACGTCAAGATCAACGGCAAGTGGTACTCCAGCAAGCCGCCGCTCTACCCCACGGTGATTGCGGGTGCCTACTGGGTCATTTATCACGCATCTGGCCTCGATATGCACGAGAAGCCTGAGATCGTCATCCCGATTCTGCTCGTGCTGTTCAACATACTCCCGCTCATCGCATTCATCTGGGTGTATGGCCTCTACCTCGAACGCAACGTGTTGGATCCCTGGGCGCGAGGCTTCTGGCTCCTCGCGGGCGCCTTTGGGACCTACATCACCGGCTACTCAGTCACCCTGAACAACCACCTTCCCGCCGCCTTCGGCGTCATGTTCGCCGTGTACCTTACGACGCGGATCGTCTATGACGGTGTCCGGTGTCCCGTCTACTACCTCCTGGCCGGGCTCTCCGCCGGCTGGGCCGCCGCCAACGAGATCCCGGCCATCCTTTTCCTCATCGGCGTACTCGCTATCCTCGGGCTGCGCGCCGGCTGGAGGACATGGGCGTACGCCCTTCCTGCCGCCACCGTGTTGGTGGTGGCCTACATGGTGACGACCTGGTACGCCACCGACGGGAGCCTCATCCCGAACTACCTTGTGAAGGACAGTCCTCGGTACAACTACGAGGGCAGCTACTGGCTCAATCCGTCGGCCATCGACGCCGCTGCTGAGCCGAAGCTGGTCTACACCTACCACATGCTCCTGGGACACCACGGCATTCTCAGTCTCACGCCGCTGTGGCTGTTCGCCGTGATCTCCATGCTGCTGTTCGTGTCAGGGTTCTCGCGGCACCGTGCGGAGATCCAGTGGCTGACCGTCGCGCTCTCCGTGGTCGTCTTCGCCGCCTATGTTGTCGTGACGAATAACTATGGCGGTGGCGCCAAGGGGCTCCGTTGGACCTTCTGGCTCATCCCCCTATGGCTCGCGGTGGCGCCCTTGGGGGCCGAGCACTACTCGCGCAGTCGGTGGACTCGCGCCATCGCCCTGCTGACGCTGGTCATCTCGCTCTGGAGTGTGCTCGATGCGCTCCAGTCTCCTTGGGGGATGTCGTGGCTCCATGGCATCTACCATAAGCAGGGACTGGTCCCGTATTAGGGGCTGGGCACGGCCAGGATGTCGATCCCGGTTCGCACCCCCGTCGCGGGCGCAGGATCGCCCAGCTCCCAGCCAGCCGGGGGCATGCCAGTCCCCAGCCGCTCGGGTCCTAGGCCCTGGGCGTACCTGTCCCCACGCCGCGCCCATCGCTCGATCTCTCGGTCGAGTTTGGGCTGCATGCGGGCCTTGACCTCGGAGAGAGCAGCCTCAGGCGTCACCTCCCCCAGCCACACCCGATCGAAGGCGTTCGTCAGCTCCGACTGGTACTCCGTCCAGAGGCCCATGCGCGGCCGAATGTAGGCGTTGGGACTGCTCCCCAGGTCTGCGAACAGCTCGATGTACGGGTTCGGATGGTCACGGGTGAACTGCTCGGTGACCTCGCGGAGCGGGCTGTGCTTGCGCTGCCCCATGCAGAGGATCTCCATCCCCTCCACTGAGTTCACGTACCGGATGAACTCGAAGGCCTCGTCCGGGTGCTGGCTGCTCGCCGGGATGCAGAGCACATCCATGTCCGCGATCGTCGTGTACTTCAGCTCCGGGTGGCCGTCGGGATAGGGGAAGGGCGCCGCTCCCCACTCCAGGTCTGGCGCGTGGGTGTCGATGAAGTTGTGCATCCACACCCCCTGGAGCACCATGGCAACCTTGCCGCTGAGGAAGGGGTTGGCTGGAGACGAGAAGTTCCCGAACCCGCTGCGGAAGGTCTGCAGTTGCTGCACCCCGTAGCGCTCCGCGTAGCTTGCGACCCACTCGAAGGCGGCGATGTTGCCCGGGTCGTCGCAGGTGATCTGCGACTCCTCGTCCCAGAGCTCCGCTCCGAAGAAGTAGCCCCACGCCCAGTTCCACCAACCCGGCTCTGCGGGAATGTAGCCCAGCCGGACGACCTCGCCATCCTCGATGATGGTCAGCTTTCCGGCATACTCCGCCAGCTCCGAGAGCGTCTCGGGAGGCCGTTCGGGGTCCAGCCCCGCTTCTCGGAAGAGCTGCTTGTTCCAGTGCAGCGCGACGGTGGCCGGAGTGGTGGGCAGAGACCAGGTGCGGCCCCGGTGCTGGCACATCTCCCAGTAGACGGGGACGTAGTCCGACGCATCGATGTCGGCGTCCGCGCAGTACTCATCCAGGGGCAGGAGAGCGCCCTTGTCCGCGTAGGCGTCCACGTTGTAGCTCCATAGCCCCACCACATCGGGAGGCTCATTGCCCGCCGTCGCCAGGAGCACCTTGCGATCGACCTGGCTAACCGTCAGGAGCTTTACGAAGACCCGATCCTGGGAAGCGTTGAAGGCGTCCACCGTCGCCTGCATCGCCTCGCCCTCGAAGCCCGTCCACTTCTCCCAGTAGCTGATGACCGTCCGGCCGGGCACCCGCGTCTCGGGGATCGGGCCCCAGATGATGAGCGGCGCGATGACCGCGACGACTCCCAGACACCACAGCGCGTTCCTCAGGGTCACGGCCGGCCTCCTTGCGGGAGTATCCGCCACCGAGCGAGGCGCACCTCCGTGGCCGAGGCTACCTAAGCGCCTCCGGCCCTCCATCGACGACCCGCTCGTATACGCCTCGAACCAGGGCCATCGCGCCCTCGACCCGCTCCCGCAACTCCCCTGCCGTGAGCGGGGTCAGGCTAACGCAGGCGTGTAACTTCCGTCCCATCATCGCGAGCGACTCATCCGAGAGGTCAAGCAGCCCACTCGGCTCCTCGTAGACGACCTGCAGTCGCATCTCCAGGCCGCGCAGCAGGCGCCACGCCGCCGAGAGCCGCTCCGATAGTGCGGCGGGGATCGCTCGAGCCCTCGCCAGGAGTCGGATGGTCTCCCTGAGGCCGGGGGCCCGCACGCTCCTGATCGTCGTGCCCGCATCGATCTGGATGATCCGCAGCGCGAACTCCAGGTCCACGAGCCCTCCCCGGGTGAGCTTCAGGTCGAGGAGCCCGGCTCTTCCGCGCTCTCGCTCCCCCTCGATGCGTCCCCGCACCCGGTCGAGCTCCAGTCGCTCCTCCGGGGTCAGGGGCGCGCGGTACACGAACCGCTTGTAGTTCTCAGTCAGCCGCTGGCACACCGCCGGATCGCCCGCCACTGGCCGGGCGCGAACGGCGGCCACGCGCTCCCACACGCGCGCGCGTTCCTCGAAGTAGCGGTCGAAGGTCGCCAGTGCCGGCACGAGGGGGCTGGACTGTCCCTCGGGCCGCAGGCGCGTGTCTATCTCGAACAGACTGCCCTCAGGGTCCGCCTCGGCGAAGGACCGTACGAGGTCCCTCATGGCGTTGGACGCCACCTCGGGCGACCCCCGCAGCCGCTCTGGATCAAGCCCGAAGACGACATCAAGGTCGGAGCTGAAGTGCAGCTCCCTGCCGCCGAAACTCCCGACTGCGAGGGCCGCGAGCCCTGAGGCCTCGTCGAGGTGCTGCTCGCAGGCCGCCTTGACGCCAGCCGCCAGGATCGCCTCGGCGAGGGCCGTGAGTTCGCCTGCAGTCTCGTGGAGGTCCGACAGCCCAGCGACGTCGCGCAGCCCGACCCGGAGCATCTCCCGTCGGCGCAGGCGGCGGAGCTGCTTGCAGGCCGCAGGAAGACCGGCGCCCCAGTCGATGCTCCGCACCTCGTCCGCGAAGTCATCCACCGACCGCGGCTCCATCAGACGGGTAGGGTCCACGAGACTGTCGATGAGCTCCGGCCGTCGTTCGAGCCAGCGTGTGAGGAACCGGCTTCGGCCGGCGAGCATCGAGAGCAGCTCCCCGATTTGAGCCTCCTCCCTCAGCAGCGCGAAGAAACGCCGGCGGCCGCCGCTGAGACCGGTGAGCGAGTCCAGCCCAACCAGTGCGGCATCCGGATCCCCCGATGCCGCGACCCAGCGGCACAGGTCATCCACGATGGCCGCTAGGGCCTCGGCCGGCGCGTCATCGAGGTTCGACGCCGGCTGGGACATACTCCCCAGCACCCCCAGGGCACGCTCGGGATCCCGAAACCCCGCCCGCGCTAGCTCCGCGCGCGCCCTATCGGGCCCGGCCTCCACACCCAGCACGTACCGCTGGAGCGGCGACCGGCGCACCTCGCCCGTCCAGCCCGCGCCGTGTACGATCTCCTCGTAGATTCCCCGTACCCGCTCCCGGTGCTGCGCCAGCAGGGCGGCGAACTCCTCAGCCCCCCGGTAGCCCAGCCGCTTCGCCAGGATCTCCCGTTCCGCCGTCTCCTGCGGAAGGGTGTGTCGTTGCTGCTCCTCCCGGATCTGCACCGCATGCTCCGCTTGGCGCAGGAAGACATAGGCGTCGCGCAGGTCACGCGCCTCCGCCCGCGTCAATGCCCCACACTCCGAGAGCCGCTCGATGGCCGCGAGAGTCTGGGGAGTCCGGATCTGAGGGAGCCGCTCGCCAGCTCCGAGTTGCAGCACTTGCACGAGATACTCGATATCCCGGATCCCGCCCCCGCCCTGCTTCAGATCCAGCTCCCACTGGCCGCGGCCGTGGCAGAGGTTCTC
>JAEAME010001725.1_pt1 | contig 14198 bp, 14 predicted proteins | sample 8958731 | NCBI WGS metagenome assembly JAEAME01 (sample SAMN16933194, study PRJNA681113) | bioreactor sludge metagenome | isolation source: anerobic bioreactor sludge (Control) | place: India:Bengaluru | collected 2018-10-24 | reverse complement strand
GTAAACCACCTGCGTAAGCTGGTGGTACTTCATAATACAGATGTATTAAACGAGTCACAACTTAGATATTTAGCTTCAACCTTGCCTAATCCAAGAGCTTTAACTGGTAGACCAAGTTATTCAAATGGAGAATTATTACCTGGAATACTTAGGGTTTTAAGAAGTGGAATGAGATGGAGGGATTTGGATAACAAATATTTGCCTTCTGATATTACCCACTGGAGGAGACTTAGATTTTGGGAGAAAGACTTGGGACTTAAAAAGATTTTTGATTTAATACTAAATTTACTTGATAAAAACAGCCAATTAGATCTCAAGATAGCTTCAATTGATGGAAGTTTGATACCAAGTTTTAACTTTTTAGATACCACAGGATATTCTGGAAAATATAAAAAGACTGGGACTAAAATATCAAATCTAGTTGACTTTCTTGGTACACCAGTAAACACAATCTTTGCCTCAGGTGAAGAACATGATTGTCCGTTTGCAATTCCAACAATACTAAATAATTCAGTAGGGAAACCAGGAATAATATTGGCAGACAAAGGATATGATTCAGATAAACTGAGGCTAAAATTAAGCCAACTTAGTATTACCTCAAATATTGCTGTAAGGAACTCAGGAAATAGAAAGAAAACAATTAACCACCACATTCCACTTGGAAAAATGAGGTTTAAAGTTGAAAGAACACAAGCATGGATGAAAAGTTTCAGGAGAATACATTTTAGGTTTGATTACACCCTTGCTTCATTTAAAGCCCTCACATACCTTGCCTTAATAGTAATTTGCCTGAGGAAATTGATATAAACTAGAAGAAAACAACAAAAACTTCACAGGTTGATCAACCATTAATTGAGTTTTGAAACCAGTTCGTAGTGTGACAATGTCTAGGCCACAACACATTCCGTACAATTAACTAACTTAATGAAAGGACTGTACAATGGAGCCTCAATGAAGGCTTTTAAGATACTACCAAGGAATATTGTTGTGGCTGCTAATCTGTCTCCATCTGCACTTAGAAGATTGTCTTAGTTTGATTTTTGTCATACACATTCCGGGAATATTTCTCTTACCTGCAGGCACTTTGGGATATCCAGAGATACTTATTATCTCTGGAAACGAAAGTTCAATCCAAAAAAGCTTACTACCCTGGAAGATGATATGAAAACAAGGAGACCTAAAAATGTCAGACCAATGACAACACCCATTTGGGTACAGGATCTTATTTGTACAGTTAGATCAAATGATCCTGAGAAAAGTAAATATGAAATTAAGGCAGAACTATCTGATATTTATGGAACCAAAATTGGTTACAACACAATTCAAAAGGTAATGAACAAACACCCTGAACTTAAAAAGATCAAAGTTAACCACAAATTAGGTATCAAAAGACACAGAAATTATTCTATATCCAGAATCAGGGCAAGTTTTGAATTAAAGGACAAATATCCAGGTTCTTTAATTCAAATTGATACAAAACATTTATATATCTTAGGCAGAAGATTCTATTTATTTGTAGCCATTGATTGCAAAACTAGGATTGGGTTTATCCATACCTACAGGACAGGAAGTTCTATGAATGCTGCAGACTTTCTCTTAAAAGCTATCAAATTCTTTCCATTCAAGATTCAAGCCATCAATACAGACAATGGCAGTGAGTACTTACTCAATTTCCACAAACTTTGTACCTCACTTGGCATTACCCACTACTTTTCCTATCCCCACACTCCCAAGATGAACTCACGAGCAGAGAGATTAATCCAAACAGCAACTTATGAATTTTTCAATTGGCAGGATGACCTAGTTGACGATATTAGTGAAATTAATCTTAGATGTGATATCTTTAACGAGAAATATAATACTAGGAGATACCATCAGTCTCTAGGCTACAAAACACCCATGCAATACCTACAAACCTTACAAGAAAAGAAAGGAGACAAACTGTACGTTATGTAGGTGGCCAGGACAGACAATGGGAAAACAACCGGATATGGTTTACTATTAGATTGATGAATATTTTTTTAACAAGATTTTTGGGTTCTCTATTTGTGTTATTTACCTTAATTTTAATTTATCCTTCTAAAAGTTACGCGTTGAATCTTTATGATCTTTGTGGTTCATTTGCTACCTCTGGAAAATTCTGTGTAATCAGCTGTCAATGGGAGGGGACAACTGGCTATTGTAAAAATGATGAATTGGACTATTGTGCATACAATCGTTCTTCATCGGATGATTGCTATTATCAGTATTCTTTCACCAATCCATTCTCAGGTCTTGGTTGTTGGAATTATGGGTATGGAAATGTCAATTGTCCAAGCTTCACCAATATGGTAGATTGTGAATCTGCTCACGAGCCCCCCCGTGTTTTTTATGGATGCACTTATGGAGGTGCAACTCCGCCACCCGCTGATTGCCATTACGTCAGCGATGATGGCTGTTTTACTGGTAATTGTCCAGATGATATGACAGGGCATGGACGGGGTAGTTGTGCTGTAGATCAATATTGGTGTACAGGTGGACATATGGAAGGAAACTGTTGCACCCCAAGTTGGGGACCGTGTTCTGTTTCTTGTGGTGGAGGAACCCAGACTGACGGGTGTGGACATAGTTTGAGTTGCAACCCTCAATCCTGTTGCACCCCAAGTTGGGGAGCGTGTTCAGCTCTTTGTGGTGGTGGAGTACGACTTGATGGTTGTGGAGGGAGTATGCTATGTAACACTCAACCTTGTAGATGGTGGCAGATAAAAGATGCAGATGTAACAACAAATGGAGATTTGAATAGTATGGTGCCTGATGGGGAATATTTTGGTCTTCCTGGGGGTGGTGGATATTCAGGAGTTCCTGCATACGGTGGAAGTGTGAGCTTAACTAATTTGAATGTATCAGCAGATGGTTGGCTTGCAAATTCAGCCTACTCTTCATCTAAAATGTATAACTCTGCATATTTTATCAATTCAGTTCCATCTGAAGTTACTGTTAATGAGATTCCCTCGGTTTCGATTGATGGATCTTTTTTTGAGAGTGGGGGGGTAGAGTCTTTTGGATACTACTGGTATATATATGATGCAAGCTTAACCCATCTTGATTTAACTATTACTTCATCTGCAAATTTAGGTTCTCGGAAAGTAATACTCATTGTTAAAGGAGCTAATTTGAATATTAATGGGAATATAAACCTAACTGATGGGGAAGGGTTCTTCTTGGGAGTTACTTCTGGAAATATGGTGGTTAGCCCCACGGTTACAAATCTTGAAGGAATATATGTAAGCGATGGATCTTTCAGTACAGGGACTTTAGGGGCAGGGAGTGATTCTCAGCTTTGGGTAAGGGGAACCATTGCGGGCTTTGGAGGAATATCTTTACAAAGAGATTTGAGTGTAAATACTACTTCAGCAGAACTTTTTGAATACGCCCCAGATCAGGATCTCCTTTTCCCAAGTAAATTGGGATCCCGTCCAACCAATTGGAGGGAAGTGGCACCATAGATTTGACTTCTAGTGTTTTAGTGATACTATAGTCTTCAGGCACCTTGAAATTTATGGTTGCTTGAGCAGGGCAAACTCTTATACTTTTAATTTCTCCAAAGCCTAAGTCTTCTTTATTCTCGAAATTATGCAAATAGGATTGCCACACTTGCGTGGTCTTAAAATCCAAAAATAATATGCGACATTTTGAGAAGAGATTAACCTTTTGCGGATAAATTAAGAAGTAAGCCATTATAGACCGCATGTAAGCGGAAGTTTTTAGTAGAAAGGTTTCTATGGACGGTCCGTTTGGTTCAAGCCCATTTGATCCTATGCCTCCCGGTGGAATTCCTGTTGGTGGTCGTGTCAGATATCCTGATCAACAGGGTGATTTACACCAAACACCTGGTGATGCGATTGAAGCTAATCAACGAATTGAAAGTGATTACAGTCGCGGTGCCAGTGGTGGATGCAGTCAGGACCCAGGTTGGGTTCCTGATCCGCGTAATGGTGGGTAATAAAAGTTGTACGAATTAAATAGTCTCTGGATGGAGAAAGAGAGGGAACCAGCCCTTTTAAAGCCAAAAGCTTTACTCTTTCTCTAGTTTCACTAGTAAATTGTTGGTTGGGTCTATAATTACAATTATGGTTTTTTTAAAGAAAGGGCACAATTTATATTCAGAATTTAAGATTCGGTATCAGGCCGAAGGATTAGAATTGGGACAAAAAGAATTTCAAAACATTGCCTTAAAGGCTAAAAAAGAAGCCAAAAATGGATTTCAAAAAATTGAAGAACCAAAAATAACATCAAAAGATGTTTATATCTATTATTGGATTAGAGATTTATTTAATATAGATCTAGCTAAAAAAAGTATTAAGGGATTTACATCTGAAAATCCACCTAAGAATTTGAGAAAGCTTTTCTTTCTTTCTGAATTGTTACCACCAGAATTAGTTGATGAACTTTACAAAAAAATATATAACGCCAATGTTAAAGACAGAAAAAAAATTTGGACAAACCTTAGAGTGCCACTAGAAGAACTCGAAAAAAGATTTATTGATGTAATTAAGGAACGAAACGAAGAGAGCAGAAGAAAAGGATATAAAACAACACTCGATTTTTATTTGAAATCTAACAAAATATCAAAAATCAAATATGAGTATTTTCTCAAGAATCTCAATAGAGTAATAAAGCTATGTAACAAAGAACTGTCAAATAACAACAATTTGTCAGATTGGTTTTATACAGAATTCAATAATTTTCCTTGTTTTGTTTGTCAAATGAATGAATTTCCCTTCGAAAGTCTCGACAGTGTCTTTTTGGAGTTAGCCAAAAAATATAAAATACTTACAAAATATAAAAATAAAATAGTTATATTGCAAAGCGATATTGCCATTTCTCAAATTAGTTATATTAAGGAAAGAGACATTATCCAGATAATTATTAATAATAATCAAAATATAGGACATCAGTGTTTAGATCTAATTCACGAGCTTTCTCATGCGATTTTTTATATAAAGAATTTCCAAGAGGGGACAGTTCCTGCTGAAAGAGGCAAATATCGAAATGAGTTGGATGCTTCAAAATTAGAAATGAATTTTTTAAAGAATTATTATAATGAATTATACAAAGCAAATTTGAGTAGGGTATTGTCTAATCTTATTATAATTCTCTTTGAAATTAGTATCTATGAAAACCCAAATCAAAATTTAGGTGAACTTTTTGCAAGATGTTACAATAAATGTTTTTACCAGGCGCGTCAAAAAAATAATCCCTTGTTTATACTCGAAAAGAGATTAATATATCAACCATTCAAATCCTTACCACACGCCATAGCGGATGTGAATATAATTTAGGATATGTTAATGTGGAGGGAAGTGGCACCATAATTCTAGTTGACAGGATCGTCTCAAAATGAGACGATGTTGCTGTATGAATGAGACGATCCTAACAAAAAGGCAGAAAGAGATTTTGAATTTGGTTGGTCAGGCAGATGGCGTTTCTCGTGAAGAAATCCATATCAAACTGGCAGATAAAGAAAATATTGCAAAGCCAACACTGATAAGAGACTTAAACATTCTTGTTGCTGAAAAATTAGTAAAGGTAGAGGGGAAAGCCTCCAAAACAAGATATTTTTCAACAGAAGACAATCCTCTTTTGAGATATTTTGACCTCGATTCTTATTTTTCTTTGGAACCCGATCAAAGAGAAGTGGCTAAAAAATCGTTTGATTTTAGTATATTTGGCCACCTAGTCAATCTTTTTTCAAAGCTAGAAGACAGTGAAATTAAAAGTATTCATAAAAGCTTTTCTGAGCAGGTTTCTGGTTTATCTTCCGATATTTACAAAAAGGAGTTGGAAAGATTTGTAATAGAAATGTCCTGGAAGTCATCAAAGATAGAGGGAAATACATATTCTCTTTTGGATACTGAAAGACTAATTGAGGAAAGAGAAGAGGCAAAAGGGCATAGTAGGGAGGAAGCAATTATGATTTTAAACCACAAAAGAGCGTTTGAGACTATCTTACAAAATCGTCAAGATTTTAAAAGGTTGTCTGTCTCAAAAATAAATCAGTTGCACGGCATTCTGGTCAAAGATTTAGGTATAGGTGGGGGGATCAGGAATGGTGCGGTTGGCATTACTGGTACAGTTTATCGTCCACCTGATAATATTTTTCAAATACAGGAAGTACTTGAAAAAACTTTGGATGTAATTAACCGAAATACCAACTATCAAGAAAAGGCTTTTATTGCAAGCGCCATGATTCCATATATCCAGCCATATTCTGATGGAAACAAAAGAACTTCCAGAATGCTTACCAATGCTATTTTACTCGCAGGTGACTGCCTTCCAGTTTCATATAGAAGCATTGATATTGATGAATATAAAAAAGCAATGATTTTGTTTTATGAGCAGGGGAGTCTATATCACCTCAAAAAAATCTTTTTGGAGCAGTTAAACTTTGCTCACAAAAATTATTTTTTGTAAATTCTTACAAATCCCCATAAAACAAGGACTCTAGAATTTTGAATCAAATTTGAGTATAATGGTGCCATGAGTGGACATTCTCATTTTGCTACAATCAAACGTCAAAAAGCAGTGAACGACGCTGCAAAAGGGAATCTTTTTAGTAAGATGGCTAGGGCCATCATGATTGCAGCTAAGGGTGGAGCGGACCCAGATATGAACTTCAAGTTGAGAGTTGAAATTGATAGAGCAAGAGCAGTAAGCATGCCCAAAGAAAACATAGAACGTGCAATTGCTAAAGCTACAACTGATGCTGGGAACATTGAAGAGATTACATATGAAGGTTTTGGCCCTGGTGGGGTCGGAGTAATGGTACAAGTGTTGTCAGATAATAAAAATAGAACTTCTCAAGAAATCGGAAACGCTTTTAGTAGGGGAGGGGGGAATTTGGCGGGACCCAATGCTGTTGCATATAACTTTGAAAGCAAGGGGTTCATTCTTGTTAAAAAGAATACAGACCCTGATACTCAAATGCTGACACTTATTGATGCTGGAGCAGAGGACATTGAAGATGTTGGGGAAGAATTTGAGATATATGTTGCTCCAGATAAACTTAGTCAGATTCACAAAAAATTACTTGAGTTGGGGATTGAAGTGTCAACTGCAGAACTTCAAATGAAACCAGTAAACTTCCAAGTGGTTGACGATGTTGCGACAGCTACTAAAGTTATTAAATTTATTGATGATATGGAGAGTCTTGACGATGTTCAGAAGGTCTTTACAAATGCGGATATACCTGAGGTGATAGTCAAACAACTGGAATCTTAAAAATGTCCAAACGCATTCGTTTCGTAATTACTTCACTCGTTCTTTCTTTAGGATTTATTGGTATTCAGTTTCTAGCGGATCAAAATAGATTTTGGGCAATTGGTGCATTGGGAATTGCGACCGCAGGACTTTTTGTTTGGTCCCTTTTTGGGTCTTTGGGGAAAAATATGACAGTTCTAACTCTGATTTTACCGGTTATTTTTACACTTGGTGTTGGATTTTTTTGGTTCCTTCTTCCTGCTAGTATATTCGCTAGAATTCCAATTGTTCTTTTTTATGGTTTGGGAATTTATATTTTGTGTTTAACCGCAAATATTTATTCAGTAGCTTCGGTTAGAACCATTGCACTTTTAAGGGCGGCTAGGGGAGTAGGATTTGTACTCACACTGGTTACTTCATTCCTTGTTTTTGACGCTTTCTTGTCACTCAAAACAGAGCCGTATGTTCTTGCTCCCTTGATCTTTGGGATTTCTTTCCCATTATACCTACAAGGATTTTGGTCGATGATATTGGACAACGAATCTTCTAAGGAATTGATTATTCTGTCAATAATTACATCATTAATTACAGCTGAGATGTCTTTAGTACTATATTTCTGGCCGGTAACTTTAATTGTAGGTTCACTGTTTTTAACATCTGCCTTCTATGTACTTTTGGGGTTAGGCCAAGCAAAGCTAGATGGCCGTCTTTTTTCCTCAACCGTTAGGGAACACCTAATAGTGGGCTCTGTGATATTTATTGCAATGTTTTTATCTACTCGCTGGGGAAATTAAATTATATCTATATTAAATTTTAGTACTCATTTTTTTATAGACACCTACAAGCAGGGGAGGAGGGTAGTACACCCTATATAATTATAGGATACATATACTCTGTTTCAAAACTGTTTTCACGAATATTATAGGTAGTTTTCACGAAATGCGACATAACAAACCTGTCGAAAAAATACCGAAGTCCATATGTAGGCAGGGATGATGTTGAATGATATAGTTGCTAGCCTCAAGAGCTACTACTTTCAAGTACCTAGTGCATATAGTTGTGGATAAGTAACTAAGACATTTAATACTAACATGCCCTCTTATGCAGAGAAGTGTATAGATAGTCCTTAGTAGATGTTAAATGATGTTATAAAAAGGAAGAGGTACTTCTCTCGGAGAGATATCAATGTATATGTATGAATTGATATAGAATAAACCGAGTATAATAACCCTTACACTCGGTTTCAGATCATGGAAAGGAGCGTAGTACTCTGCTTAATTACTTTTTTCTCACAATTGTTTACATCCTTTATTTATTATTTTTTTATATATTATTCTCCACTTTTACAATTTCAGTATTTACTGTCCCTCCGAAACTTAGCCGAACGATTTTTATCACTTTTTCATCACTCCCCCAGTCCCTGAAATTTTTGTCTGCCATTTATTAATTTGCGTTAAATACCGTATTTTCGGGGTTAATGAGATGAAGAATGTATCGTCTTTTAATTTATAGGGGCTTTAAAATCGATTTGGTGAGGTCTTATCTAGCCTCATATTGTATTTATATATTAATATGGTTACAATCTTGCCATGCCAGCTGAAATATTGTTTTGGAACCGAGAGATTTCCTGTAAGTTTGAAAAGATAAACAATGTATTGAGAAATATAAATATTAGTTTTGACATGGACGGTGTTGAAATAAATTCTGCAAAACCGGCAATTAAAAAACTTAATAATATTTTTTCTACAGATTATACAACTGATGATTTAGTAAGTTATTGGACAATGGTTGATTGGATTAAGAAACTAAGACCTGATCTAAAGGACCCCAAAGAGTTTGCTCGAGACCTTTGGAACAGTGACGACGTAATGAAACAAGCTCGGCCCGAGTCGGGAGCTTGGTTATTGTCGAGAAAGCTTGAGGACAATCAAATCAGGCCACATAGAATCACAATGCGTCCTGCAAAAGTAAGACTGACGACACTTAATTGGTATAAAGAAAATATGAAATGGGTTGATTCTGAATTAATTCATATTCAAGATCAAACAGATTATGATCTGGGCTACAAAGTAGATAGAATTAACGAATTAGGTATCAATCTTCATTTTGATGATTCAGTAGATGACGCTGAAAATATTGTGGCACACACAAAAGCAAATGTGGTTTTAGTTCCTCAACCCAGTAATCTTAATTATATTAATTCCAATCCAAGAATATTTACACCTAATTTATTAGGATATGGGGATATGCCCAAGATGATAGCTGTATACCTTAGCTTAAATACCGTATTGTAACGTTGCACATTCCATTTTTTGACACTAAGAGATGACTCTACTAAACTGAGTATAATATGGGATCTCAGATTCAACTTCCTCTTTTTGATGAATTTCTTCTTTATATAAAAACTCAAAATTATTCTGATGAAACTGTATATAACTATGAACGTGATCTATCCACATTTAGCCTTTTTTTGGAAAAGTTTGCAGGCCCCTCCCCTATTTCTTTTGACAATGTTACAAAACTCATAATTAACCAATACAAAGCATATTTAACTTCAAAAGACAGGCTTACTTCTACAAAAAAAGAGAAAGATGGAATTAAGCTTTCCTCATATTCCATGAACAGGATGCTTTCAACCTTAAGATCATATATAAAATATCTTGTTGATGTTGATTATAAAATTCCAGTTGCCCCTGAGGCAGTTAAACTGGTAAAAACTGAAAAGAAACATGCAAAAGTGGCTGAGTTTTCTGATCTGGTTAGACTAATTGAGGCCCCTGAGGTACTCGAAAGCAAACCAAAGATAGGACTTAGGAATAGAGTGATGCTTGAAGTACTTTTTTCAACAGGTATGCGTATAAGTGAGCTTTGCAAACTAAGGAGGCAAGACATAGATGGAAGTGGAAAAATTTTCATAATGGGAAAAGGAAAAAAGGAAAGATTTGTTTATTTAACCCCCAGAGCAAGACATTTTCTAGAAAACTATCTAAGTACAAGAGATGATAATCTAGCTGCACTGTTTATTCCGTATAGAGGATCAAATAGTAAGAAATTGGATAAAAAAATATCTACAAATTATTTACAGGCTAAGATCAAGGAGTATAGGGGAAAATTAAGGATAAACGTCCCAACCTCTGCCCATTCACTAAGACATGGATTTGCCACTTATTTAGCAGAACAAGGAGCGTCCCCCGCTGCAATCCAAGTTCTTTTGGGACACGAATCTTTAAATACTACAACAAGGTATGTTCATGCTTCAGATAAATTTGCAGAAGACACTCACACCAAATTTCACCCTCTTAAAAAATAAAATTGGAAATAGTTACTTAGTCGCACAATCTTGACACACCCTACACTAAAGTATACATTTAAGGTATGGCTCGAGCTGCTCAAACCCAGTCGGCGCTTTTAGAGAATATAAACGAATATCTTGATTCTCTAGAATTTGAAGGACACTTCTCTCCCCTAACAGTTCGCAACTACACTCACTACTTAAAAAGATTTGTTAATTTTGTTTCTGAAAAAATTCAAAATTCCAAGGTCTCAGATATTTCAAAAACTATTATTGAGAATTATAAAACAAATCTTTCCGAAATGGGGATTTCAAGTAAAACCTTAGGTTTTCACTTAATTGCGCTCAGAAGTTTTTTGAAATGGGAGAGGAGGAAGGGTGTAAAAACTATAAACACCGAAGAAGTGGTTGTACCAAAAGTACAAGGTACAAAAATAGACTTCCTCTCTGGTTACGAAGTTGAAAAACTTATGAATGCACCCAACTTAAATACCATTCAAGGGAAAAGGGACAAAGCCATAATGGAACTTCTTTATTCAACTGGACTTAGGGTTTCTGAGTTGGCAAATTTGGATATAAATAATATTGATTTTGAGAAAAAGGAAATAACAATTACCAAAGACGGAAAAAGGAAAAGATCGATATTTCTTTCATTAAGGGCCACGGGATGGATTGAAAAATATCTGGAATCTAGGAAAGATAAAGAAAAAGCGCTATTTATTAACCATAGAGCGAACTTAAATGGAGAATCCAGACTTACTGTGAGGTCAATTCAAAGAGCAATCGTAAAGTATAAAAAGAAGGTGTCAATTAAGTCTGAAGTAACACCCAAGACTCTCCGTTCTTCATTTGCCATAGACCTACTAATGGCTGGTGCTGAAACTAAGGGAGTTCAAAAAATGTTGGGACATAAAAATATTTCAACGACTCAGATTTATACACATATAACAAATAAACAACTGAAAGATACCAGTAAGCCTTTTAGGTATACAGAGACAAGAAAAGCTGATGGTATACTATAAATATGGTAACAATAATTCTTCCAGGATTTTCACCCCACAATAAAAAATGGTTGGAGGAAACTGCACGGCAAGTAAAATCAGATGGTGAAATTAGGCCTATCTATTGGGGGCATTGGGATGATCCTACCAAAAAATTTGATGCAAAGGAAAAAGCACACCTTCTTGATGGAGTTACTGGAAAAAGAGTTGTTGATATTATTGCAAAGTCGATAGGAACTCTTGTTACCTCATATATTATTGGAACTAGTCCTGAAAAAGTAAGAAAAATAATTTTGTGTGGAATTCCAATTAACGGTCTATCTGAAATAGACAAAGAGAAAATAAAGTCAGCTTTGAAATTAGTTCCACTCGAAAACATTATCTGTTTTCAAAATGATGAAGATCCGTATGGAGACTTGGGTCAAGTAAAGAAATTGCTCTCTGATATAGATCCTAAGATTCTTTTAATTGAAAAAACTAGAAGTGATCATGAGTACTTCTATCAGGATGATTTCAACAAGTTTCTTTTGGGGTAATACTACCTAGTAGTGTAAGAAAGTGAAACGGTAATATTTATCTCGGTAGTACCCGCCTGAATATCTGGTTGGGCAACTGCCATGTCCCCTCCAAGTCCAACTGCAGATTTTTCCATAGCATATGCAATTGGTCTAATGTCTTGTCCTAACCCTTCTGAGACGTTAATAATTTTGCCCAAAGAAATTCCAGCTGCTTTTGATAACCCTTCAGCTTTTGATTTTGCCTCGGCAACAGCCATATTTCTTGCCTCATTTGTTTTCTCAGTCTTTAGAGGATCACTCAGGTCAAAACTAATGGTACCCACGATATTTGCTCCAGCTCCTGTTCCCGCAATCATTGTTTCATTAACTTTATCAAAGTCTCGAATTGTCACTTCATAATTTGTGGAAACACGGTAGCCAGTTATATTTTGAGTTGAACTTGTATAGTCACGCTGGGGATAAACATTGTAGGAAGTGGTTTTAATATCTTTTTCCTCTATCCCCAACTTTTTAAGAGCATCTGTCAAAGTTTTGGATTTTACATTAACTGTATTTTGAACAGTTTTTAGAGTACTCCCCGACTCTTCAATTCCTAAAGTAACTTTGGCAATATCAGGGGTGACATACACTTTCCCCTCCCCTGAAACTACAAATGGCTCTCCTTTAGTTTGGGAAGTAGTGTTGAAGTTTATAGCAGGTCCCCACTTTGCAAAAACAAAAAGAAGAATGAAGAAAACAATTACTGCTCCAACTGAATTTGCTTGTGGATGAATCTTTTTGTTATTTTCTTCCATTTATAAAATTATGTGGTAAAATTCCCTGTATGTCAAACGAAAATGGAAAATATAGATTCGGTGTTACAACCCGTACCGCTTTTTGCAAAATACTAATAGATAGAGAAGATGTCGATAGCAACGGAGATTGTGTTGATAGAAAATTACCATGTTCTGGTTGTCTAATTGCTCAAGGTTTTGAAGAAAATCCCAAACTAACGACAACAGAACTCAGTGAACTTTATGTTAAAGCTGTAGAAGCTGTGCAAGTAAATAACAGTTAGTTTTCCTCCTCTTCATCTCCACCTTTTTCCAAAACTGCAGCAGCTGCAACCTGGTCTCCCTTGTCTGCAAATCTCATTAAAATTACTCCTTGGGTAGCACGACCCAACTGGGGAATATTTTTAAGAGGAAGTTTGATTACTTGTCCCATCTTACTTGTAATAATTACCTGTTCGATATTCTGGGTAACCATGTTTGCGAGTTTCAGGTTTCCTGTTTTGGGACTAATTACAGAAGCCTTGACTCCTTTGCCGGATCTCTTCTGAACTGGAAAAAGATGAATTGGTGTTCGTTTCCCAAGTCCTTTTTCTGCAATTGTTAGAATGTCACGGAAAAACTTCTTCCTTTTATCGGTAGGTATTGTTTCCTTTCCAGGGAAAACTTCCATTCCAATCAGTTCATCTCCCGCTTCCAATTTAATTCCGGTTACCCCTGTGGTTGCTCTTCCCATTGGTCTAACATTTGCCTCAGGAAATCTAATAGACTTGGCATTTTTAGTTAAAAGAATAATATGATCGTCTCCCGAGGTTGGATGAACTGAAACAAGTTGATCATCAGTTCTAAGTTTGATGGCAATTAGTCCCGAAGCTCTTAAGTTTTCAAATTCAGAGATAGAAGTTTTTTTGATGACTCCAGTTCTAGTTGCCATGATTAAGTGTTTAATCCCAAGTTCTTTTGAAAGAGGAACCAGTGATTTAATTTCCTCTCCCTGTTCAAGGTTTAAGAGGTTTACTAATGCCTGTCCTTTTGCTTGGCGTGAACTTTCTGGAATTTCCCAAGCTTTTATGCCAAAAACACGGCCTTTATTGGTAAAGAATAAAATTGTGTCGTGGGTTGTGGCGTCAATCAAGTGTTCAATTTCGTCCTCCTCCTTTGTAGTCATTCCGATAACCCCCTTTCCTCCTCTTCTTTGAGCTCTATATGCAGAAGCTGAAAGACGTTTAACATAGCCAGTCTTAGTTACTGTAATTAAAGTTTCTTCTTTTGCAACTAAATCCTCTTCGCTAAACTCGCCAATTGCGTGTTTGTAAATTTTTGTGCGTCTTGCGTCACCATATTTTTCTTTGAGTTCTGAAAGTTCCTTAACAATAAT
>JAEAME010001722.1_pt1 | contig 14218 bp, 14 predicted proteins | sample 8958731 | NCBI WGS metagenome assembly JAEAME01 (sample SAMN16933194, study PRJNA681113) | bioreactor sludge metagenome | isolation source: anerobic bioreactor sludge (Control) | place: India:Bengaluru | collected 2018-10-24 | reverse complement strand
TAAGGGTTTGTTTTCCACCTTAACTCCCTGTCCTAAAAAAAGGTTACATTATACAATTCTTCTTCGGGAGTGTTTTCTATTTTCATAACTAGATCATCAACTCTTCCTAAGTGCGCACCACTCCCACACCCTATAATTCTACGGGACCACACATCGTTTATCGTCCCGTACCCCGTATAGACACATCCGTTGGGATCAATAAATCTAATTGGATTGTTTCCCATTATAATATATGGACTTGAAGTTTGATTTACAGGATCTATAACATGCCATCTGCCAATTTGCGGATCTAAACTGCGTGCTTCAAAATCGTACCAGTTGAGATAGATATTAGGAGCGTTGTCGTTATCAGTGTCAATACCGTCGTTGTTCAGCTCCTTGCCCTGGTACAAATATTTGTTTTCGATATCGGCAACAAATCCCAGCCCTCCGAGTTTCATCCCGAACGGATCAAAATGATCTTCCTGTATCAGTTCAACGGAACCCGTCTTGAAATTGGCGTGGAATACTACGCGGTTATTACCCAGGTAATCACTGATAAAATACTGGGGATCGTAAGAGGATAATTCATTCTTTACAATCCTCCCTTCAGGGGTGAGAATCATCTTCAGTATATCATCCGGACATTTTTTATAATAATTTAATGAATGTTTTTATTCAGTTATTTATTCATAAACAATCTCAAGAGTATTAGTTTTAAAATCTTTTGATGTAATTCTATATTGCTTTAACAATACTTTAGAGCTTATATCTGAATCCATTTTTGAATTTTCACAGTTAATTGTTGTATCACACTTTAGGATATAAAGAAAAAGCTTATATTTTGGATTTGTGTTTATTGGGATATCTCTAAAACGAATGAAAGCATTAGGTTTTAGAATTTCCCTAATATTTATAAATGTGTCATTATTGTATACATAGTAATCTTTTAAATAATCACATAACCAGTTATTATTAATGACAGAATCAGAATCCATATCAGAATAGAACAAATAAACACTTTCTCCAGATTTGTTTCTTATAGTTATTTGAAAGTCATTTCTCATACAAGAAACAAAAAATAGAATCATAATAAAGAATATAAAATACTGTTTCATAGTTATCTATGTGTTGGGAAAATTTCAGACATTTTAGCTATTTCTGATTTCGGCCCAAAAAACATTACCGCAAGTTTATTTGCAATAATTTCAGTCCAGTAAAATTTATGTGTATTTGGGCAAAATATAGAATTTATAAAGCTTGCTTCTGGAACACCATCATACTCATCAGGGAAATAACTTTCATGTAAGTAATGACCATATTCATGTTGAATACCTGCATTACCATAGCCTTCTGGAACATGAATAACCCCATTTAAATAAAAGCCTTTTCCTGTTATGTCAGTGAATGGTTCACCTTGAATAATTGTTACACCGGGATATAGACTTGTATTGGTAATATCTTCGACGTTGCTACCGGTTATAGTACCCACTTTTGTTTTCGAATAGAGGTCCTCAAGACTAGGACCAGCCGCACCATATACCCCTTGCGATGATGCATTTTCCTCACATGCAGCGTCCAGTTCATTTGTCTCCGGTTTTGGGGCAGCAGGGTCACTCAAGGCTTTTTCGATTTCAGCTTTTGCATTTTTCAATCGTTCTTCCTCCTGTGCCGCATAGAACCTGGCCTCTACCTCCCTCCGATGTTCCATCTCTCCATATGGACATTCAATACTGTTTGCGGCTCTTTTAGCAAACATGTTATCATCCGATTCTAAGGGATTTCTGGGGGTTGGACGGTAACAGAAAGGGCCAAAGTGTCCGCTTGTTCCATCACCATCAGGAATCAACGGACGATACCAATGCTCCGCTTCCCAACTCCAAACAGCTGCCAGTCCATCGGGATCGATTAATCTTACGGGGTTATTACCCATTCCGATATATGGGCTGGGATACTGAGCAACAGGATCCGGCACATGCCAGCGGCCAATCTGGGGATCAAAACTGCGTGCTTCAAAATCATACCAGTTGAGATATATATCAGGAGTGTTGTCGTTATCGGTGTAGGCCTTTATTTTACCCATATATATCTTAATCATATCAAAATTATTATTAATTCAATAATACACCACTTAAATCCTGACAAAATTCCTTTCTTAAAACCAATAACTCCTCCCCCGGGTGGGGGAGGTTGGGAGGGGGCTTATTGGGGAAAGCCGGAAGGTACTGATTGGCTTAGTTCTGGAAAGGGCATCAGGTTTGAGAAAAGAATCTGGTCGCATTTTCGACTTCTGATTTTTACTTACTCGTTAAATTGGATAAAATTGGATACAAAATGGACATGTCTGATAAAATGAAGATGAAACTTGACTTCAATGATGCAGTTTATCAGCAGATAAGCCAACAACTTAGTATTATTGACAGTTTCAAAGGTAATTGGAAAGCTATAGAAGGACAGCAAAGCAAATATCCGAAAGAGCTCAGGAAAATAACCACGATAGAGAGTATCGGTTCTTCGACTCGGATTGAAGGGGCAACCCTGACGGATGAAGAAGTATAAAAACTTTTGAAATCGGGCAGGATAATCAAACTGTAAAACCGCGCAGATCGGAGAAATAGAAATCCAATTAAAAGACTATTCACGAAATACGCTTAAAAAAGACCTTGCTTATCTGGTCAGAGAAGGTCTATTGCTGAAAACCGGTGAAGGGCGTGGAGTACGGTATCATGTGAAGGAATAAACCCGACGCTTTGGCAACAACAGAAGTAACTCAGCTCAGAAAAAAGTAAGCCATGAAACCTAGTCTGATGTTCAACCGGTAATAGTGACCTGTTTCCTCGGGCGGCGGATTCCCCTGTTGAAATGATATTTCGGGTAACCAAAGATCAGGGCGGCATCGACGGTATTCCCGTCGGGTATGCCATACAACTTCTTTAATGGTTTACTGCGGTTGACGACCGGAGGTACCAGTCCGATTATTGTCGCCCCAAGTCCCAGTGAATGCATCGCAAGAAAAGCATAGGTGAGGTACAGGATGGAATCGGTGGGATGTTCGCCGGAATCCTTGGGCGCATGGATCAATAACATAGCCGGGGCATTGCGGAGTATATCGTCGTTGTCGGTGGCTGAAATATAGAATCCCTTTTTAATGTGCGGGATGATGAATGTTTCGAGGGTATTGTAAGCATGACCGGGCATCGTCAATTTCAACATTGCACGAAAGGGAGCCAGGGCGAACATCTTTCCCAGTCCTTTGTATGAATCAGACAGGAGTGGTAATGATCTCTTCAATACCGACCTGTCGAGGATGAAAGAAAAATGAACATTATCAGGTCCCACCCCGTAAGGAGATTCCGAGATGGCATCGATGATCTGTGCGGTCACTTCGCGTGAGACCGGTCTGTCCTGAAAGACGCGAACCGATCGGCGATGGCGGAGAAATTCCAGAAAATCCGGATATCCGACCGTTTGATCATGAAGATCGTGAAAACCGAGATCATTATCCAGGCCATCCACGAATGCCGCCTTGCTGGAACATATAGCCATGCAATGGCCGCACCGGACGCAAATGTTCACCCGGTCGGGACGATAGAAAGGTCTGTCATCATCGGTCACTCCGATGATCCCCGAAGGACAAATTTCGCTGCATTGAAGGCAGGAGGTGCACAATGAATAATCGATATGGGAATTCATATTGCTGAAATTAAATTATATCATCGAAAACCATTTTCAATAAAGAGGGTCAAACATGGTTATAGCGGGATAAAAGCAAATATCAATACCAGGTTTGTTACTCTGTTGGTTTGACCAGTATTTCAAAGGAGTTTCCCTGCATTGTCAACGTGACTTTATTCTTTTCCATGACCATCCCGCTACCAAACAGGGGAGCTAATTTTAACTCCTGATCCTGTTGCGGGATTTCAAATTCGATCTTTTTTACCGACTTGTCCTTGTTGAATGCTATGATCGCAATCTCCCCAAAATAGTTTCGCATATACACATAAACACGGTCGGTGACTTTAAGCGTACTAAAGTCGCCATAAAGGAGCGCCATATTGGTTTTCCTGAGGTTTGCCAGTCTGGAGGTGAGGGTCTTAAGGTATTGTTCATGGTTATTCAGGCTGTCGAACCGCATCATCCTCCGGTTATCGGGATCTCCGGCTCCGGCCAGGCCGATTTCATCTCCATAATAAATGACGGGGACGCCGGGAATGGTCATATTAAATGCCATAAGAGAAGCCAGTTTCCGGTATCCCGTTGTATCTTTCACCTGGATATCGCGTTCCCAGCCGGCTTTTTTATCATCCTCCGCGAAGCTGAGCGCTCCGGATGCAAAGGAGATGAACCTTGCCAGGTCCTGGTTCCCGGTGATGTTCCCCATCAGTGAATGTTCGCTAAAGTACCGGAAGGTTTGATGAAGGGAATAATCCAGGTCCCTGAATGATGAACCATCTTTTGCAAATGCGGTACGAGCATCCAAATAGAGACTGAAGTCGAACTGGGCATCGAGCATGCCCGGGTTAATATAACTCCGGATCAGATCACGGCGGCCGAAAGTCTCGCCGATCTGATAAAGATCTCTTTTCTCAGGGATCATAACTTGTTCTTTCAGCTTTTTTGTCAGGGTTCTCCAATAAATCTCCGGAACATGGTTGGTCGCATCGTGCCGGAAACCGTCGAGCTGATATTGCTTGATCCAGAAGAGGGAAGAGTCGGAGATCATAGCGACCACTTCGGGGCGGGAAAGGTCGAGGGTAGGTAAAAACTCATCGAACCAGGTTGTGAACCGTTGTTCATTCCATAAACGGATATTTTTTTGTTTGTTGGGTAAAACCAGTGGCGTAACCCAATCGGGATGCGCTTTTATCAGCCAGCTGTTCTGGTGTACACGGTTGGAAACAAAATCAAGGATCACGTTCATCTTTTTATCGTGGGCATCCTCGACAAGTTTGGTCAACTCTTCGGAAGTCCCGAAACGGGAATCAACGGTGGTCAGCGTAACAGGCCAGTAACCGTGATAGCCGGAGAATTTCCGGTGGGGCGGGAGATACTCCGCCCATGCATCGGCCGGGTTTTGCGTCAGCGGCGAAATCCACAGCGTGTTTACTCCCAGGTCACCGAAGTATCCGTCGTCGATCTTCTGTGTTATTCCTGCCAGATCACCTCCCTGGAAGTTCGACTTCCAATCGACGTCCTTGTCCTGTACCGGTGAATTATTTTTCGGATCGCCATCGCTGAACCGGTCGACCATCATGAAATAAATGATCATAGCTTCTTTATCCATGCGTGTCAGATCATCCGAATCTTTGATCACATAGCCATTGTGCAGAGGAACCAGGATCTGGTTGGAAATACCGTTATTATTCATTGCCCAGACGCGGACAAAGGAACGGTCGAATTGCCGGGTACGGGGTGGCAGAGTTATATGGAGACCTGCACTGTCGGTTTTCCAGAATTTCTCAGGAAGGCTATGATTCTGCCAGAGGACAAAGAACTCTTTTACTTTATTTTTCACGCTAATGGTGATCTTATTGTCTTCCGCCCATTGGGTTGACAGCTGAGGCTTCCCGGGTACGTCGGCTGGTCCTGCCCACATGACCGAATTGTACCCACCCATATTATTATCGGCCTTCTCGTTATTGCCGGGATCGATCATCCATTTACCATCTGCTACAAGCTGATACTGGTATTTCCCGGGATACAGGAACAGATCGGTCTGCCAGGTTTTATCCTTTAGCTTCAACCATGTTTTATTGGGATTCCAGTCGTTCATCTCCCCGGCAATTTTTACGGTCTTGTACTTCATGTCTTTTGGATCAAAAGAAAAATGGATCCATATTTTCGGGGATTTCTCCAGCAGGATCGTATAGGGATAACCATCGATCCAGACTTTCAGGGCGGATAGTTTGGGAAAACTTTTCTCCCCGGGAAGGATGGTCATTCGCAGGGAGTCGGAAGAGATCCGGTATTCCAGTTTAGTGTCGAGGATCACGGAATCTATTAACGCCGGATTGGAAAAATAATCCTGAAGTTCGATGACCGTCGAATCGGGTTGAAGGAGAACCGGTGCCGCGATGCCGTTCATGTGTGAGACCTCAGGGAGTGCGATATCGTCGTTCGATCCGCACCCGGCAAGGAAGCCGCCTGCAATCATACAGGCGAGATAAAAGATTTTTTTCTGAATGTTCATGGCGTTAATATTTTACAATTAATGGTTAGCTGATTTTTTTCCGTTCACTGACAAACAGCCAAAAGGGCGGGTGAAAGACCCGGGATGAGGATATTTTCAGAGAAAGGAGAAATATGAAAAAGGTTTCTCATGGTTATTTTTTCGATTTGTTTATCCGTTCGTAGATCTGGGTCAGGTGGGCAAGCTTTTCCGCAACCTGATCACTGAAATCAGAAGATCTTGCGCGCCATATCCAGTTATTAGCGGTGGTTCCGGGAAGATTCATCCGTCCCGATGAATCAAGTCCAAGCAGGTCCTGCATCGGAACGATCGCCGTATTGGCAACGGAAGCCCAGGCAAGGCGTATGAATGCCCAGTTAATATCACTTCCGTTGCTATTCAGGTAATTTAGCACATATTTCCGGTCGTCCTCTTTCAATTCCCTGAACCAGCTTACAATCGTATCATTATCGTGGGTACCGGTATATACCACGCAGTTTTTAGGATAATTATGAGGCAGATAATCGTTGGCTTCCGAGGAACCAAATGCAAATTCAAGAATCTTCATTCCCGGGAGGTTAAATGTATCCCGCAGTTCCTCCACATCGGGGGTGATGACCCCAAGGTCTTCTGCAATGATCGGCAGGTCGATAAATACCTGTTGAAGGGTATCAAAGAAATCTCTTCCCGGGCCTGTTATCCATTGCCCATTAATGGCGGTATTTTCGCTATTGGGTATGGCCCAATAGGCTGCAAATCCACGGAAATGGTCGAAGCGGATAATGTCGAAAAGGAGCAGGTTTGTTTTAATCCGTTCTATCCACCATGCATACCCTGTCTTTTTAAGGACATCCCAACGGAAAAGCGGATTCCCCCAAAGTTGCCCCGTTTCACTGAAATAATCGGGAGGAACGCCCCCCACGCGGCTTGGAATCCTTCTTTCATCAAATTCAAATAAGTCGGGATTACCCCAGGCGTCGGCACTGTCATAGGCGACATACAGGGGAATATCGCCGATGATCCTGATCTTCTTTTTATGCGCGTATTCCCTGACATCGATCCATTGGATAAAGAAGAGGTACTGAAGGAATTTATGATATTCAATCCGCTCCTGCAAAACCGACTGGAAATGCTTTACCGCTTCAGGTTCTTTCCTCTTTACCGGTTCATCCCACAGGTACCATGGTTTTTGGTTAAAGTGCTCTTTTATGGCCCGGAACAAGGCATAATCATTAATCCAATGGGATTGTTCCTTAATGAAATTACGTAATCTGAGTTTTTCGGTGGGGGAGGCATGTTCTGTGAAGACATGAAAAGCCTTTTCCAGTAATGGGGACCGGACAGTCTGCAGCGATCCGAAATCAACTTTTCCCTCACCGGTATCCGGGATTTCATTAAGGTCTTCCTGTTGTAAAAGATGTCGTGTAACGAGTAAATCCAGGTCGATCAGGTTTGGATTTCCGGCATGTGCAGAAAAACACTGGTAAGGCGAATTAGCATATCCGGTGGGGCCAAGAGGCAGAACCTGCCAGTATTTCTGTTTGGCTTTCACGAGGAAGTCGATGAACCGGAATGCTTCCTGTCCTAAAGTTCCGATCCCATATTTTCCGGGAAGCGAAGTCGGGTGCAATAAAATTCCGGAGGCTCTTTCTTTTAACAACATAACCTTATACTAAACCTTAGAAATCCGAAACCCATGTTCCATATCCGCCAAAACCTTAAGGCCGGTTTTTCTTTCATCCGGGGGGAAGTATTTAACAATGAATTTCAAAAATAAGAACTTTCTCGTATTTTTACCATATAAAAATTTCTTACTATGAACAGGAATCTTTTACTTATCAGCAACTCGACAAACGCGGGCGAAAGTTATCTGTCCTGGCCCAGGAAGTTCATCAAAGAATTTCTGGACAAGTTCCGGGTCAAAAAAGTATTGTTTATCCCCTATGCAGGGGTCAATCTGACCTCAGAAAGCATCCCGGATTCTTTTGATCTGTATGAGCAGCGGGTTAAAACGGTGTTCGGGGAGCTTGGTTTCGGGGTAGAGTCGGTTCACCGGAAAACGGATCCGATTCATGCTGTCATGCAGTCGGAAGCCATTGTTGTCGGGGGAGGAAATACATTCCACCTGGTGAAGATGTTGCACGAAACAGGTTTGATGGAAGCGATCCGTGAGCGTGTTCTTACGGGGATTCCTTTTGCGGGTTGGAGTGCCGGCGCCAATGTTGCATGTCCGACCATGAAGACCACCAACGATATGCCGATCAGCGAACCTGCCTCTTTCGATTGTCTGGACCTTATCCCTTTTCAGATCAATCCTCATTATCTTGATGCCAATCCTGCAGGACACGGGGGAGAAACGCGCGAACAACGGATCCTGGAGTTTCTGACCGTCAACAGGAATATTTATGTTGCCGGTTTGAGGGAAGCTTCTCTGTTCCGGATGGAGGGGAAAAAGATCGTTTTGATGGGATCGCGGCCCCTGCGTGTTTTCAGGTATGGTTCCGAACCCATGGAGATCGAATCCGGAAAAGATTGTTCTTTCCTGCTGGGTTAATTTCTGATAATCCTAACCATTCCTGTTGCACCGTCGCTGCTGTGAGCTTTCAGGAGGTAAAAGCCCTTTGGTAAAAAGCCGACGTTGATAGAGAATCTTTTCTCACCGGCAAGGTTGATCTCAAGAACTTTTTGTCCGACGTAACTGAAAATTTCAATAACCGAAACATCTTTCAGCGACTCAATGGTCAATGTTGCGGAGACCGGATTTGGAAATACAGAAGTTATGATGTTTTCCAATTCGCCGATCCCCACGCCGATGACTTTTGTTGATGAAATTACCCGGACCGGATATCCGGTGGCGGAATCTCCGCCCAGGGCTCTGGGGGTCACTTCAAAGGCCAGATATTTCCCGATATCAAGTGTATCGATGGTATAGGTGATGTGATTGGCAGTATCGATGGGAGTCATATCAGTTCCTGCCGGATCGTTGCCGCGGTACCATTGAAAGGTAGTGCTGTCTTCCGGGCGGCCGCAGATGTCTTCATAACTGTACATTCCGGAAAGGAATTCATGATTGATCAGATCACCCTGGATCGATACATTGAATACCCACGGACGGGTCGGTACGGAAGGGTCTTTGTCGTCGTACCACCCGGTGAAAATATTGGGATCCTGCTCGCCGGGAACATGAAAAGCGTAAGTACGGTTTGGTTTTCCAACAAGTTCGGTAGTATTCGGATCCCCATTGATCCGGAATTTGAATTCCAGGGGACCGGTATGAACGTAGGAGGTGTCGATGAACTTAACCAGTGTATAAACCGAATCGGTATCGGATTTGAACAGCACATCGTTCTGACCCCATTCATTGAAATTTCCTGCAACATCGAGAAAATCATTCACCGGGTCAAAATGGGATTCGCGGAGATAGTATTCCATATTGCAGTTAAAGACCATGGGATAGGTGGCGGGATTGACATTATTGAAATAATGAACGGCCTCAAACGTGGTATCGGGGATATAGAGCATACGGTTGGCCTTGTTCAGCAGCTCGAGTCCGCTTGAATCGGCATTGATCCGGAATTTATACTGCTGAACTGTTCCGGGAGTGAGGGTATAGGTAGTGAAATAGGAATAGGTGGGATCGATCCTTGTGAGAGAGGGAGAGCCAACCCAGTTGTTCATCGTTCCGAGGACCTGGAGAAAGTCGGCGGAGGGGTCGAAGATCCCCGATTGCACCGCATAGGTCATATCAACCACGAAGGCTGTATAATTCAATGCTTCCATATTCCACCATGTTTTAATGGTTGTGACACCCGGAAGGGCGGTGGCAGTACGGTCGACCGTTTCGAATACGGTATCATTGATCCTGTATTTGTAATGGTAGGTGATGCCGGAATCCAGTCCGTTGGTGATCAGCGCCGAATAAGTATAGGAAGGTCCGGGTACCAGCGACATAGGGGTAACACCCTGGTCGAGGACCACATATACACAACCGGAATCCGGACTGAAGATCCCTTCCTGAATGGCTTTGGTCATATTGACGAGGAAATTAAATCCATAGACAGTATCTGCCGCAGCGGACCTGGCCGGAACTTGTGCGAAGGAGAAATTTCCGCAACACAACACGAGACTGATGACAACGGGGCAGAGCCGGGGTGACAGGTGATATAATTTCATATTGGTTTATATTGACTATGAACGGCAAAGATACAAAATAATGAGATCACGGTTGGCGTTCGAAAACCAGCGCTGTGCGGTTGGTGTTATAGATGATCAGCCGGTGGGTCTTGGTCGCTTCATCAAACCGGGTTGTGTATATCAGCTTTTCATCAATCCTTCCGTGTCCTCCGAACCCGGCGTTATCGGAATCAAGCACGATCCTGTAATCACCCGGTTCGGTGACATTAAAGGCATAATCAGGAATGGAACGGGAGACATGGAAATTGAAAACAAAGATCAATCCGCATCTTTCGAATGCGATCGTTTTATTATCCTGATCCATATTCAGCAGGTTCGCGTAAGGAACACGAAATAATCCGGAGTTCTTTATTAGCTGAAGCATCTTTTTGTCGAACGAATGAAGAAAATGATAGCGAAGGTCGGGGTTTTGCACCAGCGACCATTGTCGTTGTGCATACTGGAAACTCCAGTTATTTCCTTCTCTCGGGAAGTCGATCCAGTCGGGATGACCGAATTCATTTCCCATGAAATTCAGATAAGCTTGTCCGCCGAGGGAGATGGTAAGAAGCCGGATCATCTTATGCAGTGCCATGCCACGGTCGATGATATGGCTCTCCTCCTGCTTATGCATCTTAAAATAGATCTCGCTCTGCATCAGTCGGAAGGCGATGGTCTGGTCGCCGACGAGCGCCTGATCATGCGATTCGCAATAGGCAACCGTCTTAACGTCGGGAAGATGATCGTTCATTACCTGCCAGAATGCATTCATATCCCACGCTTCGTCTTTTTCATCTTTCAGGGTCTTGATCCAGAAATCCGGGATGGCCATTCCAAGGCGGTAATCGAAGCCGATGCCTCCATCGCGGATGGGGTGGCACAGCCCGGGCATCCCGCTGACATCTTCGGCGATGGTCACGGCCTTCGGATGGATCCTGTGAACCAGTGTATTGGCTAATTGCAGATAGATCAGGGCATCCCATTCCACTCCGGAGGTAAAGAATCCATCGATATCCCAGTGTGTTCTGAAACCATGGTCGAAATAGATCATGGAGGTAACGCCGTCGAAACGGAATCCATCAAAATGGAATTCTTTCATCCAGTATTTGATATTCGACAGAAGGAATTGGAGCACTTCTTTTTTTCCGTAGTTAAAGCATTTAGAGTCCCAATAAGGATGATTACCCCGTTCGCCCGGGTGAAAGTACTGATCGTCCGAGCCGTCGAAGAGGTTCAGACCTTCCTTTGTGTTGCTGGCGGAATGAGAATGAACGATGTCCATGATCACAGCGATACCCTGTTCATGGGCTTTTTTGATGAGGTACTTCAGATCTTCCGGGGTTCCGAAGCGGGAGGAGACCGCAAAGTAGTTGGTGACATGATATCCGAAGGAACCATAATAAGGATGTTCGGCAACGGCCATCAGCTGGATCACGTTATACCCCGAGTTTTTAATATAGGGTATCAGGTAGTCGGCAAAATCGATGAAAGTCCCCACCTCTTTATGTTCCTGTGCCATTCCGACATGAGCTTCATAGATCAGAAGCTGATCGAGCTGCCCGATGGAAAACCGGTCGCCCTCCCAATCGAACTTCTGAGCGGGATTCCAGAACTGACCTGAAAAATCGAGAGTTTCCGAATCCTGGACAACCCGCCGGATATAGGCCGGAATCCGTTCATGCCAACCCAGCGCTGAATGGATCATGACCTTCACTTTGCTCCGGTGGATGAGGCGGTCGTGGTAGTGTTGGTCATCAAGAAAGATCTCCCAAATTCCATCTTTAATCCGGGTCATATGGTTGTTATACCGCTGCCAGTCATTGAAGTCGCCGAACAGGTACAGATCTTCGGCTTTGGGCGCCCATTCGCGGTAGTACCATCCTTTCTGTTTCCGGTCGTAGTGAAATCCGAGGTAGTTGAAGGAATCGGCGAATTTCAGCAGGCTGCCGGAATCTTTCTCAATTTCACCCAGTTTATCATGATAGCGTTGCGTACGGTTCACTATTTCGTTCTCAACCGGTTCCAGCCACGGATCATTTATGACAAGCTTTAATCTCTTTTGTTTTTGTTTATCCATTTCGATCGCGTTTCCGGTATTCATACCCTCACAAATTTAGTCATTTAATACAATGTCATGTTACTCATGAATCCCGCGAGCGCATTCCCCGCGGTTTGCTGCGGGGTTAGCGAGCAAAAAAATAAAAATTCCGCTTGGATCGGAGAATCCTCGCGTTTTAACGCGAGGTTCTTCAATTGACGGATAACGTCGTTCAATGAACTTAATAATTTAATTGTCTTTCAAGCATCTGACTGACCTGGCAGCCATTTTAAAACCGTGTCGATAATATCGGTACACTCCCTTTGGTGCATCATATACAAGAAGTCGAGCCCACGCATGTTGGCTATTGTATTCTGTAGATGTCCATTTTAGATATTGAAATCCTTAATCCTTTTACCTTTTTGTTAATTGTTTCTGTTGAAATTAGTTTGAGTCGAATCGTAATTTTATAAAAATCTTCTGATTCGCTACTCGGTAGACTTCCTAATTCACGAATCAATTTATCAAACAAATGAAGTGTTTTTTCATATAGTGATTCAAGCTCTTTCACATCCCTGTCTTTTTCCTCTATTAGTCCTTTTCTATCCTCACGTTTTTGAATTGATTTTGAAGAATATATAGAGTTTAATAAAACTGAAAATCCAGCAATCAAAGCTCCAATTACAGTTCCCATTATTGTCCAGATATTCATAAATTCTTATTTTTTCTTTAATCTATTTAAAATCCTACCAATCACATTCTCTTTGGGTTCAGGTTCTTTATTGTCATATACAGATAAATCTCTTTTTTTTCGTTTGGTTTCCCTTTTTACTCCCTCAAGAAATTCAATTGCTCCTAATGCTATTTGTTTGGAAATATATCCACCTTGTCCAATGTATTTTGCAGCTAACACTCCAATTTGATTCAAATCATCATCGGAAAGATGGTCAATCTGTTTAGCAAGGTCATTTTCTCCATATGCTAAAAGGTCTTGTTTTATTGAATGTCTACTTGCTGCAATCATGTCTCATTAAATTAAGCACAACGTTCACGGCTATGCCCAGTGCGGGATTGCGAGGCTGCGTCTGTATCCCACGATACAAAACTTGCCTGCGGGAACTGAAGCTGCAAAACCTCTGAAACCCGCATTGAGTATAGCCTTTATTATGCACAGATTTTATCTTACTATATTCCCCCGCATCAATATTTTCCTTAAAGTCAATATATTCTCAGAATAAATGTCATGTCTTAAAAAGCCAAATTCGGAATTAATAAAATAAATGCTTTTATTATTGTTCTCTGTATGGTCATTTGCAATTTCAACACGAAGCACTTTTTTATAATACTGGTCAAAGATAAATAACGAATCAAACTTCTGAATTTGGTAATTCGTCATTGAAGTAGTCATAGAGAAATCATCATAAATTTGAGTACCCGAATTCGGTGTTCCATCAAAGTCTTTAAATAATCCACCAGCTACAACTACATAATCAGTCGATTCTGAAGAATTAGAAGAGATAGTTTTAAATGAATGAATCTCATATGAGTTTCCACAAATATCTTCTATAAAGTCACGATTGAAATTCTCAACAGAAACGCTGTCAATATTGTTATTCACAGAGTCAATATAGACCCAGTAACTGTTTGTTTTGTACATGCAGTTTTGTAAGTCAGTTGATGTTATTACAGCCGTGAATTTATCACCGCATGGATTATGTCCAGAGTTTTGATCATCTGAATCACATGAAACTAGAACAAATCCTATTATCAATCCAATGTAAAATATGTGTCTCATTGTCAGTTTTTAATTCTGACTAACGTCAGGTAAGTAATTGATTTAGAGATTTCTTTTTTTCATA
>JAEAME010001720.1_pt1 | contig 14231 bp, 23 predicted proteins | sample 8958731 | NCBI WGS metagenome assembly JAEAME01 (sample SAMN16933194, study PRJNA681113) | bioreactor sludge metagenome | isolation source: anerobic bioreactor sludge (Control) | place: India:Bengaluru | collected 2018-10-24 | reverse complement strand
TGACATCAGTCAATCAAACCTGCCTGAATGGATTGTAATCTCTGTCGCTATAGGCATTATTTTGTTAGTAGGCGTGATCCTAATTGGATTAAGAAAAGCGACAATACTCAAATAAAATTAAGCCTTCAATCAAAAACTGACCAAAAACACGCACAAATAAAATATAAAATTCGATATATGTCTACGATTTGTTTATTTTTTACTTCACAGAGTATCTGCTTATGATAGCAGGAAGCAACTCAAATGGCGTCTAAAACCGAAAAGATAACAATGCTGCATGGCGCGGGTGGTACAGTCATGCATGATTTAGTCAAAAACCACATAGTCAAACATTTTAGCGGTTTAGATAAGTTTGCAGAAGTACCCTTGGAAGCCATGGATGATGCTGCAGCAATTGGTGATATTGTCTTTAAAAGCGATTCTCATGCCGTTAAACCAATCTTTTTCCCTGGAGGAGACATAGGTCGTATAGCAATTTCGGGCACAGTAAATGACATTTCAGCCTTAGGTGCTGAACCATTTGCGTTAGCCTCAGGATTTGTATTAGAAGAAGGCTTAGCAATGGCAGATTTAGATAGAATTTTAGAAAGTATGAGGGAAACCTGTATCGAAGCTGGTGTAGGCATTGTTACCGGTGATACAAAAGTTGTAGAAAAAGGCAGTTTAGGCGGCTGTGTCATGAATGTTTCAGGTATAGGTCGAAGATCAGCTGCTCTTGAAAATAATTTAAAAGTTGTTAAAAAGTTTAGACCAAATTTTACTTCTCGTTGGACGCTGGATTCAAACTTAAGCGTTGGCGATAAAATCATTTTATCTGGAACATTAGGAGACCATGGCTTAGCAGTTTTATCTGCGCAGCAAGGGCTCAGTTTTGGAAGCCAGATAATATCTGACGTTAAACCATTAAACCGTATGATTCAAGCTTTACTTGCCCAAGTTGGAGGTATTGTAACAATGAAGGACCCTACTCGTGGAGGTTTGGCGGATGCCTTAAACGAGTTCACAGAAAAATCAAAAAACGGTATCCTTATCCAGGAAAATATGATTCCTATTCGGAAAGATGTAGGTACAGCGTGTGAAATGCTTGGTTTGGATACACTTGAAATTGGAAATGAAGGAAAAATTCTAATCGGTGTTGTGCCTCAAAAAGCTGAGGAAGCTCTGGAGTTTATCAAGCAAACTAAAGAAGGCAAGGAAGCGCAAATAATCGGTGAGGTTACTTCTAACTTTAAAGGTGTAGCTATGCAGACAGTCGTCGGTGGAAAACGCATTATTGCAAGACCAGTCGGTGATCCTGTTCCCAGAATCTGCTAAAAAACCTAATTTCTAAATTACCTTAATTTTTAAAACTCTACTGACCAATGAACTGCTTAATTGGAAAAAGCAATTTTATTTTCTTGTAACTTCGATTTTTTCAACCTTGTTTGGTGTAGCAATATAGACAAGATCAGTTAAGTTAACAAAAATGCCTGTTTCAACAACTCCTGGAATCATCTTCACTTTCGTAGCGAGCTCCTGTGGTTTCTCTATTAGACCAAAAACTGCATCGATAATCATGTTTCCATTATCCGTAATAATGGGTCCAAGTTTTCCTTTACCTTCACGTACAGCAGGGTCTCCGCCAAGTTCTGATATTTTCTTCTTCACAAGCGAAAGAGCAAAAGGTAAAACTTCTATCGGAACCGCCTGATTATTTTCGCCTAAAACTTTAACTCGCTTATTTTCATCTGCAATTATTACGTTAAATCTTGAAGATGTTGCAACAATTTTTTCTCTTACCAACGCTGCTCCCATGCCCTTGATTAAATTCAACTCTGGAGTTATTTGGTCTGCTCCATCAATTGTTACATCAATTTTTGGGTGCTCATCAAGAGTAGTTATTGGCACACCATATTGGACTGCAAGCTGAAATGCCTGGTAAGAGGAGGGTATCCCTAAAACTTTGATGTGCTCATTTTTTATTCTTTCTCCTATGGCTTCAATAGCAAAGGCGACTGTGGTTCCACTTCCCAAACCTACAATAAAATCGTCTTTAACATGTTTGACTGCTTCAAGTGCAGCGTTCTTTTTTGCTTGTTGAACTGCATCTAAGTTAACTTTCAATTTCCATTTGCCCCAGTTTATCTAAGACTTTTTCAACTTCGCTTCTAATAGATTCGATTCTCTTTTCAGCTTCAGACTTGACATCTGGTTGCTTCTCAACAGGTGGTTTCCGCTTCTTTTTAGGCTTTTCTTCGATTTCTGTCGTCTCTGTTTCTTCTTCCTCTGCTTCCTCGTCTTCATCTTCCATTTGTGTCGGTACTGAATTTGGCAACTTTATGGGGATTTCCTTAATAGGCTTTATATCTATTCTTCCCCGTAACTCATCAACTTTAGATGTTAATTCTCCAAATCGTTCACTAAACAACTTCATTAAATCTTCTTGCATACCCTCAAGCTCATGTAAGGCTACTATAGTTTCATCTTTTGCTATAGATTCCTTAATGGTTGCCATACGTGCTTTGTAAGTACTTGCAAGTCTTTCCCGTTCAGTCTCAGTAATCTTGCCCTCTGCTTGGGCTTCATAAAGACGCCTAATTGAATCCCCCAAAATTTCCCGCTCTAAATCTAAAATCCTCAATTCATCTTTGGCATTTGACGCTGTAGTCGTTTGTACGCTCTTAGATATTCTAAATGGTGAACTAGATAATTCTAAACCAATATCCTGGGTTGGCGATTTGGTGATTTTTTCTTCAGGTTTCTTTTTACCCCGAAGTCTCATTGCAAAAAGCACGGACATGGATGCAGTAATTGCGATTGTCACAACTAGAGCTATAATTACAATAATTAATGGGTCATCGTACCAAGCCATGCTGTGCTATCCTCTGTAATGTGATTGGATATGATGTATATTTAAATTAATATAATTAATCCCTATTTCTATGCTTAATTGTTTAAATAAAAATTGAAAAAACCTATGCTATTATAGTTAAGCATTCTTTGTATTCTGCTAGAAAACTGCTTTATTGAAATTTTGACAAAAAATAATTAGAAATAATTGGTTAATTATTCAAAGAGACTAAAATTACCTTATGTAGCCAATGGGGTCTTCTTTTGGCTCTTCTACTTTAGGTTTCCATGTTAAAAGCCATTTGTTTGAGTCTTCAGATAGTATATCTCGTATCATCGTTATTTGAGAAGCTTCGGCATCTTTAGCGTCTTTATAGTTGGCCATTAAATCTTTCAGGAGTGCTTCTGTCCAATTACAGACTATTGAGGCTTCTTTTCCTTTTTTGTTTGTTGCTACTAGATGTATGAAGTAGTCTCCGACTGGTATGTCTTTAACTGGGCAAGTATTGTCTGTTTTTTGCATGATTTCGATTGTATGCACTTTGAAGCTCTCGTTTTTCTCCTGTATTACCAGGTTTACGCCTTTGCCGACATAATTCTGCATAAATTCTTTCATTAGTTTGAGTCTCTTCAATGTGAACTACCTGTAGCTTTTTTTCACACATGTGATATTTAAGCCATATTACCAAACTGGATTGTGAAATGTAGATTTGTTGTACACATTTTGTGTACTTGATATGCTTACATAATGCTTAAATATGCTTGACTGAATACTCTGTATTAAATCGTAAATCTTAAGAAACAAAGAACTACGATAAAAAATAGATTTGGGGGACTTAAAATAAACACCAAAGAAGGAATACCAGAGGCCGAAGAGCCATATCAATTTGTAGAAACACCATATGTAGAAACACAAGAAGAAAAAATCGAAAAATACGCTAGAATGGCAGCACCATCAGTAATCGCTGTTGGTTTAGGCGGTGCCGGATGCAACGTGATCACCTGGATAAAAGAAAAAGGTGTCTCAGGCGGAAAACTTATTGCAGTAAACACAGACGCAACTCACCTCAGGATCTGCAAAGCAGACCGAAGAATTCTAATCGGTGAGAAACTAACACGCGGTCTAGGCAGCGGTGGATATCCCGAAGTAGGAGAAAAAGCCTTGATAGAGACATCCACAGAAGTCATTCATGAATTATCTAGAGCAAGCATAATTTTCATGATTGCTGGTTTGGGTGGTGGTACAGGTACTGGCGCAATTGTTGCTTTAGCAGATGTTCTGCGTAGGAAATTTGAAGGAAATCCAACTGCACCTCTGATCTGTGGTGTAGTAACACTTCCATTCGAAATTGAAACAGCAAGAATGGGCGCAGCAAAGAAATATCTCAACCGATTGAAAACAGTATGTGATACCGTGGTCGTAATTGACAACAACCGATTAGTCAAAGTTGCTGGTAACTTACCAGTCAAAGAAGCTTTAGGTGTTGCAAACACTACAGTCGGTAAATTCGTAAAAGGAATAACTGAAACAATCACAACTGCAAGTCTAATCAACTTGGACTATGCTGACTTAAAAGCAATCATGACAGACTCAGGATTAGCTTCAATAGGCATCGGTGAGGGTATTGGCGAAAGCCGAATTGAAACCGCCGTTGACAAAGCACTTAACGGACGTCTACTTGACATCGAGGACGTTACAAAAGCAAAAGGATTGCTTATTCACGTCTCAGGTGGAGAAGACTTAACCTTAGCTGAAGTCAACCGTGCAGCTGAAATCATGAAACGCTCATTACCACCAAATACAAAGATCATTTGGGGCGCAAGAGTTGATCAGGAACTAAAAGGCGCCGTTTCAGTAATGGCCGTAGTGACCGGTGTAGAAAGCGCATTCTTACGTAAGAATGAGAAACACTTTGGTCTAATAAAGTTCAGATAAGAGAAATCTATCTTTCTCTTTTCCTTTTTCTTCTTTTTGTAAACACGATTTAATGGCACTTCTCCATGCTTTTGAGAAGCTTTAAGGTTTTTTTATCCATTTAGCCTACCTAAATTGAATAAAAGATTAAAACAACCATAAAATTAACATGCCTTATCTCGTAAAATCTTATCTACAAAACTTGTTTTTACTTTAAATGGGAGTTTTTTGAGCAAACTATAAAAGCTTAGTTGCACTCCAAAAACTTACACCTCACGACTCGTACTGCGTCCCTCTAAAAGGGGAACTAATTACCCTCACTTAATTGAAAACGTAGTTGTGATACGGAAAGCCATATAAATCGCTTTTACGTGTTTGTTTGCGCATCGGAGATATAGAAATGCCAAAATGGGGATACTCCATCATTCAAGAAACATTAAATCCAGAAAAAACAGCGAAAGCTAGCGGAAGAGAACTCAAGGTATCCCATAAAGCGGCAAGAGAAATTTGCCGATTTGTAAGGGGTATGGACCTTAGTAACGCTAAAGGATATTTGCGTGACGTTATTGCAATGAAAAAGGCAATCCCCTTCACGAGATACAAGAAGAAACTCGGCCACAGACGTGGTTTAGTCCGAACTTTTGCAGGTAGATACCCGATAAAAACATCAGAACAAATCCTCCGTGTTATAGAAGCTGCACAGTCAAATGCTGAAAATAAGGGATTAGATGTTGATCGCCTAAGAATTATGCATTCGGCTGCCTATCAAGGAATGAAACTTAAACGTTACACTCCAAGAGCACACGGTAGAGCATCACCAAAATATGAGACGACCACTCACGTTGAGATCGTTTTACAAGAGAAACCGGGAGAATAGGAATGTCGATTGTCAAACGTTTTATAACAGAATCAATTAAAAGAACAGAAATAGACGAGTTTTTACAAAAGAAACTTGAACGAGCAGGCTATGGTGGAGTTAATTTGTCTAAAACTCCATTGGGGACTCACGTAGTAATCTACGCCATGAGGCCAGGTCTAGTCATTGGCCGCGGTGGAGAAACCATTAAGGAGCTTGCCTCTTCATTAGAAGAAAACTTTAAACTTTCTAATCCACAAATCAGTGTTTCTGAAATTGAAGTACCCGAATTTAATGCACTTGTCGTTGCAAACCGTGTAGCATCAGCATTACAACGTGGTGTTCACTTTAGACGCGCAGGCTTTTGGGCACTAAATCAGGTTATGGAAGCAGGTGCCTTAGGCTGCGAAATTGTCATTAGTGGAAAACTTCGAACTGAACGTGCAAGATTCGAAAAATTCAAAGCAGGATATTTCCCAAGATGTGGCGAACCTGCTCTGAAATCTATGAAAAAAGCAGAGGCACATGTCCAACTTAAACCAGGTATTATCGGTGTTCGAGTAAAAATAATGCCTCCAGATGCAGACTTTCCAGATAAAATCCAAATCGCTGCAGCATTACCGCCAGAAGAAAAAGCTATAGCAACCGCACAGGCAGAACCAAAAATCGTTGAAACCGCACCAAAACCAATCCCTCAAGCAGAATCCGAAGGAAATGTTGTTGCAAAAGAAGTAGTAGACGAAAAAGAAGTGCAGAGCAAAGCTGACGAAGCTCAAGAAAAAACCGAGGAGGTAAAAGAGTAATGGCGATATTGCGAATAAAAGAAATCGCTAACATGTCAAATGATGAGCGAACAAAGAAACTTTCAGAATTACGAGCAGAGCTCACTCGAATGAAAACCATGATTCGCGCAGGCGGTGCAGTTGAAGACCCAACTAGAGTGCGAGAACTGCGAAAAGCTATCGCTAAGATTCTTACAATCGAGCAAGAACAGAAACTGAATCTTAGGGACGCACCAGTACAACCAATAAAAAAAGCTGAGAAAAAACCTAAAGCTAAAGAATTAAAGGAGAAAACTTCTCAATGAAAATAACCCCAGACATCATCCGATACGAATTTATCGGCACGGCAGCTCATGTCGCCCAAAGTAATCATTCAGGTTACCTTGGTTTAAGCGGCAGAGTTATCGGGGAAACAAGAAACACTTTCACAGTTGAAAGTGAAGGTGCAACTAAAAATATAATCAAAGAATCCTCAGTTTTTGATTTCACATTCAATGATGGTACAATCGTTGAAATTGACGGTAAACTTTTGGTTGGACGACCAGAAGATAGACTTAAAAAAAGCATTAAGAGGTTATGGTAATGTCTCTAACATTTAAGCAACCTAAAAGAACATGCGATGACAAAAACTGCCCCTTCCACGGCACCCTCGCTATAAGAGGACGTGTACTAGACGGCATAGTCAAAAGCGCAAAAATGGATAAAACAGTAATAGTGGATAGAAAGTTCCTAGAATTTTCTTCAAAATTCTCAAGATACGAACGAAGACACGGTCATATTGCATCACACAATCCACCCTGTATAGATGTCAAAGAAGGTGACCGTGTAAGAATTGCTGAATGCAGACCAATCAGCAAAACGGTATCTTTCGTTGTCGTTGAGAAGCTAGGAGAGGAACGCTAAAATGGCGGCGAAAGCGAAACAGAGAGCTCTAACCGCAAAAGGCATGCTTTCTCATGGACAAAAAATCAGTAGAGGATTACTTGCTGGTTCAGAAATGAAATGTACCGATAATACAGGTGCACGAGTATTACGTTTAATCCAAGCAATGGGCTATAAAGGAAGACTAAGACGATACCCATCAGCTACAGTAGGTGATAAAGTAACTGTTTCGGTTCGTCAAGGCTCACCAGACATGCGTAAAAAGATTTTCCAAGCAGTAATTGTACGTCAAAGAAGAGCTTTCCGTAGAGTAGATGGTGTCTGGATACAATTTGAAGATAATGCAGCAGTCATTATTACTCCTGAAGGCGAAATGAAAGGTTCCGAAATCCGCGGGCCAGTAGCAAGGGAAGCAGCTGAAAGATGGCCAAGAATAGCCAGCGCTTCAAGTATAATTGTTTAAGGGGAAAAAGAAAAAAATGCAAACAAACCGAGTAAAGAATCCGCGTAAACAACGTAAAAGATTCTATAATGCACCTGCTCATATTCGCCACAAGCTTATGTCGGCACCACTGTCAAAAGAATTAACTGAGAAACATAAAGTAAAGACTCTTCCAGTCAGAAGAGGTGACACAGTTCAAATTCAACGTGGTGACAACAAGGGGTTTGAAGGAAAAATTTCACGCGTTGACCTGAAAAGTTATCGTATTTACATTGAAGGCTTAACACGGGAAAAAGTTGATGGCACCAACATTTTCGTCCCAGTGCATCCTTCTAAGGTTATGATTAGAAATCTTAGCCTTGACGACAACAGAAGAAAAGCTGTCATTGCAAGAAAGAAGCCAATAGAACAAACAGCCTCAAAAACAAAACCAAAGAAAGCAGTACCAGTGAGAACAGCGAAACCAAAGATTGTGTTGCCTCCAGTAGAAGAAGTAGAAGTAAAACCAAAAATTAAACAAGTTAAACCAAAACCAGCACCTGAAGCAGTCAAAGAAGTAGCCCCGGCAAATAAGGTTGAAGTACCTAAAGTAGAAAAACCAAAGGAAGAGGCTCCAAAGAAAGCAGCAGTAGCTAAGAAATCTGCAGAAAAGAAACCAACGCCTAAAGTAGAAGCTAAAAAACCCGCGGCAAAAGCAGCACCTGCGAAGAAAGCAGAAGCTAAAATTGCAGAACCTGTAGAAGTTCCAGCAAAGAAAACAGTAGCAAAAGCAAAATCAACTGCTAAGAAAGCCTCAGCCAAACAGACTATAGAAAAAGAGACAGCGCCAAAATCTCGTGCTAAACCAAAAACCTCAAAGAAAACTGAGGGAGGACAATAAAAATGGGTAAAAAAGGAAAAACAGCAAGGTTGAAACGTAAGCCAGCACCAAAATTCTGGCCTATTCACCGTAAAGAATTACCCTGGATAGTGAAACCTTCATCTGGTCCACACTCGTTGGAGAACTGCCTATCCTTAACGCTTGTCCTACGTGACATGCTTGAAGTAGCAGAAACCCGAAAAGAAGGGAAATTCATTCTTTCAGAAGGTAAAGTTCAAGTTAACGGGAAAATAGTAAAAAGCGATGACTTTCCAGTCGGTTTAATGGATGTCATCTCAATGCCAGACTCAAACAAATACTATAGAATCATGCCATCCCATAAGGGACTGGTTCTTTCACCAATCACTAAAGAAGAATCAGATTACAAACTACTCAGAGTGGAAAACAAACACACCGTTAAAGGTGCAGTGCAAATCGCTTTCCATGATGGGTCAAATATGCAAATAAAAGTAGCAGATCCTAAGAATCCTATTGAGGTTCCCTACGAAACCTTTGACATTCTTAAAATAGGCTCTGACAAGCAGGTGGTTCAAACCCTTAAAACAAAAGAAGGTAACTTTGCAGTTATTACAGGCGGCAAAAACATTGGTGTTAAGGGCAAGATAATTGAAATAGAAAAGACTGAAGCTAAAAAGCGTCGACAAGCACTAGTAGTTATTGAAGATGCCCAAGGTGTAAGATGCCAAACAATCTTGGATTATGTATTCTCAATAGGTGACAGTCAACAAGTAATAGTATCACCGGAGGCAAACACAGTTGTCTGAAGAAGAACTAATGCAACAGTGGACTGAACATAAGATGCTTCAACCACGAATTGAGAAAGTGGTTGTTAACCTAAACATCGGTAAATCAGGTGAGCCTCTTGAAAAAGCTACTCGTGTACTAAATGAGATCAGCGGTCAAACTCCAGTTAAACGAAATGCTAAGAAAAGTATCAGGGACTGGGGAATCAGACAAGGTGAACCAATTGCATGCATCGTTACTTTGAGAGGTCAAAAAGCAATTGATTTCTTAAAGAAAGTTTTGCCTGTTATTGATAATAAAATATCTAAGCGATCATTTGACGAAACTGGCAACTTTGCTTTTGGTTTAAAAGAACATATTGAAATCGCCGGTGTAAAATACGATCCTGACGTAGGCATCTTTGGAATGGATGTTTGCGTTTCAGTTAATCGTCCAGGTCAGAGACTGAAAACTCGCCGAAAGCAAACCAAGCATATCGGTAAAGGTCATCTGTTAACCGCTGAAGAATCAATGGCTTACATTAGGCAAACTTTAGGAGTAGAAATCGTATAAACTAGAGTGTGAATATATGGGAAAACAACAAACTAAAAAAGTACGAAAATATGGCAAAGGTTCACGACCCTGCGTTAGGTGCGGTTCTTATGGTCCTGTAATTCGACGTTACGATTTATATTTATGTAGGCACTGTTTTAGAGAAGCAGCGCCCAAATTAGGGTTTAAAAAATATGAATAGGAGCTAGAGGCTATGGATACTTTAACAAATGGTTTGATAACAATAATCAATAATGAAATGCGCAATAAACGAGAATGCATCATTAGCCCAGCCTCTAAACTGTTAGGCCGAGTTTTACGTATAATGCAACTTAACGGTTACATAGGTGAATTCGAATTCATTGACGACGGACGCTTAGGCAAATTTAAGGTACAATTACTGGGCAGAATAAACAAATGCGGCGCCATTAAACCACGATTTCCAGTAAAAGTAAATGAATTCGAAGCTTGGGAAAAAACCTACCTTCCATCAAGAGATGTAGGAATAATGGTTGTTTCAACTTCAAAGGGCGTTATAGCGCATAAAGATGCTGAAGAAAAGAACGTAGGAGGAAGGCTGTTAGCCTTCGTATATTAAGGTGTTTTATATGCGGCTCCCAGAAGTATCAAGAACAATAGAAGTTCCCGATGGCGTAGATGTTAACCTACAAGGCAAAAAAGTTACTGTTAAAGGTGAAAAAGGCACTCTTATCCGTGACTTCTCATTTGTCCCCATCTCAATTGAAAGCGAAGGCAAAAACGTTCATGTTTGGGCAAAATGGCCACGTAAAAAGGAAGCTGCTCTTGTTGGCACAATTGATGCTCACATACGAAACATGATAACTGGCGTAACCAAAGGTTACTCATATAAAATGAAGATTGTATTCTCCCACTTTCCAATCTCAGTAAAGATTCAAGACAAAAGCGTATTGATTGAGAACTTTACTGGTGAGCGAAGAGCAAGGCGAGTAAAAATAATCGGTGACGTCAAAGTCAAAATTGAAACCGACGATATCATCCTTTCAGGCATAAACCTTGAGGATGTAAGCCAAACAGCAGCAAACATCGAGCAAGCAACACGCGTTAGAGGAAAAGACCCGCGAGTTTTCCTTGATGGATTATTCGTTTATGAAAGAAACGAGGGTATGGCATAATGACCGAAAAGAAACCACAATTACAAAGCAAAGCACTAAAGGCAAGAGCACGTGCAAAAAGTAAAAAACCTGCATTTGTAAGGCAAGAAAGCTGGAGAGATAGCAAATTTAGCATAAGCTGGAGACGCCCACGTGGCTTAGACAACAAAATTCGTCAAAAAGTTAAAGGCTGGCCAGCAAGTCCCAGCGTTGGTTACAAGGGACCAAAGGCTGCAAGAGGGCTTCATCCATCAGGTTATCGAGAAGTACTTGTCTATAATCCTGAAGCTCTTACTACAATCGACCCCAGCACTCAAGCCATTCGTATTGGACACACTGTAGGCAAAAGGAAACGTTTCTCAATTATTGAAGAAGCTAAACGACTTAACCTTAAAATCTTAAATGTTAAGGTTATCGCTGAAGAAAAAACTGAAGAAGAAGCTGAAACAGCTGAAGCTGAAAAAACAGAAGAAGTAGCTAAAGAGAAACCAAAGAAGAAAGAGAAAAAAGCTAAAGACAAAAAGGCAAAACCAGTCAAGAAACAAAGCAAGGAGAAAAAGAAATAATGACCAACTTGTCTAGTCAAAGGCGTCTTGCTTCAGAAATCCTCAAAATAGGGGAAAACCGGGTTTGGATAGATCCAGAACGGATAAGTGATGTTGAAGGCGCCATTACACGTGAAGAAGTTAAGAAGCTAATTCACGAGAAAGTCATAGTTTCATTACCTGAAAAAGGTGTTAGTCGTTCAAGGGCAAAAGTAATTCGTGAAAAGAAAAGTAAAGGACGCCGCCAAGGTCCAGGCAGCTACACTGGTTCTCCGAGGGCAGGTTTGACTAAGAAAGATGTTTGGATGATTAAAATCCGCTCTTTACGTCGCAAACTGCGAGAATTGAAAGCAAACCGAACCATAACTGAAGAGACATACACAGAGTTTTATCGAATGGCTGGCAGTGGACGATTCGAATCAATTGCCGAGTTAGAACGCAACCTAAAAGCTCGTGATCTATGGAGGAAACGTTAAGATGGCAAAAAGTGCAAATTACAGAGTACAATTAAGACGAAGAAGAGAAGGAAAAACTGATTACCAAGCAAGAAAAGCCCTAGTTATTTCAGGCAAACTGCGCCTTGTAACACGAGGCTCCTTAAAGAATGCTAATGTACAAATCATTCAAGCAAAAACAACTGGCGATCTAGTTTTAACATCCGCTAACAGCAAAGAATTAGCAAGATCATTTGGTTGGAAAGCTCCAACAGGCAATATTCCAGCTGCATACTTGACAGGCTTCCTTTGCGGAATGAAAGCTAAATCTAAAGGTTTCAAAGAAGCAATTTTAGATATTGGTCTAGTTGCACCAACTAAAGGCGCTAGAATCTTTGCCATGCTAGGTGGAGTTATAGACGCTGGAATTGACGTACCATTCAGCGAAGAAAAACTAGTTAAAGAGCATTACAAAGGTGATCAGATAGCAAAGTATGCAAAGAAACTTGGTGTTGGCTCTGACGAGTACAACAAAAAATTTGCATCATACTTAGCAGCTGGTATAGCTCCAGAAAAGTTACCTGAACACTTCACAAGTGTTAAAGCCAATATTGTTGCGTCGTTTAAAGGTGAAAAGAAAGAATGAGTAGACAAAGAAGAGACGAAGAGAGAAATACAGCAAATCTTGAAGAGTGGGTTCCAAAAACTCGTCTCGGCAAGATGATTCAAGAAGGCAAAATAACTACAATTGAAGACGTGTTCTTGAGCGGTATAAAAATCTCTGAGCCACAAATCGTTGATTCCCTAATCCCGGACATCCAAGAAGAAGTAATTAACGTTAACTTGGTTCAGAAACAGACTGATGCTGGAGAGAAATCACGTTTCAAAGCGATTGTTGCCGTTGGTAACAGAGACGGATATATTGGTTTAGGTAATGGTAAAGCAAGCCAAGTTCGTAACGCAATTGAGAAAGCAGCTGCTAATGCACGCTTAAATATTGTTCCAGTAAAACGAGGATGTGGAAGCTGGGAATGCAGCTGTGGACAAACTCACTCAATACCCTTCCAAGTAGAAGGTAAATGTGGTGGTGTCCGAGTAGTAATCGTTCCAGGTCCAAGAGGTTTAGGTTTAGTTTCAAGTGAAGTTGCAAAGGTTATCTTTGGCTTAGCAGGCGTTAAAGACTTATGGATGAGAAGCTTCGGAGCAACAAGAACAGTTCCATCATATGCGTGTGCCATCTTTGACGGTTTACGTAAAACATATAATTTAATTACTCAGGCAGATTGGGTGAAGTAAAATGTCACAAAAAAACGAACAATACAAAGCAATAGCAGTAGTCCGTATCCGCGGAACAGTTAGCGCACAAAAGGAAGCCCGTGAAACATTAAACCTGCTTCACTTAGAACACACTAATCACGCTATCATAATTGATGATCGTCCATCATACAAGGGTATGCTACAAAAAGTAAATAGTTATGTAACATGGGGCGAAGTCACCAAAGAAACCATTACAGCAATGCTAGAAAAACGTGCAAGGTTAGCTGGAAATAAAAAAGTAACTTCAGAATACCTTGAAAAATTGGACGTCAAAAGTTTCGAGGAACTTGCCGAAGCAATATTTATGGGCAAAGCTGAACATGGAAAACTGCCATTTATGGTTCCGCTCTTCAAATTGCACCCACCAACAAAAGGCTTTAAAGGTAAAACAAAGAAAGCCTTCCGAAGTGGTGGCGGCGAAGCAGGCTATCGTGGTGAAGCAATCAACAATCTAGTTAAACGCATGATATAGATGCGTTTTTTCTATTAATTTTTAATTATTTTTGTTCCAAGGGATTAGACATTTTTTATTCATTTATAACAAAAAATTTTATCTGTTTTAACGCAATAAGTGTTAAATAATACCTTCAAGTAAAAAAAATATTGAGTGATCAAACATGGATAAATGGGCTGATTATTTGGTTTCTGGTGTTAGATCAAATGTAGGTCAAACACTGGTAACTGTATTGCAGGTTCACTCGGACTTCGGAAATATTGTAAGTGAAACTTTAGTTATTTCAAGAGAGGATGCGATTGCTAAAATAAAAAGTGGGTGTCGTTATTCAACAGTATTTAAGACCGCTATAGGTAAATGGCGTAAGGGGGAAGATGTGCATGTTGTCACTGTTGACGGAAAAGACTACCTTAGAACAGATACTGAGAGTATTGCTGCTGACAACTTTGATGAGGTTCCAGAATTCTAATTTTCTATTTGTTCAATA
>JAEAME010001719.1_pt1 | contig 14237 bp, 13 predicted proteins | sample 8958731 | NCBI WGS metagenome assembly JAEAME01 (sample SAMN16933194, study PRJNA681113) | bioreactor sludge metagenome | isolation source: anerobic bioreactor sludge (Control) | place: India:Bengaluru | collected 2018-10-24 | reverse complement strand
TTGGTGCTTTGAATTGTCACTCAGGGTAAACTTCCATTTGCAGAATATATTTTTCGGATGTTTATCTGGCGGCGCGTAAAGGCATTTGACTTTTATCCGGGGATCTATTGCGCGGGTAAGGCTTTCGAATTCGGCCTTATGCATATACTTACAGATAAATTCCCCGTCTCCGCGTCTCAGTCTCGCTTCCTGTGTGGGACAGTGGGGCACCGTAATGTTTACTTCGCCTTCTTTTTCTTCAATTTCATATCCCACAAGGATTGTCCAGGGGAAAAGCTTAAGGGTTTTCACGAAACCCTTAAGCCCCTTTTCTTTAATATTAAACCGTTTTTTTAAGTCAAATCCCGCCATTTCAGGAACACGACCCCAAACTTTCTCGTTGATATTTTCAGCCACTGATTGCCCGAATCTGTCTGTAACGTATATGAACCAGAAGGCATCAACGACCCTGTAATGCCAGAGAATGAATTCCAGATAGTTCTTCAGCTCCGATTTTTTCATGCCTTCGAATATGTTCAGATCCATAGGTACCCCCATCATTTTTATTTATACATATTTCCTTAGTTTTATTGTAGAATACTGAAAGTCAAAAGACAATGAAGAGTATATTGTTCAGCAAGAAAATATTTTCCTGGTGTCTGTTCGATTTTGCCAACTCCAGCTACTCCGCTGTAATCGCGGCCGTTATTTTTCCGGTTTATTACGCGACTATTGTCGTCGGCAATCAAAATAATCAGGGTGATGTCTGGTGGGGAAGAGCAATATCAATAAGCATGGCTATCGTGGCATTGAGCTCACCGTTTCTTGGTGGTATTGCCGATTACGCGAAAAAACGAAAAAAGTTTCTCTTTGTCTATACGGCACTTTGCGTTATTTCTACCGCCCTGTTTTTTTTCATACGTGAAGGTATGGCATTGAAAGGCTTTGTACTGATCATATTAGCTAATGTGGGATTGGAAGGGGGTATCGTATTTTATAATGCCTTTCTAAATGATATTGTCGAAAGTACCCATCAGGGCAGGGTATCAGCCTGGGGATTCGGTACAGGTTATCTCGGCTCTATCATTGCCCTCATAATCGGTCTTGTTTTAATTAAGGCAGGTTTTATAAATTTTGTTTGGCCTATGGTTGCCCTCTTCTTCATGTTTTTTTCAACGCCAGCTTTTCTGTTTTTGCCCGGTGATGAAAAGGGAGGAGCAGGTATTATTGACGGTGCCCGTAGCGGTTTAAAAAACACTCTGGCAATGTTTAAAAAAATTATGTTAAACAGGGAACAAAAGTTGTTCCTGTTTGCCTATCTCATTTATGAAGATGGAGTAAATACAGCCATAGTCTTTTCAGGTATTTTTGCTGCCACAACGCTTGGTTTTAAGTCGCAGGAACTGGTTGTTTTATATCTTATAATACAGGCCACTGCCTTGGTCGGCGCTTTTTTTATGGCACGCGCCATAGATTACTGGGGTCCCAAAAAGATTGTTATGCTATCATTGGCCCTATGGATAGCAACAGTGACAGCGATATATTTTTTACAAAGTAAGATGCAATTCATGATCATAGCGTCTATTGCCGGGCTTGGTCTTGGAACAGTGCAGGCGTCGTCAAGGGCTTTTTTTGCTCAGTTTATTCCGGACGGCAGCGAATCTGAATATTTTGGCGTATATAGTCTTGTCGGCAAATCATCGGCGATATTGGGTCCTCTGCTTTTTGGTTTTATATCATCCCTGACTCATAGTCAGAGACCTGCTGTGTTATCTATTGCCGCGCTTTTCCTTGTGGGATTGATTGTTGTTCAAATGGTGAAAGGCGGCGGGCCCAATGTGCGGAAAAACTCTGATGTTAAAGGCCTTTGAAGTTTTATTTGTTCAGTTAATCTTCTTCCTTGAATCCCCTTTTGATGATATCCTGCAGAGAAGTTTTTAGGTCTTTTGCTTCATAGACGATCTTATAAAGCTCTTCAGTAATAGGCATACTGATGTTGGCTTTTTTAGAAAGATTATAAGCGGCATCAATAGTGTAATATCCTTCAACGACATTTTTCTGGCTTTCGATAATATCCCGGGCTTTTTCTCCTTTCGCGAGCGCTGTTCCGAAAAGGCGATTTCTGCTCAGATTCCCGTACGAAGTGAGAATGAGATCGCCCATCCCGGATAAGCCCATGAAGGTCATTTCCTTCGCGCCGAGCGCTTTTCCGAGTCTTTTCATTTCCGCGAGTGCTCTTGTTACATAAGCTGCCTGAGTGTTTGTGCCGAGTTGAAGGCCTTCGATAATGCCGGAGCCGATCGCCATGACATTTTTCAGAGCCCCGCCGAGTTCGACTCCGACAACATCATCGCTGATATAAATTCTGAAATTATCACCGTGTATTATTTGTTGAAAGTATCGAGCGAGCTGTTTGTTTTGTGAGGCTATCACAGATGCAGTGAATGAACCTTTCGATACTTCTTTCGCGAAGGATGGACCGGACAAAACGGCAATGTTGTTTGTACTTCCTTTAACCAGTTCCTCGATGACTCTGCTCATAACGAGGAATGTCTGCCTTTCAATACCTTTTGTGAGGACAAGGAGTTTCTTAGTCGTGAGGTTTGAGGCTATTTTCCCTATTGTCCCACGAAGGGCAAAAGAGGGCATAGCGATTACAATATCATCGGAATATACGGCAGTTTCTTCGAGGCTTGTTGTAAAACAGATAGACTCCGGCAATACAAAACCGGGCAAATAATCCCGGTTTTCCCTCTTGCTGTTCAAATATTGACAGAGTTCCTCTTCATATACCCAGAGCAGGACGTGACTTCCCGTTTTCGCGAGATGGATCGCGAAGGCTGTCCCCCATGCTCCCGCGCCTATGACCCCTATCTTCATTCCTGCTCTTCACCAATAATAGCGACACTGCTGATTGATTCCTCTTCACGAAGCTCCATAAGCTTCACGCCGAGGCCACCTCTTCCCTGAACAGGCAAATCGCTGGACTTAAAGCGGATAGTTCTTCCCGTGTCGGTAACGAGGATAACATCATCATTTTCACCAAGCCGTTTAAGGCTGACAACCTCGCCATTTTTTACACCGCACCGCACGTTTGTAATGCCCGACCCGCCTCGTGCTTGAATTCTATAAGCGCTGCAACGGGCCCATTTACCATAAGCCTTCTGTGTGACAGTAAAGATTGTGCAGGATTTGTCGACCCTTTCTACAGCGACAACCTCGTCATTTTGCTTCTTGAAACGTATGCCTCTTACACCGTATGCTAATCTTCCCATAGGGCGAATCTGGGCTTCCTGAAACCGTATTGATTGCCCTTTTTTCGTCGCTATCATGATTTCCCCGTCACCGCTTGTTTCAAGAACAGTGATGAGACTATCGTCATCGGGAAGGGTGATAGCCTTGATGCCGTTAGACCTTATATTTTTCAGTAAATCGAGACTCAGCCGCTTTACATGCCCCTTCTTTGTGGCGAAAAAGAGGAATTTGTCTTCAGAGAATTCTTTCACGTGAGCAATGGCAGTGACCCGTTCATCCTTCTCAAGGTTGATGAGGTTAATGATCGGTTTTCCTTTTGCCGTAAGGGTCGCGTCCGGTATGGTATGGACCTTAACCATATGGACCTTCCCGTTGTTCGTAAAAAAGAGAATATAAGAGTGTGTTGAAGCGATATAAAGATGGTCGACAAAATCTTCTTCCCGGACAACAATGCCAATCTTGCCTTTGCCGCCCCTCATCTGGTTTTTGTACTGATCAAGAGACGTTCTCTTGACGTATCCTTTATAGGTAATTGTGACGGCAACTTCTTCTTCTTTGATCATATCTTCAATGGTAATATCGGGTAATTCATCGACTATTTCGGTCAGTCGTTTGTTGCCGTATTTTTGTTTTATCTCTGTCAGTTCCTCTTTGATAATACCGAAAAGGAGAGACTCATCCTTAAGAATCATTTCCAGTCGCCTGATTTCTTCTGTTGTGTTTTTATAATCCTCCATGATCTTTTCCCTCTCCATTGATGTCAGTCTCTGCAGACGCATTTCGAGGATATTTGTTGCCTGTTTTTCAGAGAAAGAAAAACGTTCCATGAGGGCGGCACGGGCTTCAGGGGTGTTTTTCGATTTTTTGATTATAGAAATTACTTCATCGATGTTGTCGAGAGCTATTTTAAGACCTTCCAGTAAATGGAGCCTTTCGAGGGCCTTATTCAGTTCAAAGGTAGACCGTTTGGTAACGATTTCTTTGCGAAATTTGACAAATTCACTGATAACTTCTTTCAGATTGAGGTATCTCGGTTCGTTATTAACGATTGTGAGGAGGATAATACCGAAGGTAGTCTGAAGCTGAGTATGCTTGTAAAGCTTATTAAGAATAGGAAGGGCAATTTCACCCCTCTTCAGTTCTATAACTATCCGCATACCTTCCCTGTTGGATTCATCTTTTATGTTCGATATGCCTTCGACTTTTTTATCATTAATGAGTTCCACAATGTTTTCTATAAGGCGGGCTTTATTTACCTGATACGGTATTTCTGTTATGACTATTGATTCTCTGCCGTCTCTTTTTGCCTGTTCGATAATGGCTTTCGCGCGAAGAATAATATGGCCACGGCCTGTTTCGTAAGCATCACGTATACCCTGTCTTCCGTAAATAAGACCCTGTGTTGGAAAATCAGGGCCGGGAATAATCCCAATAAGCTCGTTTATGGTGATTTCCTGATTATCAATGTACGCGATGGTTCCGTCAATAACTTCTCTCAGGTTATGAGGGGGCACGTTTGTTGCCATGCCGACGGCGATACCCGATGAACCGTTGATAAGTAGATTGGGAATTTTCGCGGGAAGAACCACGGGTTCAATGAGAGAATCATCGTAATTAGGCCTGAAAGTAACAGTCTCTTTTTCGATGTCTTTTAAGATTTCTTCGGCGATTCGCGCAAGCCTGATCTCTGTATACCTCATAGCGGCAGGCGCGTCGCCGTCTATGGACCCGAAGTTGCCCTGACCGTCGACAAGGGGATATCTGAGAGAAAAATCCTGCACCATTCTCGTAATAGCATCATACACGGCCTGATCACCATGGGGATGAAATTTACCTATGACATCACCGACTACCCTGGCTGATTTTTTATATGGCTTATCGTGGGTATTATTCAATTCATACATGGCGTAAAGGATCCGCCGGTGTACCGGTTTCAATCCGTCCCGTATATCAGGCAGGGCCCTCCCGATGATGGTACTCATAGCGTAATCGAGGTAAGACCTCCTCATCTCTTCTTCAATAGGTATTGTTGTAACAGATGTGTTCATTTACCCTCCATATCACGGTACTATTTCAATATGTATTAAGCTGAAATAATTCCCCGAAGCTTTATTCAAAGTCGGCTTATTCTACCATAAATAATAAGTAGTTGACAATTGGTGAAATATCGTGGAAAAATAATAAACTATGAAAATTATCAGTTATTCCATAATACTTATTTTAATACTTGTTTTGTGTCCATCCTGTGATAAAGAAGTGAAGAACTTACAGGATGAAATAAAAATCCTGAAAGATGAGAACAACTTTCTTAAAGCGGAAAACGTTGCTTTAAAAAAAGAACTTGAAGAGTTGTACAAGAAGATTACTGAAAAAGACCTTGCCAGACAGAAACCTGTAATGACAGGGAAGGAAGAAAACCTCAGTAAAGAAGCCGTACCAAAAAAACCTGAAAAAGCAGAACCGGAAAAAGCAAAACAACCGGAAAACGGTAAGACCGGGCGATAGCCAATTCTATTGAAATAATCAAGTCAATCACAGTAATCCATGAATAACCAACGGAATATACGCCTTGTCCTTGAATACGATGGCACAAGTTATCACGGCTGGCAATGTCAACCAAAGGAGGTAACGCTTCAGGAGGTAGTCCAGAAAAATATCGAAAGAATTCTCAATCATCCCGTGAAGATATATGCCGCCGGCCGAACCGACGCAGGCGTCCATGCCTTTGGACAGGTTATAAATTTTTTTACAGAAAAGACAATTAAAACCACAGATCTTGCAAAAGGATTAAACAGTCTCCTGCCGTCAGATATTCGTGTGAAAGATGCTAAAGATGTCGAGGAGTCATTTCACGCCAGATATTTGGCAAAGAGTAAATCTTATGTCTATTGTATTTTAAATAGCCGATATCATTCGCCATTTTATGTACGTTATTCATGGCATATCCCATATACGATGAATGTTAACATTATGAATGAAGCCGTCAAAAAGATCATAGGGAGGCATGATTTTTCTTCATTTAAAAAGAAGAATGAAACATATAAAAGACATGAAAGAGAGGTCTTGAAGGCTGGGGTCAAAAGAAGAGGGCAATTTATATATGTTTTTATAGAAGCTACAGGATTTCTCCGTTATATGGTGAGGAATATTGTCGGGACACTTGTCATGGTAGGGGAAGGAAAAATTGGCAAGGAAGATTTTGTAAACATTCTCCAATCACGCGACAGGATAAACGCTGGTCCGACGGCACCACCGCAGGGTCTTTTCCTGAGAAGAATTAAATATTAATCAGGAACGGGTGAACGCCTGATAAAGCCCTGCTATACCGAAGGCTATAAAAATAATCGCGGCAAACCACTTTATGAAACGCTCCGGTATCTTTTTTCCGAGTACAATGCCCACGATAATACCGATGGCATCGGCAATAAGCATCCCGGTCGTCGTACCGAGCCAGATAGGGATAACAGTCATATATTTTGCCGCGAGAGCCACCGTCGCGAGCTGTGTTTTGTCACCCATCTCCGCAAAGAAAAATGCTATTGCAACAGTCCAAAAGGGACTGAAATTGAAACATTTATCCTCGTTATTCAATTTGTCGCCGTAGAGGGTCCAGAGTCCAAACAGGATAAATGAAGCCGAAGCGGCTATCTGGATATAATGAATGGGAATAAGATGTGTGAGCCAGTTCCCCGCCAGGACCGCAAGGAGATGATTTGCCATGGTTGCCGCGAAAACACCCCACATGACAATCTGCCAGCGATAGCGTGAAGCAAAAGCCATTGCGAGTAATTGTGTCTTATCGCCCATTTCAGCGAGGACAACGAAAATAAGAGAAGCAAAATATTCAACCAAAGATATTATCCTTAAAAAAGACCTTCAACATGAATATGCATTCATACCGAAGGTCACGTTCATTAACATTTGCCGGCAATAAGGCCGGATTGTATGTCGGCGTTAATTGGCTTCAAAGATGCCGGTCACGAATATACAGGGACAGGGGAGTAAAGTCAACCCTTATATCCCCATATTGGAAAGAATGTGTGAAATGCGATTAACGATCTCAACGAGTTTGGGATGAGACGTCTCAAGCTCATCGACGGACGAAGTAAGGCCTTTAAGGGAAAGATTAAGAAGGTCTTCTTTTTTGTCTTTGCGGATTGCCTCATGTGTTGATGTCTGTGTAAAACCTGTAATACTTTCCGCATGTTCCCTGTCTGTTTTTGAAAGCTCTGAGATTTCATTTTTTAAACTGGAAAGAAGCTCTAATAATTCCGCTTTTTCTTTGTCCTGTATGGAAGTATTCTGCATTATTTTATTTTCAATGTTTGTAATGGTTATTTTAAACATGAAATCCTCCGGACTGTTGTGTTAATAAAAGTTTAGCAGAAGTATGGAAATGTGGCAAGGTTAAGAACAGTGAAAAGTCGATAGTGAATAGTAAATTGTAAAAAAGTGAGAAATGCAGAAACAAAAAGCAGGGCAAGTTGTTTATTCGGCACTTGAAAATGTGGATTATATGAGAGATAACATTATCATCAGGAGTGATTAAGTGAACTATACTGTTGTAGCCACGGCTGCTTTTGGTCTCGAAGCGGTTGTTGCCAAAGAATTAAGAGAACTTGGTTATGAAAAACTGATTGTTGAAAACGGACGGGTCTCTTTTGAAGGAAATGAAAGAGATATTGCCCGTTGCAATATATGGCTCAGGGTAGCGGACAGAGTTCTTTTGGAAGTTGCCCGGTTTAAGGCAACGGATTTTGAAAATCTTTTCCAGGGCACTCTCAAGGTTCCATGGGAAGACATTATACCTGAAGATGGTAAAATGCACGTCACGGGTAAATCTGTCAGGTCAAGACTTTTCAGTCTCTCGGCATGTCAGTCCGTTGTCAAAAAGGCTGTTATTGAGGCTATGAAGAGAAAATACAGATCTTCCATGTTTCCCGAAACCGGGCCGGTTTATAAGATAGAAGTTTCTCTGTTAAAAGATATCGTATCGCTTACCATTGACACAACAGGGCAGGGCTTGCATAAAAGGGGATATCGGAAAGATACCGGTGAAGCACCACTTCGTGAAACCCTTGCCGCGGGAATTGTTTTGCTTTCCCGATGGAAATCTGATCGTATATTTGCTGATCCGATGTGCGGATCCGGCACTATTGCCATTGAAGCGGCTCTTATCGGAAAAAACATAGCTCCAGGATTAAAGAGAGATTTTATATCTGAAACATGGCGACAGATACCGCGGCATGTATGGCAATCAGTAAGAGAAGAGGCGCGGCAAAAGATTAACGGCGTATCGTTTCAGATTCTTGCTTCAGATAGCGATGCCCTTGTTCTCAGAAAAGCGCGGGGAAACGCGGAACGGGCCGGTGTTTCAGATGTGATTGCTTTTCAAAGACTCCCCATTGAACAGTTCCGTTCAAGAAAAAAGTTCGGCTGTATTATCTGTAATCCTCCTTATGGTGAGAGGCTTAGTGAAGAAAATGAAATAAAGCTACTCTATAAGACGATGGGGGAGACATACTCCAGGCTTGACGCATGGTCTTATTTTATACTGACAGCGCATCCGGGATTTGAACGATTGTTCGGAAAAAAGGCAACGAGAAACCGTAAGCTTTACAACGGTATGTTGCAGTGTTACCTGTATGAATATTTAGGTCCCAGACCACAGAAGATAGTGAATAGTTGATAGTGAACAGTGAATAGATAAAAAACAAAAGTTGTTTATCTTTAAACTGTTCACTAACGACTATTCACTGCTTTTAAGCTATTCGCTGTTTCGGTACTGTTTAAGACAATTGGGATGTGCAGTGAGGACAGCGTTTCGCGTTAACCGGAATTGCTGAAATACAATAGGGGCATTCCTTTGTCGTAACTTCCGCGGGGGCTTCTTTTTTCATTTTGTTGACGCTCCTGATCAGCAGGAATACGCAAAAAGCAACAATAAGGAAGGTAATGATGGTGTTAATAAAAAAACCATAGTTAACAGTAACCGCGCCGGCTTCCTTGGCCGCGGCGAGAGAAACATAAGGCCCCGCTGCTTTTGCTCCATCCTTCAGAACGGCAAAAAGATTTGAGAAATCGATATTGCCTAATAATAAACCGATAGGCGGCATGATCACGTCATCAACGAGTGATTTGATTATTGTACCAAAGGAAGCGCCTATAATGATACCAACTGCCATGTCAATTACATTGCCACGCATAATAAATTCTTTGAATTCTTTAAGCATCATTCCCTCCTTTAATTGAATATTTTCCTGATATTATGATTCTATTAATGACAGATTAAAAATGTTTTGTCATCAAAAAAATAGTCTTAAAATAGAAAAATGTATTTAATTGCGATATATTTTCCAGGTACTCCAATTGTTGAAACATGGGAGGTGTGATATGAAAATCGGTTATATCGGCCTTGGTGTTCTTGGCAAGACAATAGCAAAAAGATTGATATCTGAAAATTATGATCTGGTGGTCTGGAATAGAACAAAGGCAAAGTCAAAGGATCTGAAAGCCGAGATTGTCAATACGCCGAAAAGCATGGTCGGCAAGACTGATATTATTTTTCTCAACCTTTTTGACAGTGACGCGGTTAAGGCGGTTCTATTCGGAAAAGGCGGCCTTGCAGATGCTGATCTGACAGATAAGATCATTGTAGATACAACAACGAATCATTTCAGTGATGTTTTATTTTTTCATAAGGAAATAGAGAAAAGAAGGGGATATTATCTTGAATCCCCTCTACTCGGCAGTGTCATACCGGCGTCCCAGGGAAACCTTGTCGTGCTGGCGAACGGTAATAAAAGGGCTTTTGAAAAGGCGAGGCCCTGTCTGGAAAAGGTAGCCAAGACTATTTTTTATCTCAGAAAACCGGCATTGGCAACAAAGATGAAACTCATAAACAATCTTATTCTTGGAAATTTTATGACATCAATAGCTGAAGCAGTCGTCTTCGGCGAAACCGCTGGTGTTGAAAAGGAGACTGTGCTGAACATACTGTCCGCGGGTGCCGGGAATTCAATGGTGATGAACGCGAAAAAAGATAAAATTCTGCGTAACGATTTTTCAACCCACTTCTCTTCAGCTTTGATTTACAAAGACCTGCATTACCTGCAGGACCTGGCAAAAACATTGAAAAGACCTCTTCTTACCGGGACAATCACAAAAGAAATCTTCGGTATGACTTTCAAAGATAAAAATGAAAACCTCGATTTTTCCTTTGTTTATGATGTGTTGAAAAAGATGTAAAAGGTTATTGTCGTTGACATTATGTATGTGCTTTGATACCATTGACGAGTAAAAACGGGGGTTATATGACGCAAAACCCAAAAAAACGCTCCAGAAAGGCGGGCCTTCCTCCGGGTGCGCTTATCCATATCGGGGATAGACACGAAGAGAAGCCGAAAATTACCGTTATTAATTACAGTGAAGAACAGTTTGAAAAAATAGAAGTTAAAACCCCTGAAGAATGTTTGCCCTTGAAGGGCAAATCCAGAATATGCTGGGTGGATATTACCGGTATCCACGAAAGCGAAACTATCGAGAAAATAGGGCTGGCCTTTGATCTTCACCCACTCCTGCTCGAAGATATCATGAACACCGATCAGCGTCCCAAAATGGAAGTCTACGACGGCTCTCTTTTTGTTGTATTGAAGACGCTTTTTCATGATGAAAAAGAGAAATCAGCCATAACTGAACAAATAAGTATAATACTTGGTACTGATTATGTCGTTTCCTTTCAGGAACGGAAGAGTACTGTTTTCGACCCTGTTTTAGAGCATCTTGAAAACGGGAAGGGGCGCATCAGGAAAATGGGGGCGGATTATCTTATATATTCTCTCATTGATGCTATTGTAGATAATTATTTCCTCATCCTCGAGTTCTTTGGTGATCGTCTCGACAATCTTGAAGTCCAACTTGCGACTTCTCCAAAGACGGAAACGCTCAGGGCGATTCAGAAATTGAAAAAAGAAATGATTTTCCTGCGGCGATCCGTATGGCCCTTAAGAGAAGTCATCAACGGTATGGAACGGGGAGATTCACCCCTCATACAGAGTTCCACCTATTTTTATCTGAGAGATATTTATGATCATATCGTGCAGGCAATCGATACCATAGAAACGTATCGGGATATGCTTTCAGGCATGCTCGATATTTATCTGTCAAGCATCAGCAACAGGCTCAATGAAGTCATGAAAGTATTGACGGTTATTTCAACTATCTTTATACCTCTTACTTTCATCGCCGGAGTTTACGGGATGAATTTCAAATTTATGCCGGAGCTTGAACGGCCTTGGGGTTATCCGGTTGTAGTTCTATTAATGGTCGCAGTGAGTTTGTCCATGCTGTACTATTTCAAAAGAAAAAAATGGTTTTAATCAAACAAATAATAATTAAATTGAGCGGGAGGATCATATGAAGAAAATATTTTCAATCGGTTTGATATGTGCCGGTTTGATTCTGGCATTCGCGTGCTACGCGGGTACTCTTGATGACGTGCTTAAAAGTGTCAAGATTCCACAGACAGGCGGTAGTGGGCCGGACGAAGCAACAACGGTATCTGGTTTAAAAGAGGCCCTTTCTATTGGTACAGGTAACGCCGTTGTTTCTGTATCTAAATTGGACGGTTATTTCGCGAATCAAGCCATCAAGATATTGCTCCCTGAAAAAATCCAGAAGGCTGCTGATGTCCTGAGAAAAGTCGGATATCAGAAACAGGTCGATGACTTTATTTTAAGCATGAACCGTGCCGCGGAGAACGCCGCGCCGAAAGCACGTCAATTCTTTGTCAACGCGATTAAAGAGATGTCCATTCAGGACGCCGCGAAAATCCTGAGAGGTAATGATACGGCGGCCACGGAATATTTCAAGTCTAAAACCTTTGATAAACTTTATACCGCATTCAAACCACCCGTTTCAGCAAGCATGGATAAAGTAGGCGTAACAAAGAAGTATAAGGATATGATGGGCAATTACACAAAATCCATGCCCTTTGTAAAAGCAGAATCCGTGGACCTTGACCATTATGTAACGACTAAGTCTCTGGATGGACTTTTCTATATGGTCGGAGAAGAAGAAAAGAAGATACGGACCAATCCTGCGGCCCGAGTGACAGATCTTTTGAAGAAGGTCTTCGGGAAATAATTGACGTTTATTCTTTTAGATAAATAAAAATAAGATTGCGGCTTATTCATTGACAACTAATGAGCCGCAATTCTTTTCCTTGGATCTATTTCCACTTATCAATTGAAACGATCTGAGGATTTGACATCTGCCACGCCTGCATCATAGGCGCGCCATCACCTCCGACCACAACAAGATAAATGGTCTTCTTTGAATAGGTTTTTATCAACGTATTGTCAGGCTGATTCAATTCTTCCTGCTTCAATTCACCGCTTTTCACCCGTTCAGCGGCCATGGAGCGTGTAAAATTGCCTTTCTTGAAATCACCTAATGGTGCCAGCGCTTCATTCCATATTTTTTCCTTCACAGCTTCCTTGCTCAAATTTTCTTTTTTGAGCACATCAGCACGCCCCGCGGAAATCAGGATTACCGCTCCTGATGGGTATTCGAAAGCGGCGATACCTCTACCGACATCATAGAGAGGAGTTTGAGTATATCCGTAATTTCCCATATGTGACCAACCGCCATTAAACATAGTCAATGTATTTTCGTTCGCTTTAAACCCCAACTCCACGCTGAGAGGTGTCCAGGGGCTTCTTTCCTCGTATTCAGGAAAACAGAAGGAAACAGAGCTTGTATTGCCGATGACACCCATCATATTGATACCGGGCTTACCGCCTCCAAGATTTATTATAAAAAGCCTTAAAGCCCTGCCGATTGAAGCATTTGCATGATTGACTGAACCGACTGCCCAGGCATCGGCATTCATATCCAGTTGTTTTCGGATTGGTCCATTGATGACCTCCATGAATGAGAAGGATCCTGTGGAACGCACAACGGCCTCATAATCCCTTTTCATAAAAGCTTCGACAGAGGCAAGCAATACAGGCATATATTCCGGTTTACAGCCTGCCATGACACCATTAACGGCTACTTTCTCCACAGTTGCCACGAGACGTTCAGGAGGAAATCCTGCAGTGAGCACTTCGTCTGGCTTGTGTGAAGTGCCACGCAGCATTTCAGCGACCCTTTTTTCCGTGGGCGGAACAACAGGGAGACCATCAGTCATGCCTTCTTTGTAAAAATAATCCTGTATCTGTGAAAGTGTGCCGGTAAAGGCGATTCGTGGATATCTTGGCGGCTCATATTTCCCGGTCTTCATTTCCTCCTGTGTGAGCGGGGAGGTGAGATTAGCAATAATATTAGTCATTGCGTCTGATATCTGTTTTTCACCAAGCGATGTTTCCGGATAGGAAACTGCTGTATATCTCACAGGGGCGCCGATCCGTTTTCGTGTTTCCTTCGCGACAGACACAAGAGAATCGAACATAAGGACCATTCCAGGTATGCCGTCTTTCTCAAGTTTGGCAGAATATTTAAAAGCATAAGCAGTGGTAGAACTGGATGGAGCCCCCACGTATATGAAACTTGCCGCTTTCTTCTCTTTCATTTCTTTCTATAACTGCGGATCATCAAAAGAATACCGAGTGTTCCTGTCCTTTATGATGACATTTGCCGCCGGGAAGCGGGATTTGATTGCATCAGTTGTTTTGCTGGTCATTCCTTGCAACCCTGAACGATCCTCGGGCCATGATTTGATGATATAAACGGTTTTGTTATTGAAATCGGATACCCGTGGGGCAAGGGGGATAAGTTCTCCCGGTGGCTGCGTTCCTCGCGGATCCATAACAGAAAAGACAGCTTCTTTTGTTTGTTTGGATGTTTTTTGAGCAGTGAAAGCAGGGTTTGTTCCACAAAAGAGAATAAACATGATAACTGCAAATGATATCCAAGCGTGTTGTCTTTTGTCCATTTCAAGTCTCCTTCAGTTTAGCTCATGGGACTGTTAATATCTAAGGTCTCGGACCGTAAATAGGCAT
>JAEAME010001717.1_pt1 | contig 14241 bp, 9 predicted proteins | sample 8958731 | NCBI WGS metagenome assembly JAEAME01 (sample SAMN16933194, study PRJNA681113) | bioreactor sludge metagenome | isolation source: anerobic bioreactor sludge (Control) | place: India:Bengaluru | collected 2018-10-24 | reverse complement strand
GTACATCCGTCCGGTACATAAAACAATGCGCCATGGGTGTAAATAGTACTTTCATCGTCGCCGTAATTTGAGCGACGGTATTTCCCGTTTCCTGCTAAAGTAAGGGACTTGTCCGGGATGACACGCCAGGTAACATTATAGGTATAGTCGTTATCCTTTGTCCCTGACTTATAACCGGAAATATTATACTCTTTAAATGCGTCTGAAATAAAACCCGCATATGTATCAACAGGGAGCATTGAAATTATTATGCATATTACTATCAAAGTTGCGATTATTCTGTTTTTACAGTATGTTGAATTTGTTTTCACTTGTTTTCCTCCTCGATTTTAATGATTCTTACTTCTAATTTTGTTTGAAATTCTTCTTTTCTTTTTGCGTTGTGGCTGTCAATCAGATATATTTCTCTAATGCTTTCTTTTTCATCCAAAGGGCTTGTTCTTTTTATCTTGTACCCGTTTTCGTTAATCCATGAAGTTAAAAAATCATAGGCTTCATTCAAAAACTCATATCCGCCATAATGGATAACGGATACCAGAAAACTTCCGTCTGCTTGCTCATTTAAAGATACATCATACCATTGCGTATACTTTCTCACAGATAAATCCTCCTTTTCCGACTATTTATGTTATCACTCTAAACCTGTCCATTATGGTCAAGTCAAGCGTAAAATAAAAAAAACAGAGATTTTATTAAAAAACCTCTGGTTTTAGCTTATTTTCCTTTGTTAAATAATCGGTATTAATATCTCAGTAATGAATTTTTCTTCATCCGATGTATTATAGATGCTTTTTAAATAGCATTCCATAGGGTCTCCGATAACTTTATATCCGCTTAATTCAATCCATCGGTATGCAAATGCGTAAGCTTCGTTTAAGAATTCGTATCTTCCGTTATGTATTATGCTTACTGCTTTAAAACCATTTATATGTTTATATTCAAAGCTGTCACTCTCAATGCCTTGTGTTTCAATAAACAACATCAGTTCAACATCATTATTTTCAACTTTATATTCCTCATCATAAAAGCAGGTAAAGCTGTTCGGAAAAGGAATAATTTTTAAGCCTGTTTTCTTTACATTTTCGTAATGATTTTGCCAATGCTCCGGCAGATCAAAAACATTCGGCAGAATAAACCGTTTTGATGCTGCCAGTTTACTGTTGATATTTTTCAGTAAAACGCGGTATTTTTGATTGAATTCATGATTCTTCACAGCATCTTTGTAAAAAGAAAGCATTGATAATTTTCGCTGACTATTCTCGAGTTCTTGTTCTATTTGCTCCATTTTCCGGATAAAACGCTCGGTATTGTCCTCTGCGCTCAGCATTATCTTTATTTCGTCTGTGGAAAAGCCCATATCAAGAAAGGTTCGGATTCTTGAAACGGGTATCAATTGCTCTACATCGTAATAGCGATATCCGGAGCTTTGCTCAATCAGAGCGGGTTCTATCAAACCGCACTGCTCATAATATTTGAGCATTTTGGTTGTGACCTGCGCCATTTTCGAGAAATCACCTATCTTGTATATTTTGCTCACTTCCTGACTTTTTTAATATTGTTATCGGAAAAGCTTCAGTATTATGCAATTATTATATACAGAAATACTTAAACATTCAAGAGTACCACGACAGAATTATATTTGTTTTATTGTACTTATAAAACCACTTAACAGTTCATCGTTGTTAGCAACCATCTTATTTAAATTTATATGAACACGACATATGACGGTATAACAGTAATTTAATGGACAATAGAAACATATAGGAAATAAAGAAGTAGTTTTGAACTATGATAATAGTTTTATACTATGCCTTAAAAGGAGCGATACTCATAACAGAATACTTTCATTGGTTCAAATAGTGCAGTAAATAGGCAATAAAACGAAACGAAAATATTCAATGATTACATGAATTGAATAAAAATATTTAGAGTGTTATAATGAAAATAAAATAATAATTGTATCATGAGGTGAAAATTATGGCACTGGTACCTGCTACCTGTACAAATTGTGGAGCAAATATTGAAGTTGATAATTCTGAAGAGGCCGGTATTTGCAAATTCTGCGGCACGGCTTATATAACTGAAAAGGTAATAAATAACTATATTACTAACGTAACAAATACAAACATCTTCAATAACGCTACGGTTACAGTGGTAGACGACAATCTTGAAAAGTTACATAAGACGTATCTGTTCTATGTAAAAAGCGGAAGAAACAACGATGCGAAAAATATTCTTGCACAATTAATAAATGAATATCCATATGATTCTTTTGCTTATGAGCAAAAGTTAAATTCTGCTTTGTCAAAAGCAAATAAAACTGATATGGCTGCCGTACAATATATACAATTAAATAACATATACAACGAACTTATCAATGCACTTGCAGACTTGTGCACTGCGGTCTCCCCGGACAAGTTTGAAATATTTAAGAAGAAAACGGATCCCGTTCTGAATAAAATCGCAGGCATTCTTAATATAAAAAAGATCGAACATGAAAAATCCGAGGCGGAAAGAATTAAGAAAGAAGAATTTAATAAAATAACCTTTATGTTGTCGGCAAATAAAAAAGATATAGTGAAGGCTCGTCCGGTTATTGTATTTCAATTATTTTTGTTTCTGATTCTTATAGCGGGAGGAGGCGCTATTGGATGGAAATTCGGATTTTTGGCAATCGTTGAGTCAAATAAAGAAGCTTCAGGCACTTTATTTTTGATGTTAGCGGCCTGTCTTGTGGTTTTCGGAATAACTGTCTTTTGCTTTATGGTATCAAATATTAAGGATTTGGCAGTGACCAAAAGTTTATATAAGCATCAGAAAACCAAGCTGCGTGAGTTTAATGCCAAATATCCGAAATAGGTGTAAAACATATTTCTCAATGAAGTTTATATACATAACACATAGACTCTCATTTCACCCTTGCATTCTTGCATATAAAGAGACCGGTTACGAAGGTGCAGGTAGTTTTTGTTTACGCATTCTTAAATTATATAAAACCACTTATAAATAATAGGAATTATGTGATTAATAGTTTCATTGTGCAATATGCAGTCTTATCCTTCAAAATATTCTTCCGAACAAGGGCCATGCAGATTCTCGGGAGTTTCAACATAACCGATTCTCCATCTTACAACAGTATTAAACCAAATATTATTATTGAACCAGCATACAATCGGCGGATTTTCGGCAGGAACCGACCAACAGCCTATATCTTTTTCAGCGGTTGTTACTGCAACTTCTACAGTGGCGAGATACTCACCATCCTGAACAGGAGTATCCAAAATAATCTCCGGTTCCCAGGATGCCTCGTTCCATCCGTCAAGAACTCTGGTCGCGATAGGAGTTGTTTTAAGTGTATTTTCATAATTTTGAGTCCATTTAAAAAGTTTCAGCGTTCCCGTAAACCCTTTTGTCTGTCCCCATGTGGGTAATGTAAATCCTACAGATGTAAATGATGTAGTAGCAAAAAACTGAACTGCCAAACGTCCGCCATCCGGCTCGATTGCAGAAAATACATTCGCACCTGCGGCAACAAAATAGTCCTCCATATAAGCATAGCATGGTTTGGAACTTACAATTGTCCCTGCATATTTTTTTGATCCTGCTTCATACGGCGGTGCAGTAGGTTCCGGAGTAGAAGTAGGGGATGGTTCAGCAGTAATTACCGGTGTTTGCTTTGTAGTAGAAACCGGAACTTTAGTAGCAGTTGCGTCCAAATCAGCATTACCGCTGCAGGCAGATAACAATGATATCAAAACAAACATCATAATAATGAATGTAATGAATTGTTTCACTTTTTTTCTCATACAAAATCCTCCTATAAATTTTTATTTATACAAGCAATATATCTATATTGGAACCGTCCGATAGGTGCTGTACTTCCATTTTGATAGAAAGCCATAATATCACCTTTCTCCTGACAATTATCAGACCATTTAAACCGGATTTCAAAATCATCATCACATACACACAAATCGGCTTTTGGAATTCGTATTTGAAGTATATTTCCATTCACTGAAAACTCCGTACTTCCGACAGAGCTCCAATTCCAACCGCCTACGGACTTTTCCAGTACTGCACGACCATTAAGAGGTGATACACGGTTTACAACGTGTGTGTATGTTTCCCAATTCGGCATTTCTGCGTCACCTGTTTTTACAGAAATAAAAAGTTGCATCCACATAGGGTCATTACACGGAGATATGGGGTCAATCGTTTCTGCCATAAAATATATGTATGAATTATCGTGAGCTACTTTCGAACCCTTTATTATATTTCTTCCTGTATTGTTAGTATAACATATATCCAGAAAACCGACATCGTCTCTGTTAAAAGAATTACTGCTGTAACCTTTATAGTACGGTTTAATTTGTGACCATTGCTCTGTAGATCCGTAAATATCTATTCCGTCACAGGCAGGGACTTTATTAATGAAGTTAACACCTTTAAATTTTCTTATATAATCTGTCATCTGATAGTAATAATGATCCTTTAATATACCGGCCGAAGGCTCAATATCTCTGCTGTATTCAGGACTGAATTCATCCGGAAACGCATTCACGACACCCTGCCAACAGTCGAATCTTCCTGCTATCCATTCATTCCAACCGGTTATAAAAATCAACTCCGGGTCCTCTTCCAAAGCATATTCAAATTGTTCCTTCAGGTTAGCTCCGTAAAGCACTGCATTTTCAGAACAATCGCGTCCTGATTTAACAGTATATGTACGTCCGAAAACATTTTCGCCGTTCATTGCCGTAAGACCTGTCTCTCTGCAGTAGTTTTGGGCTGTACCTACAGAAATTTCTTCTTTTACACCGTCAATCAAATAAGATGCCTGAGGATATATTGCAAGCCATCCCCATTGTCTTTCTTCAGACTGCTGTATGAAATACGACATCTGAACCGATCTGAATGTGAAAAATTGTTTTATAATACGATCAGCCTCATCATTTTCATTCAGGCCGCCTGATGTACCGAGTACAAGAGGTTTACCCTTCCAAAAGAACCATAACTCACGGTACTTATCTACAGAATAGATTTTATTATACATTTCTCTTAAATCAATGGCATCTGCTTCATCACCCCAAGGCATTAGGAATGTAAAACAAGGTGCTTTTATACCGTCTCTTCTGGCTTCCAAAAAAGCTTCGGCCAACACTTCTAAAACATCCAAAAACAGTCTGGTACCGTTAGTACAGTCAAAAAATATAACATCAACACCTGCAGCAGCCAACAATTCAGCATGCTTACGATATACCCATTTATCCTTTGTATAGTAACCATATAACGGTTCATCCCAAAAATATGTAGGATACTTTCCCCAATAAGGACTGTTAAAATCATGTTCTATACCGGGGTGTTCTTTCAGAACATTGGTAATATTCGCAGTGCCCCTGTGAGAGTTTATAAGGTGCCATGTCCAATAAAAAATACCGACATATTTATTTTCTCTCTTCGGGCCTGTGTTTTCAAATGTAGAAAGTTCTCTGCCCAGTCCGTCAGTGCACGCCCATGTAGACGGATCCGAAAAATCATTATCTGCTGTATCATACGGAACCTGATTCATTTTTATTTTTCCTCCTTTTTATAATCACAAAAGCAGCAACGGCTAAAGCAGCTACAGCTATGCCTCCTAAAGTAAGGATAACAACGGTTGTATTGGATTTTTCCTCCGGGAAACCTGCTGCAAAAGAATACTTAAATCTTCCTAAAGGCGCCACATCACCGTTTGCATAAAAGTCCATAATATTTCCGTCTTCCTGACAATTATCAGACCACTTAAAATTCAGTGTAAATTCCGCGTCTGTTATTTTCAACTCTGTCCTGGGTATGCTTATCTGCAGCATTGAACCATTCACTGAAAAATCAACCTTTCCCACAGTTTCCCAATTCCAGCCTCCGACAGAACGCTCCAAAACCGCTCCTTCATCACCCGGCGCAACACGATTCACAACAAACTCGAAAGTTTCCCAGTTGTTACCGTCATTAATGCTTTCAACATCTATAAGTAAACGCATCCATGCAGGATCTGTATAAGCTGTCAGTTCATTTGCCGTTTCAACCATAAAATATACATTTTGGTCATCATATGTGACCTTTGAACCTATAATATCATTTCGGCCGCTATTGTTTTGATACTTTTTCCTGTTATATCCCTTACCGTTACGGGGCTCCGTATTTCCCTCATACGCTTTATATAACGATCCTACATTTTCCCATTGATTTGAATCGGCATGAATATCAATAGTTACCTTATCAGGAACGGGGTCCAATTTACTTACACCTTTAAATTTTCTTATATACGATACCATTTGATAATAATAATGGTCCTTCATTTCTCCTGCTGCCGGCTCAATATCACGGCTGTACTCTGCGCTGAATTGATCCATAAAAGCATTGGGCACCTTTCCGAGGTTATCCTCTATACTTGTCTGTCTGCCGGCTACCCATTCGTTCCAACCTGTAATAAATATAAATTCAGGATTTGTTTTTATCGCATATTCAAACTGTTCAGCGAAATTTACACCATACAACACTGAGTTTTCACGTGTATCTTTTCCGCCTTTTAGTACAGACCAGCTTCTGCCATGCACATCGTCTCCGGCATTCATTGCGGTTAATCTTCTTTCTTCGCTGTAGTTCTGTGCAACCCCTACGGACATCTGTTCTTTTACCCCACCGTTTTTAAAAACAGGCTGCGGATATGCCGCAAGCCATCCCCATTGATCTTCCATAGATTGTTTTTCGTAATACGATGCTTCCACTGTACGGAATGTAAAGAAATCATATATTTTTTTATCCGACTCGCTTCCTGTATTTAACAATCCATTCGATTGTCCCAAAACAAGCGGTTTCCCTTTCCAATAAAACCATAAATCCTTGTGTTTTTCCACGCTGTATATGTTTTGGTATAAAGCACGCAGATCAATTGCACCTGCTTCTTCGCTCCAAAAAGGAAGCATAAAAGCAATCTGAGGAGTTTTTGCGCCTGCTGCTCTGGCTTCGGCAAATGCCTCCATCAAAATATCTGCGGCATCCAAAAACAAATCAGTACCATTCGTACAGTCAAATATAACAACATCTACACCGGCATCACCCAAAAGTTCGGCATGTCTGCGATATACCCATTTATCCAATCCGTCATAGTAACCAAACAGAGGCTCATCCCAAAAGTAGGAACCGGTTACTCCCCACCATCCGCTTCCGTAATCATGTTCAATTCCGGGGTGTTTTGAAAGAATCTCCGTCACATTTCCGGTAGCTCTCTTTGAGTGACTGCTATGCCATGTCCAATAGAAAATACCTACAAACTTATCGTTTTTTATGTCACCGCTCGTTTCGTAGTCAGATACATCCCTGCCTAAACCATCAGTACATACATATGTTGTAGGATCAACCGTAATATTGGCATTGGAAATCACTCCAAGTACAGCAATATCCGAGCTCACTAAATTAAAATATAAACATATTAAAAACAGTAAACTAATTAACCTTGTTTTCATATTATCCCCCTTTTTTCGGCTGACCGCACCTTGATTATATTCCCCTTGCATACAACAAACATTGTATAACATTATCATTTTATTGTATACTCAATCGGTCCTAATAACCCTGTAGGCGGCAGATGCAGATATTGCGAGAACATATCACGTTTTTGGTATCCCGGATTGTTTATAATCTCAATCACAATGTGATTCTCCCCTTTATTCCAAACGTTACGTACATCAAATACATACGGCGCGTGAATTTTATTTCCGCAACATATATCGTTTATCCATAATGTCGCCGTCTCCCCTACAGTACCCAAGTCAATCCACTGCAACTGTTCATACGATGTACAATATCCTTCATATCTAACAGTACCGCTGAAATGCGGAAGTTCTGCAGCCAGATTTCTTAAACCATCTGTGCTGTTCATATGACTAAGGTGAACAAATTCACCGTTTTCGCTTACAGACACATCAAAATTAACATTGGGTAAAATCCGATTACATTTTATATATTCTTTTTCCGGTAAAAAAGTCACATCATCGTCTGTTGCTATTATCATTACACTATTTCCGGGAGGTAAAATTACGTGTAAACCATTATTCTCACTTTTCATTTTAAGAAGTTTATTATTCCAAATATCATACTCAACATAGTTTTTTCTTCGGTCGGAAACATGAACATATGTATCTGACTCACACTCAGTACTGTAATTCATTAAGAAATATCTGTCACACAATTCATCAATAAAATGAAGCACCCGCACATCAGGATATTTGCCGTCAAAAACAATATCGGTAAAACGATTCTCAATAAAATAAGAAGCAATCTGCGTTGTAGGAATAATAGTGAACATACGGCAAATACTCTCGATATTATTTTCTGTCTCACATCGGTCAGGCAAATTATCCGTGAATATCACAGGCAAGCCTTCTTTCGCAAATCTATTAAAAGCTTTCAATAACACCTCAGGAAAAACCTCACTGTAGGAGATAACCAGTGCATCATATGACATTTGACCGACAAACAGACGATTATTCTTCACGCAGGCAGACGGAGAAAGCAAAACATCTGACGGTACGAAGTTGTAATCAATCTGACTCTCGGCCAAATTAGTGGCAACCTCCTGGAAAAGACAGTTTGCGCCGCCGCACCATTCACCCTCTGCATTGTAAAAAACAGCGGCATTTGCCTTATGCACACCTGATGACAACACATGACACCCACGCTGCATGTACATCATAAGATCCTTAAAAAGCGGGAATTGAGGATTAGTGCCGCTCGCATAAAAATGAGGCGGACAGTCAGGATCGTTTTCCTTCGGAGAAAAAGCATGAGGGACAAAGCAATTCACTCCTCCCACAAGCATACAGTCCGTCAAATATTTCATTAGAGGCAGTCCTTCCGCCCAGCCGTAAGCACCGAATATCTCACACATGACACGATTTTTCTTTTTGGGATCAAGATACGCCGAAGATGCAGCTAATTTCGGCACCACATTGTAAAAGAACTTTGATTCAGCCACCCTGCCAAAGCACGGGAATATATGATTTGTTTTTGTTATTCCGGGCAGAATCTGATGAAGAACAATATCCATTCCACCCATATCCTGTCCTTCCAACGCTCTGAAATAGTGTCCGCTGCCATGCCCCAGTCTCATATGTGCATTCATGTCTTCTATAACATGACCTATATACATTACTCCGTGTTCTCTGCACCAGTTTCCCAAAAGATTGCTGAAATTATCCCTATACAGACACGAAACAGTTTCCATATACTGATATCTCATAAGCGCTGTTTTCCCTTTTATCTCGAACCAGAGAGCAGGCAAATACATTAATGTTTCTTCATATGTCAGCCCTGTTTTGGCAGACAGTATTTCTATCATATCTGTTTTCCACGGGAGCACCAATTCAGGTGAGCCCAGTTTATCTTCATATGTTCCGCTGTTGTTGGCAAAACACGGCTCATCGGAGAAAAATCCTCTAAATGTGTTTCCGAAGTATTTGGCAAAGTGTTTATAATGAGGTTCATATATTTCCTTTATCATTACTTCACAGGACTCTGAGCTGCACATATCAATATAATTGGCAAAATGTTCGGGACCTTTCTGTGTTTCTATTACGAAATATACACGCCAAATACCTTGCGGTACACTCCAAAAAACCAAACCATCATGCACTTTGTCCGTCAAAAGTACGCACGCTTTACCGTCACATTCTTCATCTTTCCCGGTACGTTTAAACGCGGATACAGATATAAGCTTTTCCGTTATATTGTCAAATCTCTCTGCTATGAACGCCGCTTCCCGAATCGGGCCTGCTATGTCAACAGCAGTTATACGCACGTTTTTCTTGCGTAAATGCGGGTATTTTATCCTTATTGCATCATTTGCATATCCTGTAGGAAAATGTTTGTCATCCAGAAGCCAAACATACATATTCCTTTTTTTAGCTTCTTCTAACAGAAACGCAAAGTCATCCCACCATTTTTCGCCGCAAAAGTTTTCATGTGTACGGCTTTCCAGACACATTTCACGTATTCCGCTTTTTTCTATTGCATTGATCTCTTCTGTAAGCTCTTCATGAGTCTCCCCATGCAGCCACAAAAAAGGTAATACATAACTATCCTGTTTATTTTGCAAACACTCTTCTATTCGCCGATCCATTTTTACTTCCTCCTCCTTAAGCCGGGGAGACATTTCCGCCGTCTTAAAATCATGCTGCACACCGCTAAGTATTTTACCCTAATCGAGGTCATAATTGCTATACATGACTTCATTGTATAAGCTTTCAAGAGCAAAATATAGTATATTCTGCTCTAAAAATTGTATAATTGTTTTATTATATTTCAGATTTGCGGGATGCGATTTGTTTACGATATAAATTAGGATTTATACCATGTTCCTTCGAGAAGAACTTAACAAAATGTGAGTTGTCATAAAATCCGCATGAAAGTGCAATGTCCAAAATTGTATCGTTGGTTGTTTCCAAAAGATATTTGCCGTGTTCTAACCTGCATTTCAATTGATACTCCGAGGGAGACATATTACATAATTTCTTAAAATTCCTTAACAAAGTAGAACGTGACATATTAAATCTTTCACATAACATTTCTGTTGTTATTTTCTCGGAAAAATTCAAATTAATATATTCCATACAGTCAACAATATAATTCATTTGGACTGATGTTTTTTTCTGCTGTGCCTTTTCTCTGCGCACCGTAGACATATGGTGCGAAAGCATGGCAATTACATACATAGCCTTTGAGTTCTTAAGTGTTTCCCTTTCCGAATAATTACAACATTCCAAAAAACAAAGTTCTTCCAAATCAACACTCAGTCTTTCGAAATCTTCTTTTTCCAAATGAAGAAATAGCCTTTCAGGATAATTTGACCTCACAAGAGTCTCTATTTTAAACATATAATTATATGACGGAAGCAGATTGAGTTCCGATTCATATTTTGACATAAATACAGGTCCAAGCACCATATGAAATATCTTAAGGTTTTCATTCGACCAATAGCCGTGTTTTATTTCCGGCGGCAGGATAAATACATCCCCTACACGGATATCAAAATTTTGATTTTCAATATAATGCCAACCCTCCCCCTCCATTATAATGTTTAATTCATAAAACAAATGGCTATGCATATTTATCGGGATTTGTGCAGTGTTATGAAAATAACTCTGTATCATATCACAATTATTTCTTGTATATATTTCTGAGAAATTCCATACCGCAATGGTGTCTTCCGGTAAAGACAAAGGATAATCACTTTTCATTTGTACATCATCCAGACTTGCATCGAACTTTCTCCTCTGTTTGCAAAAGCGAAATACGGTATAAGGCATATTTCAATTTCTTCTTCCGTCAGCGGCACATTACTGTATAATTTATCGCTTCCGCTGATTTTAACGCCATGTGCTTTAATACACGGCACGCCAAAATCCGATTTCTCAACAGACATATCTGCATTTATATCTATTTTTATACCGCTGATATTATTAACATTGTCTATTCCCTCACAACAATACACAATAGGGCCTCTCATAATTGCCACCTTTCCGTTATTACCATGAACGCCGGTATTACTCCGCATTATTTCAACTGGCATACTGAAAGAAATATGAATTTCAGCATTGCCCTCCGTTTGAATATACGCATATCCATCCTTTAGAAAATACGGTCTGTCAATATCATAACAATGACACCATTCAGGAATTCTCAGCGCCAGATATTTTTTATCCGTCTTACATTTTACCGTAACATTTCCGTCATTAGGGTATGACGTCTGCTGTACCAACTCAGTATCTCCATAAAGCATTTCAGATGTCATATATTGATTTACAAAAACAGTCTCGTCATCATATCCATAAATATAATCTCCCACAGACGCAATAAATCTCAGTACATTAGGAGGACAGCAAGAACAGCCAAAAACCTCCTGACGCTGTGTCACCGCATGTCTTTCCGGTGTCGCAGAATTAACATCAATATCAATCTCCAACGGATTTTCATAGAAGAATGCTTTCCCGTCAAGAGACAGTGCCGACAGCATTCCGTTATACATCACACGTTCTACCGTGTCGGCATAAGTAGAATAGCTGTTTATCTTTTGCATATGTCCTGCAAACATTGCAAGAGAAATTGCAGCGCATGTTTCCGCATATGCCGTACGGTTCGGCAGGTAATAATCTTTACAAAAAGCTTCACCGATCACCGTGGATCCCACACCGCCAGTAATATACATTCTTTTATTTACAATATTCTCATAACAACACAGGCAGGCTTTTTCAAGTTCTGCATCCTTGTAAATACGGGCAATATCAGCCATGCCGCACAACAAATACAACGCACGCACGCTATGCCCTTCGGCAGTCCTGATATTTCTCAACGGAGCTTTGTCAGATTGCCAGTTGGGGAGATTAATTTTATCCTTCTCATTATTTCCGTACATATCAATAAAGAACTTTGACAATTCCAGATATCTTTTTTCGTATAATTTTACTAACGCCAGTTCGATTTCAGGATGTCCCGGTGTAGTAAAATTTGCACTTTGATTTATCTTAAATACGCGTTCAATATAATCCGCATATTTGCACATAACATTTAAAAACTTATCTCTGCCTGTTGCTTTCCTGTATGCTACGGCAGCCTCCATCAAATGCCCTGCACAGTATAACTCGTGACAGCCACGATTAGTAAATCGGGCATCTTTATGATTTACCAGAAAGTGGCTGTTAAAATATCCGTTCTCGTCTGCGTTTTTAGCTATATTATTTACTGCATCTTCTATAATATCTTCAAGTTCTGCGTTTCTTTCAAATTGAAGCAGATACGATGCTGCTTCAAGCCACTTTGCAACATCAGAGTCCCAGAAAATGTGAGGTTCATTCGGGTCCCCCTCTTTCCATGTGCATTTAAGCGCATCAAATCTGTGGGTTTCCTTAAAACGGTTATAAACAGACCAGATTGTAGTTTCTCGTACAATATCTTGTTTTTGCTTCCAAAACCCGTCTTTAATTACGACTTTTGATAATTCAATGTTCTGCATATAAATCCACCTTCTGTTTCACTGTAAAATTCTTATCGGTTTATAATATTCTTTTTAATTAGATTCTTAACTTCTCCGTCAATAACCAATTGTTCAATAGACTGTCCTATTCTGCTCACCTGTTTGATATTTGAAAGAACACAATTATCTATCGTTGCACCATTGTCAATTTTAATCATAGGTGTTGCGTATGTGTCTTCGGTACGATTGATGTCAGAAATAAATAAATCTTCAATATCCAATCCTTTCTCAACCCAGATGAAAGGAAAATGACCGCCTGCAACATCCGCTGTGCCTACAGAGGCCGATGCACTTACATGCTCCACAGTGATATTTTTCATATATCCGCGTTCATTTTCAGGTCCGTGATACTTTGTGAATCCTACGCAGTAAGTGTAAAAGCTGCCGTAAACATTACTTATTCTTACATTTTCAATTGGTAAACCGTGTGATAATAAACGTACGGCACTGTGTGCATGTTCTGCATAAATTCCGTCGACGACGATGTTTTTAATAGGTCCATACAAACCATCATCTGCTGTTATTGCCACTGTATCATCATGACACGTACCCTTAAGATTATTAATATATCCGTTTGAACAATGCCCTTCAATATGCACTCCGTCCATATTCCATAATTTCGGATTTCCGACTCTGTAATCAAAAGTGATATCTCTGATTGTAAAATTCTCGGCATATCCCATGTCTACGGCGTATGTAACCGGATTCTTAAATGTGATATTCTTCAAGGTAAAATTCTTAACTCTGCAGAATCTCATGCAAAACCCCGTATAAATAGGCGGAAATGATGTCATATTTGGATATGTGCTGTTTATTATCTCATAGCCTAACAACTTCATTCTTTCTGCATTTTTAAGTCCGTCTTTGCCTGCAAAATGGCCGGGATTAGGCTCCTGCTCCATATTATTCATATCCCAGATACCGCCGTCTATACAGATGTTTTCACTAAACGAATCAAAATCCGCATTTTCCAGCATGCTTGCATTTACATCTTCCATCAAACGAATTGTAGTAAAAGATGACATTCTCATTGTCTGTCCGCCATATATTTTTAATGTTTTTCCTATACTGTAATGTTTTATAGGTGCGGGTAGAAATACTTCTGCAATACCGCTATCCAGCATCTCCTGTATTGCCGGTGCATCATCATGAATACCGTCTCCGTATAATTC